>Ga0265296_1004441_pt1 | contig 12202 bp, 11 predicted proteins | sample MunlanPumphouse1_FD_189073 | JGI IMG/M metagenome (GOLD analysis project Ga0265296, IMG submission 189073) | Groundwater microbial communities from a municipal landfill in Southern Ontario, Canada - Pumphouse #1 | ecosystem: Environmental > Aquatic > Deep subsurface > Groundwater | place... | reverse complement strand
CTAGGCCAACACATAGTTGATATTAAGAATATCTTTTTGCAAGCTAAAAAAATGGAAATAGAGATGAATGTCTATTTAGAGGATTGGAGCAGGGGGCTGGATGAATCCAAGGATTATGTTTTTAAGTTAACCGAGAATCTGCAAGAATTCGGAGCAAAAAGAATAATACTGGCTGATACTTTAGGGATCTTATCGCCCCAAGAGGCTGCGGATAAAGTTAAATTAATGATTGATTCATTCCCCGGTGTCCATTTTGATTTCCACGGACATAATGATTACGGCTTGGCTACTGCCGATTCTCTGGCGGCAATCATGGCCGGGGTAAAAGGAGTTCACGGCACAGTCAATGGCTTAGGAGAGCGGGCCGGAAACACTCATTTAGCGGAAATAGTGGCGGTGATTAACGATAAAACGAGTTTTAAGTGTAGGGTGGATGAAAAATTTATTAATAAAATAAGCAAGCTGGTTGAAAGATTTTCCGGCATCAGGGTTTCTGCGGGAAAGCCGATTGTCGGTGAAAATATTTTTATTCAAACTGCCGGCATTCACGCCGATGGTGATAAAAAAGGCAATTTGTATATATCAAAAATAACTTCTGAAAGATTTGGCAGGGAAAGAGAATATGTCTTGGGAAAATTAAGCGGCCGGGCCAGTTTAGAGCACAATTTGCAAAAAATAGGCATAGAGTTGAATAAAGAAGAAAAAGATAAAATCTTAAAACAAATAGTTTTATTAGGCGACAAAAAATATTCGCTCACTTTCGCTGATTTGCCTTTTATCATTTCCGACGTCTTAGGGTCGCCCTTAAAGAAAGAGATAGAAATAATTAATGTTTCAATTTTCAGTGAATTAAATTCTCTTCCCGAAGCCGAGGTAAAAGTGAAAATAAGAGGCAAAGAATATATGGCTAAAGCTAAAGGCGACGGAGGATACGACGCTTTTATGAAGGCCCTTAGAAAAATTTTAGTCGGCAAGCTAAAATTAAAGCTTCCGAAGCTAATTGATTACGAAGTAAGGATTCCGCCTGGAGGAAAAACGGATGCTATCGTAGAGGCTAAAATTATTTGGGGAAAAAATGGGAAATTTTTTACCACAATAGGAGTGGATTCCGACCAAGTTATGGCGGCAGTCAAATCCACCGAAAAAATGCTTAACTTGGTGTTAAAATCATAAATATGGCGAAGTATTTAACCCGAGAGGGTTTAGAAAAATTACAAAAAGAGCTGGAACACTTAAAGAATTTCAGAAGAAAAGAGGTGGCTTTAAAGTTGAAAGATGCAATTGCCCAAGGCGACCTTAAGGAAAATGCGGGGTACGATTCGGCCAAAGACGAGCAGGGTTTTATTGAAGCCAGGATCAGGGAATTAAAAGGAATAATCGCTCAAGCGGAAGTTGTTGAAAAAAAAGAGAGCAGCAGGGTTCAAATATGTTCTTGCGTTTCTTTGAGTTCCAGTGGCGGAGAAGATAAATTCCAAATTGTCAGCCCCGAAGAAGCGGATATTATGGAAAATAAAATTTCTTTTCAGTCGCCCTTAGGCAGCGCGCTTTTAAATAAGAAAAAAGGGGACATCGTCAAAGTCGCCACCCCCAGCGGCAAAATAGAGTACAAAATCATTAAAATCGAATAGAATGGTCTGTTGAAGTCAGACTTCAACAGACTGCAAGTGATTTTAAAACTATAGAAATTATGAAATTAACTTTTGGCTTACGACTTGCTGATACTTATAAAAGCCAATCACAAAAGGTACGTGTCTTGACTGAAAGTTGGGTTGGCAGCCAAATTTTTTGTCCAAATTGCGGTTATTTGAATATAGATAAATATCCAAATAATCAGCCCGTAGCCGATTTTTACTGCTCAAATTGTCATGAGGACTATGAGTTAAAAAGTAAACAAAAAGATATTGGCTCGAAAATTGTTGACGGTGCGTATCGGACGATGATGGAGCGATTACAAGGCAACACCACACCGAACCTGTTTTTGTTGAGCTACAACTTGGTCGATTTTAAGGTATCGAATTTTTTAGTTGTACCGAAGCATTTTTTCATCCCAGAAATAATCGAGAAACGTAAGCCACTTTCGCCGACGGCACGTCGTGCTGGCTGGGTTGGTTGCAATATTTCGCTTCAAAGCGTGCCATCTTCCGGAAAAATATTTTTTATTAAAAATCGTATTATTGAACCGAAAGAAAGAGTGCTCTCTGAATGGAAGAAAACTCTATTTTTGCGTGAAGAAAAAGAGGTATCCGCAAAAGGGTGGCTACTTGATATTATGAGATGTATTGAAAAACTCGGTAGGTATGAATTTACGCTCAACGATGTCTATGCTTTTGAGGACGAATTGTGTAAATTCCATCCGGAGAATAAGCATATCAAAGACAAAATCCGGCAACAATTACAATTTTTGCGCGATAAGGGTTATCTTGAATTTATCGAAAGGGGAATTTATAGAGTTAAATAGTTGACTTTATTTTATATCTGATCAATGATCAGGTATATGAATATAAGCAGAGAATTAGCTATCAAAATTTTAAAATATTTAGACCAGCATAAAGATTTTTATTTTCCATTTCTTGTGATGAATCAGGAATATACTGAAGAAGATGATGATTTTGTCGAAATTGAACCAAACGAGTGGAAGCTGATGAAAGAAGATGATAAATATCAGACATTTCAACTTTGGGAGAATTTACAAAATCTGGATGAGCAAACATTGAAGCTAATGGCGAAGGGATTTATTGAAAAAGTAACCAACGAATCATTAGAATCGCACATTGCAGAATTAGAAAGAAATTATAGAAAAGATTGGAGAAAGGAATTTCGGAAAAGTGAAAAGATAGAAGAATACGGGCTATATGAATTTATCGATGGCAAGGCGGAAGCATATGGGGATTGTTTAGATATAATAAGAGGTTATATAAAATAATTTTATTTTAAAAACCTGAATGCTTGGTAAGTTGTTGGACATTGAGCGCTCAACATCGTGTAGGCGAGGCGCTTTTAAATAAGAAAAAAGGGGACATCGTCAAGGTCACCACCCCCAGCGGCAAAATAGAGTACAAAATCCTCAAAATCGAGTAAGCGAAAAACCGCTCCGAAAGGCGGCTTTAAGTTATCCACAATTGACAATGATATTGAGTGTGGTAAAATTAAACCACAGGATAAAGGTCGAATAATAAAGTTAAAGAAAATAAAATAATGAAAAAAGTTTTTGGTCAAAATTTAAAAGAATTAAGAATTAAAAAAGGATTAACCTTAAGGCATGCCTGCCGGATACTAAATTACGATCCGAGCAATTGGAGTAAAATCGAAAGAGGTATGATGTCGCCGCCATCAGACGATAAAATACTGCAAAGATGGGCTAAGGTCTTTGGCTTGTCTAAAGTAAGCGATGTGCAGCGATTTATCGATGAAGCAAAGTTAGTACAAGGCATAATACCACAGGATATTTTGTCTCAAAATAATGTAGTTGATTTTTTGCCCGCTTTTTTCAGAACTTTAAGAAATAAAAAACCAACCAAAAAAGAGATAGATCGATTAATGAAATTAATCCGCAACGCTTAATAAGCAAATAAAATGAATTATAAGAATATCAGCGCCCCTTATTTGGATAATGTAGAGATAGAAAGGAGAGTAGAATCTTTTAGAAATGATTTTTGGGATGATAAAGTTCCGATTGAAATAGAAGATATTATAGAGCTTAAATTAAATATCGGCATATTTCCTATTATCGGCTTTCTAAAATATAGTAATATGGACGCACTAATTACCTCTGATTGGAAAAATATTTATGTCGATAACGATGAATATTTAAACGAACATCGCAATAATCGCTTAAGGTTTTCGTTAGCTCACGAAATTGGACACTTTGTGATGCACAAGAAAATTTACGAAAATTTTGGGATAAAAACCAAAGAAGATTATTATAGGCTTTATAGAGATATCCCAGAACGACAATATGGATACCTAGAAAGTCAAGCTAATAAATTCTCCAGTTATTTGTTGATTCCCAGAAAAGTTTTATCTATTGAGAGGGAAAAAGAATTCAAAAGTAAATACGATCCTCGTTTTAAGAAAATAGATAGATTGGTACTAAATTCTTATTTAGCTAAACCATTATCAAAAACCTTTAAAGTTTCTGAGGAAGCGATTACTATTGCCCTAAAAGATATCACTCCTTAATGGTGTAAATACTGGAAAAGTGTCAGTAAAAAAGGCATTAGATATTTTTTCGGCATAAACTAATCAAAATCTAGTTCGAAGTTAAGGAAAATTTATGCGAACATATAAAATACAATACGGAGACACATTTAGCAAAATCGTCCAAAAAACGGGAATCTCGGCCTATGATTTAAAGAATTTAAATCCTCAAATTAAGAATATCAATCGCATTGTTATTGACCAGATCGTTAATCTACCAGATATTATTACATCAATAAGCGTTCCGAATAAGGAGAAAGACTTTGATATCACCGTAGAGCAGCTTTGTGGAATAGTCCCAAAACTTACGCCAGTAAGAGCAAATCAAATTATAGGAGCATTAAATTTAGCGATGAGAGAATTCTCTATTGATACTTCGGTACGGAAAACCGCATTCCTAGCTCAAATTGCACACGAAACAGGAGGTTTTAATTGGTTGTGCGAGCTTGGAAATAATGATTATTTCAAAAAATATGATGGCAGGAAAGACCTCGGAAACATAAACCCCGGAGACGGAGCCAGATTTAAGGGTCGAGGATTTATTCAGATTACGGGGAGAACGAATTATCTAAATGTTGGAACATTCCTAAAATTAGATCTTTTGAACAATCCGAATCTTGCTGAAGACCCAGGGATAGCCGCCCGTATAGCTGGTTGGTTTTGGTCTTCTAGAAAATTGAACGAGCTTGCCGACAAGGATGATATCGTAGGGATAACTCGTCGGATCAATGGAGGACTGAATGGTCTGGTCGAGCGGAAAGAGTATTGGATGCGAGCTAAAAATATTCTAGGATGAAAATCTAATAATTAATTGAGAAATAAATAAAATATGGAAGATAAAGAGAAAAAGGCTAGTGTAATTTTTTTAATCGGAGCGATGTCAATTACCGAAAGTGGTTTATTCCAAGAGAAAGATGCGGCAAAATTTTTTTATCAACAACCGGACTTTTCCGAGCCGAACTACCGAATTGAAAATTCGATAAGATATGTTGTGGTAGATGCTAGTGGTGGGACCGCAGTGGCAATAGCTACTCAAGGAGATATAATTAAAGAAGCACAAGAAAGATATTTAATATGATCAAAATTTAGGTTGACTTAATAATTAAAATTGAGTAGGCGACCTTAAAGACATGCGTTACTTTGCCGAGAGGTAGAGCTTGTCATTAAGTTATTTAAGGGTAAAATATATAAACATATAAAAATTAAAATTAATTATGCCTATCAAATTTGAAGCCAAAGACAAGTTATTAGGCGATATTCTAACTGGCAGAGAAAAATATAAAATACCAAGATACCAAAGACCATATTCTTGGACTACGGATAATATTTCTGATTTATGGAATGACCTACAAGAGGAATCTGCTTTTTTGGGCTCCTTCGTTTTTAATTGTGAGAAAGAAAATACCGGAGAATTTGTAGAGGTAATAGATGGGCAGCAAAGATTAATTACCCTAACAATATTAATGGCGGTTTTAAGAGATACTTATAAGGAGTTAGGTAATGATGATAAATTTAGATTAACACAAGAAACAATTGCACATAAAGACCCTATTACAGGAAAAGAAACATATAGATTAAAATGTGGTGATAGTTTAAATGATTTTTTTTGCGAAAATATACAAAGACAAAATTCTCATATTATTTCGTCTACCCCAAGAGAGAAAGAAAAAAGGGCGGTAAAAGATAACTATAAATTTTTTAAAGACGAAATAATTGCCGAGTTAAATTTAAAAGATAATATATCACAAAAGATAGAATACCTAGATAATTTGAAGAGAAAAGTTTTTGATTATAAAATAATTGAAATAAAAACTGGAAACGATGAGGATGCTTATTCTATTTTTGAAACAGTTAATGCGCGCGGTGCCGATTTAACCATAGCAGACCTTTTAAAAAATTTCCTTTTCAGTCGGCTATTACCAACAACAGAGAATGATGTAGATTTCGCTAAAAAGACTTGGTCAACAATAGAAAATAATATTGAAAATGCGGGGGCACGCTTAACTATTTCTAAGTTTATAAGATATTTTTGGCTTTCAAAATATACTTTTGTGCCAGAAAAAAAGCTTTATAAAGAAGTAAAAAGGTTGATAAAAGAGCCAAATACTTTTTTGTCGGATATTTCTAAAGCTTCGGATTATTATTATAAAATAGCTAATAAATCAATTAATCCAACAGCTTGGTTAGAAGAATTTAAAGATGAAAAAACTGGGAGAAGAATACACGAATCGTTAATTGGGTTAAGAACAATGGGGATTACGCAGTGCTATGCTTTACTTTTTTGTTTATTAATTAATAAGGACAGAATCGGTTTTGATTTCAGTGACACATTTAAGGTAATTGAAAAATATCATTTCGCTTATTCTGCCATTTGTAAATTACCCGGTAATATAGTCGAGAGAACATATTTTAATACTGCACAAGAAATACAACAAGCGTTGAAGATAGATAATGTTAAAAAAAGAACAAAAGTGATACAAAGTATACTTACTAAATTTAAGAATAAACTAGACTATCCTAAAAAAGAATTTTTCATAGAAAAATTTATGGACGTTGAATATACTGATCACTCTTTAGTTATTTATATACTTTCGACCATTGAGAAGCAGATGGGTTTTAGGGAAATTAGGTACGAATTTGATCGAACGAACATAGAGCATATACTGCCCAGAGAACCAAAGGAATGGGGCTTATTTAAAAAAGATATTCAAAATTATGTAGATAAGCTTGGCAATTTAACCTTAATAGCTGAAAAGATCAACGGTTCTATGGGGAATAAGCCCTTGAGAGAAAAAATAAAATTATTCAAAAATTCAAAACTAAGCACTAATAAGAAATTAGTTAAAACATTTAAATTGTTGAAATATAAATGGGGCGAAAAAGAAATTAATGAAAGACAAAGAGAATTAGCAGAATTTGCTTACGATACTGTTTGGAAGTTTAAGGAGAATTAATTTAAATGTTCGAGAAATCGCCATTCGGGCGGTTTTTTGATAGGATAAGTTAATGCTCAATGAATTTTCAATTCATTTCGAGGTTCAATAAATTTTTAAATTATTTTAATGTTAAATTTATTAAAACTAAACAAAGAGCAAAAAGAAGCTGTGGTTTATGAAAAAGGGCCGCTTTTGATTGTGGCCGGGGCCGGAACGGGAAAAACAACGGTCATTACCCAAAGAATCGCTTATTTAATTGATAAGGGCTTGGCTAAACCGGAAGAAATTTTAGCCGTCACTTTCACCGACAAAGCGGCTAACGAGCTGGAAGAAAGAGTAGATAAATTACTGCCTATGGGATATGTTGATTTGTGGGTTTCAACTTTCCACGCTTTTTGCGAAAGGATTTTAAGAGACCACGCCTTGGACATCGGCTTACCCGCCGACTTTAAAGTTTTGAATCCGACAGGGGGCTGGCTTTTAATGCGCCAGAATTTGGACAAATTTGACCTTGATTATTACAAGCCCCTGGGCAACCCGACAAAATTCATTCAGGCACTAATTTCTCATTTTTCCCATTGCAAAGACCAGGGAATTTACCCTGAAGATTACCTGGAATACGCGGAAAAATTAAAAACCAGGGACGATGCCCCGGAAGGCGCTGAAACGGAAAGAATAAAAGAAGTTGCCAACGCCTATCACGTTTACCAAAGATTGCTTTTAGAGAATAGTTTTTTGGATTTCGGGGACTTGATAAATTACTGCCTTAAATTATTTAAACAAAGGCCGTTGATTTTGGAAAAATACCGCGAGAAGTTTAAATATATTCTGGTTGACGAATTCCAGGATACGAACTTTAGCCAATACGAACTGGTAAAAATTTTAGCCGAGCCGAAAAACAACATAACGGTCTGCGCCGACGACGACCAGGCGATTTACCGCTGGCGGGGAGCTTCTTTTTCTAATATCCTCAACTTTAAAAAAGATTTCTCAAGAGCTAAACAGGTGTCTTTGGTTAAAAATTACCGGTCTTTCCAGAATATTCTGGATCTGGCGTATAAATTCATAAAAGCCAATAACCCGGACCGGCTTGAATTCGTCAATAAAATAGATAAGAAATTAGTTGCGGCCAATACCGGCGCCGGCACGATAGAGCATATTCATGCCAAAACCCTGGATGAAGAAGTGAGGGCAACGATAAAGAAAATTTCGGAAATTCTGGAAAAAGATAAAACAGCCGGTTACAATGATTTTGCCATTTTGGTTAGGGCGAACGACGCGGCTAATCCCTTTATTTGGGCCTTGGAAAGGGCGGGATTGCCCTACCAGTTTTTGGCTTCAAAAGGGCTTTATTCCAAACCCGTTATTTTGGATATTATTTCTTATTTTAAGCTTCTGGATAATTACCACGAAAGCCCGGCGGTTTATCGGATTTTAAATTTGCCATTTTTGGAAATTCCGTACGAAGACATAGCCAAACTTACCCAGTACAGCCATAAAACAACAAAATCTCTTTATGAGGCAATGGAGGAATTGCCCTTGATCCAGGGGATTTCTAAAAAATCCCTTGAAAAAATTCCTTTCGTTTTGTCTCTTATAAAAAAACACAGCTTGATGGCGAAAGACCGGTCGGTTTTAGAATTGTCGTCGGCTTTTTTGGAGGATTCCGGCTATTTGAAATACTTGATAGATAAAGACGATAAAGAACAAACGGATTTGCTTAATCAGTTTTATAAGAGAATAAAGAACTTTGAAGAAGCGGCTTTGGAGCCGAGCTTGAGGAATTTTATGGAAGAAATAAATTTTGAAATAGAGTCGGGCGAACAGGGGAAACTTGAATTTGACCCCGAGCAGGGCCCGGACATGATAAAAGTTATGACTATCCACGGGGCAAAGGGTCTGGAATTCAAATACGTTTTTCTGGTTAATATGGTTGATAAGAGATTTCCGTCTATTGACCGCAAGGATTTGATTGAATTGCCCGAGGACTTAATCAAAGACATAAAGCCGACAGGAGATGTTCATCTGCAGGAAGAAAGGAGAATTTGTTATGTGGCAATGACCAGGGCGAAATGCGGACTTTATTTCACTTCGGCCGAGGATTACGGCGGAGCCAGAAAAAAGAGATTGTCGAGATTTATGATTGAATTGGGATACCAGGAGATCCGATCTCCAGATATTAAGAAATCCGATTTCCCTCTTAATTTTGAGGGAAATCGGACTTCAGAACATCGCCGAACTTCGCCGTATCAAATTCCCGATCATTTTTCTTATTCTCAACTGGCCGCTTTTAATAAATGCCCCTTGCAGTACAAATTCGCTTTTATTTTGAAGGTTCCTGTTAGGGGCAAGGCGTCTTTTTCGTTCGGAAAAACAATGCATGGAACTTTATATGACTTTTTAAAACAGGCAAACGAAGGGAGTGGTAAAAAACAGAGCAATCTTTTCGGCCCCACCGGCGGATTAGAAGCTAAGCTTCCAAGTGGAAGCTTAGCTTCACTCACCCGAATTTACGAAAAAAACTGGATAAATGAATGGTATGAAAATAAAAAACAAAAAGAAGAGTATTACAAATTAGGCAAAAAAATAATTAAAGAATTCTGCGAAGAGTTTGCAAAAAATCCGCCTAAAATTTTAAAGATTAACAATGAGTTTGCCTTGGAAATGCCGTTTAATTTAAAAATTAACGGATATACTTTGCGCGGCGTGATAGATAGGATTGACGACATAGGCGAAGAGGATAAATCCTCTTCTTCATCCTTCGCTGCGGCTCGGATAATTGATTATAAAACCGGAAATTCTAAAGAAAAGCTGGAGGCAGACGATAAAGACCAATTATTGATTTATCAGATAGCGGCTAAAGAAGTTTTCGGAATAAAGCCGAAAGAACTTATTTATCATTATCTTAACGAGAACCATAAAATATCTTTTCTCGGCAAGGATATGGAAATAGAAAAGATGAAAGAAAAAATAATCCAAGAAATAGAAGAAATAAAAACCAGCGACTTTAAAGCCACGCCCGGTTGGCAGTGCGCTTATTGCGACTTTAAAGACATCTGCGACTTCGCCGAAAGGTAAGGCGGCACTTGTTTTTTGTGGAAAATCATGTATGATTAAGATATAGATGACCACAAAAGCGCAATTTTTAACTGAACATAACAAATTATCCCCGGGAAACATGCAAGCTACGATATTATTGCTTTCCCGCTTTAGAGTTGAAAAAGCCTGCCTTTTCCACGGCGAGAACTGGCCGATAGATAAAATCCGCCGGCCATTCCTTTTATGGATCACCTCCTTATCGTCTGAAGAAAAAAAGACATTAGTAATATAAAAAATCGTCCTTCTTTCATCAGGACGATTTTTTCTTGCCCCGAGTTCGTCGAGGGGGTACAATAAACACATGGAGACGCCCAGCGAAATAATTTTTTCTATTTCCGAATACATAGAGCTTCTTAATATCGGGCTGAAAAGATCCAAGGCGAAAATCATCGGCGAGGTGAGTGGGGTTGGGCTTGGCCCCACAGGGCATGTTTACTTTTCTTTGAAAGACGAGAAAAATGGCGCTATAATAAAATGCATCTGCTGGAAATCAAAATATGTTTTATTCGGTGTTAAACTGGAAGAGGGTTCAAAAATTATCGCCACCGGGTATCCGGAAATATATTCTTTGTCGGGAAGATTGTCTTTTATATCCGACGTCATTGAATATGCGGGAGAGGGGACTTTGCAAAAAGAGTACGAAAAATTAAAGAAAAAACTTACCGAAGAGGGGATTTTCGCAAAAGAAAGGAAAAGAGAAATTCCAGAATATGTTCGCAGGGTGGGGATTATTACTTCCAAGCAGGGCGCAGTTCTGGCGGATTTTTTGAGTAATTTAGGAAAGTACGGATTTAAAATTAAATTGATAGATTCCAGGGTAGAGGGTCAGGGCGCGGTTGAAGATTTAATATCTGCAGTTAAAACATTTAAAAAACAGGATATTGAGGCGCTGATTATTATGAGGGGTGGCGGGTCTTTGGAGTCGATGATGGCTTTTAACAACGAACTGCTGGTAAGAGAGGTGGCAAGCTTCAAGGTGCCGGTGATTGCCGCCATTGGCCACCGTAAAGACGAGCCCCTAGTGGCCTTAGCCGCTGATCTGGCGGTATCTACCCCCAGCATTGCCGCCACTACCCTTACCGAACCCTGGAGGCGGGTTGATTTACTAGTTGAGACAGCGCTAAAAGTTTCTTTGCAGAAATTAGACAGTATTATCCAAAGTGGTAAAATTGGTTTAGATAATTTATGGAATGAATTAACTTTTGGGTTTAAGTCGCTGTTATCAAAAATAAGCCAGCAATTGGAGAATTCCGGTAAAATTATTTATTCTAATAATCCGGAAAGGCAATTAAATCTCGGCTATAGTATCGCCAGGTGCGGGGGGAAAATAGTCGGGAGCATAAAGAATGTAAAATTGGGCGACGCTTTAGATGTCCGTGTAGTCGACGGAAATATTATTTCAGAAGTAAAAAAATGGTCAGAGAAAAAGTAGGCGCAAAAAATTTGAGCAGTAATCTTAAGAGGTTGTCTGAAATAACCGAATGGTTTGAAAATCAGGAGGAAGTTGATGTTGAAGAGGGCTTGGCAAAAGTAAAGGAAGCCGCGGCTCTTATCATGGCCAGCAAGGAGCGGCTAAAAGCTGTTGAAAACGAATTTGAAGAAATAAAAAAAGACGCAAATGTTGAATAGGGCCTTGGAAATCCATAAAAAGTTAAGAGGGAAAATTGAGATTAGGGCGAAGATAAAAATCACAAAGAAAAACTTGCCTTTAATTTATACTCCGGGAGTGGCCGACGTGGCAAGGGAAATTTCCAGAAATCCGGCAAGCGTTTTTGATTATACTTCTCGCGGAAACAATGTCGCCATAATCACCGACGGCTCAAGGACCCTTGGCGTGGGGGACACGGTTCCGGAAGCGTCTTTGCCCGTGATGGAGGGAAAGGCCTTATTTCTGAACTCTCTCGCCGGAATTGATGCTTACCCCTTTTGTTTAAAAACCAAATCAAAAGAGGAAATAATAAGGACGATTG
>Ga0265296_1004440_pt1 | contig 12203 bp, 8 predicted proteins | sample MunlanPumphouse1_FD_189073 | JGI IMG/M metagenome (GOLD analysis project Ga0265296, IMG submission 189073) | Groundwater microbial communities from a municipal landfill in Southern Ontario, Canada - Pumphouse #1 | ecosystem: Environmental > Aquatic > Deep subsurface > Groundwater | place: Canada... | reverse complement strand
GATCCGAGAAGGAACGCCCAGAGGACGCCTTGAAATATTCTTTGTTCCTTATCCTGCCGCACGGCTCAAAGGCTCCGCAATTCGCGCGTTACCATGTAGACTTGATTTCCGCCACCGCCCACCGCGAACCCTCTTTGACGAGAGTGACGTACACCTTGTCCTTGTAGAGCCCGCCGCTTTGATTGATCTTGTAGCTCCTCAGGGCCATCCCGTAAATCCTGCTATCCTGCTTCTCGAGATTGTGGAACTTTACGAACGTGAAAGCGGTCTGCTTCGTGGCGGCGAAAAGGTCCTTGAAGATGTAAAGCACCTGGGGCTTCGTAAAATACCCGCCCCGCCGGTCGATGCCGCGAATCTCCATAAAGATGCGCGATTCGCTCAGGAGGCCGGCGAGCGCCTGGGCGTTGCCGGACTGCCAGGCCTTCTCGATACTCCTGAAAACCATGAGGGGTTCCTCGTTGATATCGGCATCCGGAACGGCCTCGCGTTTCCGGAGCTCCTGCGCCGCTACCGAGGCGCCCGCGAGAAGGAAAACGGCAAGGAGCGCAATCGATATGCTGCACGAACGCGAAAGTCCCACGGTAGCTGTTCCTTTTCTCGCCCCGGCGGCTCGGCCAGGGCAGAATCCACCCTCGGGGCATTATTGACCACAGTCATTTATCGCATAGCCTGTGCCACATTATTTTGTTGATAACAAAAGAGTTAACTGCGTTCGAGTAGTTTCGCGGTGTCCTTTTTTGGGGAATGGCGTCCAAATAAGTGGACGCCAGAGGCTCAAGGCCATGTCCTGTAAATGAAAAGAGCGAGGACGACGAGGGCGAGCGCGAACTTCACGAGCATGGCGAGCAGCTTCCCGATGAAGGCGAAGAAACCGGTGCGAAGCGCCCTGTCGAGCGATCGGTAATAGGCATACTCGCTCGCGACCGCCCCGGCGAAGGCACCGAGGAAACCGAACAGAATGCTCCCGGCGAGCGGGATGATCGCGGTCCCGACAGCGGCGCCGGCGAGACCTCCGACGAATGCCCCGAGCACTCCCCATTTCGTCGCGCCCTTGCGAGCGACGTACAGGACGCCGAGGAGCGATTCCACAATCTCGCCCGCGGCGGTGATCCCGGCCATGACGAGAAGCATCTTCCAGCCGACGTCCGAGAACCGGGTCGCGGCGGCGTAGACGGTGATCGCCGCAAGCGTGATCCAGCTTCCCGCGACACCCGCAAAGATGAGAACGTTCAGAAGAAAAAGCACGGCGTACAGGACGACGAGTCCCGCGTGCTGAAGCACCGATTCCATCGGCGGACCCTCCGCGCGCGGCCCGGCCTCACGAGAGGCGCCCCGCGTCGAAAGAGAATATCAAAATCAGCTTGATTGCGCTTATCAGGCGGCGGACCGCGCCGTCTTCCGGCGATTGGTGATCCGGTTCTGCCATTCGACCACGATTGCGCTCGCCACGTACACGGATGAGTATGTCCCCGTGACGAGACCGATCGTCATCGCGAGCGCGAAATCGCGCACGAATTCGCCCCCCATGAAGAGCAGGAACATCGTCACGATGAACACGGTCAACACGGTGATAATCGTCCGGCTCAGCGTCTCGTTGATGGAGACGTTGAGCATCCCCTCGTAGCTCTCGCGCCGGCGAAGGCCGAAGTTCTCGCGAATCCGGTCGAACACGACGATCGTATCGTTGATCGAGTATCCGACGATCGTGAGGAGCGCCGCGACGACAAAGAGGGAGATCTCGCGGTTGAAGATCGAGAAAAGCCCGACCGTCACGAGGACGTCATGGGCGAGGGAGAGGACCGCCCCCACGGCGAACTTGAGCTCGAACCGCCACGAGACGTACACGAGGATGCCGAACAGGGATACGATGATGGCCGCCCACGCCTTGTTCTGAAGCTCTTTGCCGACCTTGGGACCGATGGTTTCGGTCCGGCGGATTTCGATCGCTCGCTGGGGAAAATCCTTTACGAGCTCCGTCTTGAGAGCGTCGGCAACCTTCGTTTCGGCGCCGAGGAACGGGATTCTGAACGCCGCCCGCTTCGATGTCTCCTTGGTCGCCTCGAGAATGCCGTACCCGTTCTCCTTCATGCGCGCCGCGAGATCCGCGATCTCGGGGATCGAATCCGCCTCGACGGAGAGCAGGGTGGCCCCCTCGAAGCCTTTGGACAGATCCGGCGGCATCTGCTCTGTCGAAAGCACCGTCCATTTCAAGCCCGGCGCCACCTTGTTGAGGCCCTCGAGGAGATGCTCCGAGGCGTAGTTGGTCTCCTCTACTCCGCCTATCTTGATGATGTATTCATCCCCGCCTTCGCCGTACTGTTGAATTTCCGCTGTCTCGTACCCGGCTCTGCCCATCGACGTCCGCACATCCGCGATCGGGATCGGCTCGTCAAACTTGACCTGTACGAGCGTGCCCCCTTCGAACTCGACCGAGAGCTTGTAGCCGCCCTTCGCGATCATCGAGATAAGCCCCGCGACGATGATCAGGCCGGATATAATGAAGGCTTTGTAACGAAAGCCGATGAAATCGATATTCGTTTTATGAAAGAATTCCATGTACGCTCCTCTGCGCCATTCGTTAAATGCTGAGCTTCTTCATGGGCCGAGACACCCAGAGGTCGAAAATCAGGCGGCAGAACACGCACGCCGCGAACATGCTCGTGAGAATTCCGATGCTGAGCGTCGTAGCGAAGCCCTTGATCGGTCCTGTTCCGAACTGCCAGAGCGCGACCGCCGATATGAGCGTCGTCAGGTTCGCGTCGAGAATCGTGACGAACGCTCGTTCATAGCCCGCGTCGACCGCGGAACGGATGGTCTTCTCCCGCCGCAGCTCCTCCCTGATGCGCTCGTAGATGAGCACGTTCGCGTCCACCGCCATACCGACCGTGAGCACGAGGCCCGCGATGCCCGGCAGCGTCAGCGCCGCCCCGAAGTATGCGAGGAAACCGAACAGGCTGACCATGGTCAGAACGAGACCCAGCGTCGCTATAACACCCGAGAGCTGATAGTACATCATGATGAAAACGACGACCGCCCCGGCACCGAAGAGCCCCGCCCGGAGGCCCTGGCGGATCGAATCGGCCCCGAGGCTCGGGCCGACCGTGCGCTCCTCTCTCGTGAACATCGGCGCGGGGAGCGCGCCCGCCCGGAGGATGATCGCGAGATCGCGAGCCTCGACGTCGGTGAAGGACCCTTCGATCACACCGCGGCCGTCGGGTATCTTGCTCTTGACGACGGGGAACGATTTTATCTTCCCGTCGAGGATAATCGCGGTGAAGCGTCCGACGTTATCGCCGGTGAAGCGCGAGAGCTCGCGCGCGCCTTTGCGGTTGAACGTGAACGCCACGGAAAGCTGGGTCGGCGACTGGGGATTCGGCTGGGGCTCGGCGCTCACGAGGTTCGATCCCGAGACATACTCGTCCTTCGCCACGAGCATGAGGGCCTTCCCCCTGCCCCCCTCGGACAGATTCATCCATTCGTCGAACCACATGAACTCGCTGTCCTTCGAAATCGCGGCCGGCGCCTCGGGCCGCGCGAGCATCCGGCGCACAAGGGGAACGTTTTCCTCGCGCACCAGAACCCAATCGCGATTGAAGCTCACGAGGAGCGAAGTGAACGGCTTGCTCTTGTCGACCGTCTCGAGAGGCACGTTGAGCGGAAACTCGTCCGCGCCCTTCGTTTTGGCGAAAAGGCTCTCGCCCGGAATTGCCTTGGCCACGGTGGAAGCCTTCGTCGGATCGGGAACGACGCCGAGCGTATCCACTTTCATCGGGCCGATCTCGACGAGCGAATCCCCCGAGACTCTCCGGAACGTCTGGTCGAGCTTGTTCAGAACATCCGCGACCTCCTGCTGCTGGCGGATGAGCCGCCATTCGAGCATCGCGGTCTGCCCGAGAAGCCTCTTGGCGCGTTCCGGATCGGTGAGGCCCGGGAGCTGCACGATGATGCGCTTGGAGCCTTCCTTTTGGATGGTCGGCTCGGAAACGCCGAACTGATCGACGCGATTGCGCACGATCTCGAGCGCCCTATCGAGGACGTCCTTTTTCTCATCGGCTTTGAGCTGCGAATCGTCGACCTCGAGCGTGAGATGCATGCCGCCCTTGAGATCGAGCCCCAGCTTGAGCGCTTTCTTGTGAAGCTTGTCGATCTTTTCCGGGTTTTCGATCTCGAGCCTCTGTTGTTCCTCCTTGCTCATGGTCGCAAGCCTGTAGGTCGGCCAGAGGAACCAGAGGGAGAGCGCAATGACGATTGCGCTGGTTATTGCCCTGATTCTATCAGACCTGTTCACATTCCCTCGCTTCCGCTTCGATTTTCTGTTCCAAGAAACTGTAAAATATACCAATTATGCCGCTTTAGTCAAATGGAAAATGTCCCGTCTCGAATATCCCTCCGATATTTGGAGATTGAAAAAAAGACGTTTCTGGAATGTAATCCCGGCGAATACCCCAAGCGGGCACCCGCGGGCCCGGCAGCCCGGCCGCCAGACAAAGGAGATTCGCGTATGAGCAGGCGATCTATCTTATTAATCCTCATCCTCTTGGCATTCTCTGCGGTTCGAGGCCCCTCGGCGTGGGGCGCCGCGGATACGCTCGATCAGAGGGTCTTCCCTCTCAACGTGCTGCAAGACTCCGCAAAATTCACCATTTACGTCAACGAGGAACCGGTCGCCACGATAGTCTCCAGCTGGAGGGCGGGCGGAGGCTTCGCCGAGGATATCACGGTCGCTCTCGGCGGACAGAGCATCTCGGCGTCGATAGAGATCGAATGTGACGATGGCGGCATCTGGCGAACGATCACGATAAAGAGCCCCCGGGGGGACGCGGTCGTCACGCGAGAAGGCATGAAGGCGTCGATAAAGGCCGGCGGCAACATAAACACGGTCGATCTCAAGCCCGGCACCGTTCTTTTCGAGAACTCGAGCCCGGCCCTCATGAGCCAGGCGGTCTGCGCCTACGACGCCGCGAAGGGGGGCAAGCAGACTTTCCCCGTATTCATCGTTCCCGCGATCGTACTGGAAGCTTCGCTCGAAAGGCTCGAGACGGCGGAACGGTTCATCATGGGAGAGCCGCGGACATTCACTCTGTACCGGTACGGGCTCCCCGGCGTCGACCTGATCGTCTGGGTGGACGAAAACAACCGCCTCTGCCTCGCGGACGTCCCCGCGCAGCGCGCCGCCTACGTGCGTGAAGGGTACGAGGCGCTGCGCGGGCGCGCCGAGACGGACTCCCTTCTCTCCCGCCCCGAATTCGAAGTGGCCGTCGAGAAGAACGTGATGGTGCGCATGCGCGACGGGAAGAAGCTCGCGACGGACGTTTACAAGCCGGCCGCCGATGGCAAATTCCCCGTGATACTGATCCGCACGCCGTACGGGAAGGACATGTCGGAGCTCAAGGCCCGTTTCTATGCGCGGCGCGGATACGTTTTCGCCGTGCAGGATTGCCGCGGCCGCTTCGCGTCGGAGGGCTCGTGGAATCCCTTCTTCAACGAGCCGAAGGACGGATACGACACGATCGAGTGGCTCGCCGCTCAGCCATGGTCGAACGGCAAGGTGGGAATGATCGGCGCCTCGTATCTGGGGTGGGTGCAGTGGTGGGCGGCCAGGGAAGCTCCCCCGCACCTCGCGACCATTATTCCAAACGTCGCGCCCCCCGATCCGTATTTCAATATACCGTACGAGTACGGCTCCTTCTTTCTGCTCGGGGCGATCTGGTGGGCCGACGTTCTCGAGCAGGAGGCGACGGCGGATCTCTCGGGCAAAGCGATGAGCGCCGTCAACGAGAAGAAATACGCGAAGCTGCTCCGACACCTCCCCGTGATCGACCTCGACAAGAAGGTGCTCGGCAGGAAGAACAGATACTGGCGCGAGTGGATCAAGCACCCCGATAATGACGCATACTGGCGCCGCGCGAGCTTTCTCGAGGATCTCGGGAACTTCACATCGCCCGTGTATCATCAGTCGGGCTGGTTCGACGGGGACGGGATCGGCTCGAAGCTCAACTACCTCGCGATGGCGCGCTTCGGCCGCGCGACGCAGAAGCTCGTCCTCGGCCCCTGGGGGCATACGGACGCGGCGGCGCGCCGGGGTCCCGGCGACAGGGACTTCGGCCCGAACGCCATCATCGATCTCGAGGGAAGCTACCTGCGATGGCTCGACCGCCGGCTCAAGGGGATCGAGAACGGCATAGACAAAGAGCCGCTCGTCGCCCTCTTCGTCATGAACACGAACCGGTGGCTCACGGGCCCCAGCTATCCCCTGCCGGAAACGAAGTTCACGAAGCTTTACCTTGCGAGCGGCGGCGCGGCGAATACGTCGAAGGGGGACGGGCGGTTGGGATTCGATGCGCCGGCCGCGGGCTCCCCAAGCGATAGCTACGTTTACGATCCGGCCGATCCGACGCCCGATCCCGGCTTCTATACGACACCGGAGGACCTCGCCGGCGAAGAGACCAGAGACAGCACGAAGACCGTTTCCGTCGAGGAGGAGCGCGAGAAGGTGTTCGCGTACCACGGAAAGGTCGACGAGGAGCGAAGCGACATTCTCGTTTACGAGACGGCTCCGATGAGCGACTCGCTCGTCGTCGCGGGCCCCGTCTCGGCGGTTATCTACGCGAGCTCGTCGGCGAAGGACACGGACTTCTTCGTGCGCCTCTCGGAGATCGACGAGAAGGGGCGCGTCTTTCCGCTCGTCCACGGGACGATCAGGGCGCGCTACCGCGAGTCGTTCTCGAAGCCGACTCTTCTCGCGCCCGGCGAGATTTATGAATACCGGCTCGACCTGTGGCAAACGGGTGTCACGATCCCGAAGGGGAGAAAGCTCCGCGTCGAGGTCGCCTCGGCCGCGTTTCCGACTTTTTCGAGAAACCTGAACACAGGGAAGCACAACGAAACGGAAACGAAATTCGTCAAGGCGACTCAGAAGATCCATCACGACGCGAGATATCCGTCACATGTGCTCCTGCCCGTCATCGAGAAACCGGATTTCAAGGATCAGCTGCGGTAAAACGCAAGGAGGCGCCCGATGAAAAGATTTCTCATTCTTGTTCTCTGCTGCGCGCTCTGCGCCGCGATCCTCAGCTGCGGGAAGAAGCAGAAAAAGGAGCCGAAGCAGGAAGGAGCGCCCGCGCCCGGCGACATCGTCGAAATAATTTCGGGGGACGGCCGCTTCTCGACGCTCGCTGCCGTGATCGACGTGGCGGGTCTCGCCGGGACGCTCAAGGGAGAAGGCCCGTTCACCGTGTTCGCGCCGATCGACAGCGCGTTCGCAAAGTTGCCGCCCGGCGCCGCCGAATCGCTCCTCCAGGAGGTGCCGACCCTGAAGAATATCCTGCTGTATCACGTGGTCCCGGGGAAGCTCATGGCCGCGGATCTCGACAAGATACCGACGGCAGCCACACTCCTCGGCGAACCGGTCTCGATCATGCCCATGCCGGGGGGGATGCCGATGATCGGGGACGCCGCCGTCGTGATCGCCGATATCCCGGCTAAAAACGGCGTCATCCACGCGATCGACAAGGTGCTGCTCCCGCCCGAAAAGCCGGCCGAATAGAAGCGGCCGGCGAAGGCCCGCCGCGCGGGGAAGCGGTCTCACCTCAGGAGCACGAGCTTCTTCGTCGCGAGGAACCCGGCGGTCTCCATTTTATAGAAATAGATCCCGCTCGACGCGTCCGCGCCGATGTTGTTCCGGCCGTCCCAGACCGCCGAGTACGCGCCCGCGTCTCTTGCCTCGTCCACGAGCGTTCGAACGAGCTGCCCCGCGACGTTGTAGACCTTGAGCGTCACGGGTCCTTTTTCCTCCAGGTCGAACTTGATCGTCGTCGACGGGTTGAAGGGGTTCGGGAAGTTCTGTGTCAGCGCGTTCACCGCCGGCGTTGTGTCGTCGACCCCGGACCAGTGCGTCGTTTCCTGCATCCACTGGAATACGTTCTTCGCCAACTCGAAACGGTCAATCGGGGCGGCATTCACGTCGTCTCGTATGTACTGAAAGGAGAATCCGAACCACATCGTCCGGACGTAGTAGCCGCCGGGGTTCATCTGCGAGGACGCGATGGCCGCGTAGCGGTTCGCCGCGTCGTGCACGGGATAGCTGAGCGCGTACTTGCCGAACACCGTCTTTTCGAGCACGTCGAACTTGTTGACGGCGGGGCATCCACCGTACGCGTAGAACTTGTCGGGCACGCCGCTGTGCACGAAGACGCCCGCATCCGCCTCCCCCGTGACGAGCGGCGTCACGATACCGTATCCCGTCAATCCGCCGGTGACGGCGTAGTAGCTCGTCGCGACGAAGTCGACGCCGCACCAGGTGCTCATGAGGGTGAGCGCCTGCGTCGATGCGAGGCCGTAGAGATCGTTAGCGACGTCGTCGCCGCAGATCCAGAGACCGCACACGTGCTCGGACTGCTCGATCCAATCGATGAGCATCTGGCAGTCGTTCGATTTGTCGCTGTTGATCGTGCCGTCGGAGATCGTGAATTGCTGGAGGTCGCCGCTATCCCACACGATGATGTCGTACCAGTCAACGAGCTGCTTGGTCTTCGCGCGGCCCCCCGGTCCGTTGGAGGCGCCGGAGGTCGGGCCGTTCACGTCGTATTTGTCCACATAGAAGAGCGAGTAATAGAACGCGGACATCCAGTAGTTCTCGGCCGTCCCGACAAACGATCCGCGCCCCGAGAAGTCGTCGACGAAGAGAACGTTGCTGTTCTTCGTCGGCAGGCAGGTGAACTCGAAGTACGGCCCGCTCGACCCGGCCCAGCGCGGGAGCGCCGATTCCTCCCCCGCGACGTCGCGCGCGGTGAAGTAGTACTCGATCATGTAACCTCTCGTGAAGAGGGCGTCGTTCAGGTCGAACATGTACTTGTCCTCGACGATGCCGGCTCCAGTTCGCGCCGCATCTCCCTGGATGATCGTCCAGACGCCGTCGTCGCTCTTGTAGCTGCCGTAGCCGCCCGCGAGCGCCGGACCGAAGAGCGCCGGTTTCAGAGGCTCGGGTCCGATATAGGCGCACTTCACGTGCAAATAGACCGCGGGGCCCCCCACCGGATCCACCGCGATTCCCCCCCCGATAGACGAGGCGCAGCCGACGACGATCGAATCTCCTGGGCGGATGGCGGGATTGTCTTTCGCGTTGATGTCGTTCGCCGCGTCGGCGCGCACGTAGCTTTCGAGTATGAACTCGAACTCGGGAAAATTATCCTGGAAGAGATCGAGGTCACGGTAGCTCCAATGGGGTCCCACGGCCCTGTAACGATAGAGCCGCACGTTATCGAACCACGGCGAGCTCGTATGCGCGGCGCAGTTCCCGTACACCAGGTACCAGTCGTCGCACATGTCGACGACGCCGAGCCCTACCTGGATGGATCCGTTCCCGACGTAAGCGCTGATGTCCTTATTTTCAAATATATAAGCCTGCTCGGTTCCCCAATTCATGAAATTGTCGTTGCGCCATGGGCCCGGACAGCCGTCCACAACGTTTCTGACTTTCCACTCGTAAAAAACGAGGTTCGCGAGCGGCAGATCGCGATACACGGTGAAGCGGAGGGAGCAACCGCCGAGCTGCGAGAGATCGCCGGAGGGAATCGTGCCGTTCTGAACGTTGTTGCAGTTGAGCGAGTACTTCGTCATATCGATGACGGGGGATATGACGAGCTCGTTCTGGCATGGGGCCTCAAGGCCGCCATCGCCCATGCACCACGGGGTGTCACAGAGCCCCCCGGCAGGATCCCAAAAGCACCACGAACCGATAAAGAAGACGATCTGCGTCGCAAAGTTGTCGTTGCAGGGGTCCTTGTCGGTTAGATTGTTCTTGAGACCCGAATATGTGCCGAACCCCGGCTCGGCCTTCCCCGTCCAGATCCCTGCGGTCTTCGCGCCGACAGCGGCGGACTCGAAATCCTGATAATTATTGAGGGCGCCCGAGTCCTGCACGCGTATGGCATCCACGATGCAGCCGCCATCGGTGTTGTAGAGGCCGTCCTCGTCGCTCCATGCGCCGTCGGAGATGAAGTGGAAGCGGAGCTTCGTCCTCGCCTGCGTGAGCGCGATAACGTGGGAAGCCACTGTATCGCCGGCACCGGTGTACTCGGCGACCATCCGCCAGTCGCCCCCGCCCGCGTCATATTCGACTCTCGTGAAGTCGTAATCCGGCTCGGAGTCGTAATGCATTTGATACGAGAGCGTGATGGGGCCCGAGAAGTTGAACGAGCCGGTGGCGAGCATTTGGCTCCATTTGTTGCCATAGCCGGGAGCGTCGTACCACGAACAGAGGTACGGATCGATCGTGCTCGAACGCACACCGCACCACATAGACTTCGTTCCCTCGATAGGCACGAGGCCGCCGTGGCTGCCCCCGCCGAGCCCGGCGAAATCGTCGACGCGCCAGAAATCTCCGCGCTGAGCGGTGTTGTCCATTCGCGTCCAACCCTGCCATGCCATCTGTTCGAATGTGTACCACACGATGCAGAAGGTATCGACCGCCGCGGACTCATTGAGCCCGATGAGCCCGGGATCGAGAAGATCCTCATATTCCTCGGGCGGGAGCGGCTGATCGGGCCTATTGATACGAAGCCCCTGCTTCAACGGATCGCGCGCCGCGGCGGAATCGGCGACCACTACGATAAGGCACACGACGAGCAACAGGACGATAACGGACCGTTTCATTCTCCTGCCCCCTTCTGCAATCGAATACCTCGCTGTCTTCCGATCGGACGCCCGGGCCTATCTCAACAGCACCAGCTTCTTCGTCGCGAGGAATCCCGCGGTCTCCATTCTATAGAAATAGATCCCGCTCGCGACTTCCGCGCCGACATTGTTGCGGCCGTTCCAGGGAATCGAATAGACGCCCGCATCCCTCACTTCGTCAACGAGCGTCCTCACGAGCCGCCCCGCGACGTCGTAGATCTTCACCGTCACGAGCCCCCTCTCCTTCATGTCGAATTTGATCGTCGTCACCGGATTGAACGGGTTCGGATAATTCTGGGCGAGCTTATATGCCGCGGGGACGGCCGCCGGCGTGAGCCGCTCGTCGCAGCCGGGCATGTTGCACCCCACCTCCATCCAGGTAAACACGTCGTGCGCCAGATGCACGCGAATCGGCGGCTCGGCGATTGCGGCATCGCGGACATACCGCATGCTGAAGCCGAACCACATTGTCCGCACGTAGTAGCCGCCGGCGTTCATCGTTTCGTTTGAGATGCCTGCATAGTAGTTCGTCGCGTTGTACGCGGGATAGCTCAGGGCGTACCGGCCGCCCGAGGTTTTCCCGAGCACATCGAACTGGTTGAGCGTCCAGCAGCCACCGTCGGCGTAAAGAGAATCAGGGACGCCGCCATGGACGAAGACACCGGCATCTGCCTCCCCTGTGACGAGCGGATAGACGACGCCGCCTCCCGTGCGCCCGCCGGTCTCGTTGAAGTAGCTCGTCGCGACGAAGTCGACGCCGCACCACGTGTTCATGACGGTGAGCGCCGGGGTCGACGCGAGCCCATCCAGATCGTATGCGACGTCATCGCCGCAGACCCAGAGCCCGACGTCGTGCTCGCTCAGGTTCATCCAGTCGATGAGCATTTGGCAATCGTTCGACTTGTCGCTGTTGACCGTGCCGTCCGTGATCGTGATCCCTGCGTAGTCGCCGCAGTCCCAGACGATCACGTCATACTGGCTGATGAGGTGGTAGTTTTTCGCGCGGCTCCCCGGCCCGTTGGAAACACCCGACGACGGACTGTTCACGTCATAGCGGTCGGGCGGATCGGGGTCCTCCAGCGCATCCCACGCGCGATCCCAGTATTCCCGCGACCCGCCTCCCCGATATGCCGTTATCAGGGAATAGCGGGAGTCGTCGACGAAGAGAACGTTCGATCTCTTGGTCGGGAGACACGTCCATTCGAAGTATGGCCCTTGCGTGCGCGCCGTCTTCGGGAGCGCGCGCACTTCCCCCGCGACGTCGCGGGCAGTGAAGTAGTACTCGACCTGATAGCCTCTCGTGAAGAGGGCGTCGTTCAGATCGACGCAGTACTTGTTCGCGACGATGCCGGCGCTCGTGCGGGCAGTGTCGCACTGGATGATCGTCCACACGCCGTCGTCGCTCACGTAGGTGTAGTTCACCGTGACCGGAGGAGCGGTGCCGTGAACGGTGCTGCCGGCGAGCGACGGACCGTAGAGATCCGGCTTGATCGGATCGGCGCCGATATACGCGCACTTTACGTGAATGT
>Ga0265296_1004438_pt1 | contig 12209 bp, 9 predicted proteins | sample MunlanPumphouse1_FD_189073 | JGI IMG/M metagenome (GOLD analysis project Ga0265296, IMG submission 189073) | Groundwater microbial communities from a municipal landfill in Southern Ontario, Canada - Pumphouse #1 | ecosystem: Environmental > Aquatic > Deep subsurface > Groundwater | place: Canada... | reverse complement strand
TAATGGCTTAAGGCTTACAGCCACAGATTTAGATATTGGGATAACCTGTTTCATCCCTGTGGATATCGAGGAGCCCGGAGCGATTACCATACCAGCCAAACGTTTTAATGATATTGTCAGGGAATTACCCGCTGATGAGGTAAGCTTAAGTACCAAAAAAAACAATCTGGTAATAATTGAAACTGAATCCTGCCAGTTTAAAATTATGGGCTTAAGCCGGGAGGAGTTTCCCAAACTACCCGAGTTCAAAGACAAAGAAGTAATTAAGCTGGACCAGGGGGCGTTAAAAACAATTTTGAATTTAACCTCTTTTGCGGTTTCTTTCGATGAAACAAGGTATGTTCTAAACGGGATGTTGTTCAAAATTGAAAAAGGCATCCTTACTTTAGTGGCGACCGACGGGAAGAGGCTGGCGATTGTAGAAAAAAAACTTGCGCAGGAAAACGATAAAAGCGTCAATATTATTGTGCCAATCAAAACCATCCATGAATTAAACCGGAACCTGAAAGACGAAGGGGAGCTGTCTTTGATTTTAGGTAACAACCAGGCCTTGTTTGATTTGGGGCAGGTGGTGGTAATTTCCCGTTTGATTGAGGGTGAGTTCCCGGATTATCGCCAGGTTATACCGCCGGTTTCTGAGAATAAAATTATTGTGGATAGGGGGCAGTTTTTATTGGCTGTAAAACGCGCGGCATTATTAGCCACGCCGGATTATCAGGCGGTGAAGCTGGAAGTATTCAAAGACAGGATGGTGGTTTCGAAATCCACGCCGGATATCGGCGAGTCGCGCGAAGAATTAACTGTGGAGTATCGCGGCAAGGAAATGGTTATTGGGTTTAACCCTATTTATCTGATTGATGTGTTGAAAAATCTCACCGACGACGCGGTGGGCCTGGAAGTAACCGATAGCGAAAAGCCCGGGGTAATACGCGTGGATGGTTACGCGTATATTGTTTTACCGATGCGATTAACTTAGGCATGGAAGAGATAAAAAACACGATTCAACGGGTATTCCAGGAGTGGCATATAAAAAATAAAGCCGGCGATAGCGGCGAGCTGGGAAAATTATTAAAAAAAATCCTTGCCAAAAAAGCCCTAAAGCATGTAAAATTATACAATTTCAGAAACGGCGTATTGAGTATTAAAGTAGATTCTTCAACTTGGGCGTATTACCTGAGCCTGCAAAAAGAGGATTTATTGGGGAAGCTGCGCAGCGAATTAACTACGATAAAAGAAATCCGTTTTTCCTTGGGGGGTTAGAGAAGGTGAAAAAAGACAATAAGCCCTATGATGCTACAACAATCCAGGTCTTGGAAGGGATTGAGGCAGTCAGGCGCAGGCCCGCGATGTATATCGGCGATACCAGTGTGCGCGGCCTGCACCATTTGGTATATGAGGTAGTGGACAACAGCGTTGACGAGGCGCTGGCCGGTTATTGCGATAGTATTTTTGTTACCATAAATACCGACAAAAGCGTGAGCGTTGCGGATAATGGCCGCGGCATCCCCGTTGACATACATAAAACAGAAAAAAAGCCGGCAGTAGAAGTGGCCCTGACAACATTGCACGCCGGAGGCAAATTCGACCACCGTGTCTATAAGGTATCCGGCGGCCTGCATGGCGTGGGCGTCAGCGTGGTAAATGCCCTTTCTGATTGGTTGGAGGTGGAAGTAAAACGCGACGGTAAAATTTATCATCAGCGTTATGAGCGCGGTAAAACTGTTTCTAAGCTTACGGTTATCGGCAAGAGCAGTTCTTGCGGCACAAAGGTGACCTTCAAGCCGGACAAGACAATTTTTAACACCCTCGAGTTTTCTTATGATACTTTATCGCAGCGCTTAAGAGAACTGGCTTTTTTAAATAAGGGTTTAAAAATTAAACTGGTTGATGAGCGCACGGATAAAGAAGCGGACTTTGAATTCGGCGGCGGGATCGTTTCTTTTGTAGATTACCTGAATAAAAACAAAACGCCCCTCCATAACAAGGTTATTTATTTCCAGAAGGACCAGGACAATATTATTTTGGAAGTCGCTATTCAATACAATGACGGCTACGCGGAAACACTGTTTTCTTTTGCCAATAATATTAATACCATTGAGGGCGGCACCCATTTATCGGGTTTTAAATCCGGGCTGACGCGCGCGATTAACCAGTATGCCAAAAACAAAAATCTTTTAAAAGGCGAAATCGGCATTTCCGGTGACGATGTGCGTGAAGGTTTGACCTCGGTAATCAGCGTAAAAATACCCAATCCGCAGTTTGAAGGGCAAACCAAAACCAAACTTGGTAACTCTGAAGTAGAAGGATGGGCGGCATCGTCCACACTGGATGCCTTAAATGAATATTTTGAGGAGAATCCCTCAGTTGCCAATAAAATTATAGATAAAGTAATCCTTGCTTCGCGCGCGCGCGAGGCAGCGCGTAAGGCGCGCGAGCTCACTCGCCGTAAAGGTGCCCTTGAAGGCGCGGGCCTGCCGGGGAAGCTTGCGGATTGTTCAGAGAGAGACCCGGCATTATGTGAATTGTATATTGTCGAGGGCGATTCGGCCGGTGGCTCGGCAAAACAAGGCCGGGACCGCAGATTCCAGGCGATTTTACCGATTAAAGGAAAAATTTTAAACGTGGAAAAATCGCGCCTGGATAAAATTTTAGCCAATGAAGAGGTCCGCACAATCATTACCGCGCTCGGCACCGGCGTAGGCGACGAATTCGATCTGGCTAAGCTGCGCTATAATAAATTAATTCTCATGGCCGATGCAGATATTGACGGTTCGCATATCCGCACGCTGTTATTGACACTCTTGTATCGCCAGATGCCTAAATTAGTAGAGGAAGGGCACGTCTACATTGCTCAACCCCCGCTCTACAAAATCAAACGCGGACAAAGAGAAGAGTATATCCAAACTGAGCAGCAGATGGAAGAGATGATTTTAGAATTGGGCAGGGAAGGCCAGCGTTTTGTCTGCTTAAAAGATAAGCAGGCCTTTACCGATAGTCAATTTAAGGACTTATTGCATCTTCTGGTTGAGCTAGAGAGGTTGGGGAAGAATTTAGAAAAAAAGGGAGTAGAAGTGTTAAAATATTTCTCTTTTAGGCATCAAAAAACCAAAAAAATGCCAATTTATAGGGTGAAAGTGGAGGGGAAAGACCATTTTGTCTATTCTGATAAGGAATTGGCCAGCTTAACCGATAAAGAAGAGAGAGAACACGATGTTTTGGAGCTTTTTGAGGCACAGGAAATCGAACAAACCATGACTAAGATTGAAAAATTAGGATTAGATGTCGCGAATTATAGCGCTGCGGCAGGGGCGCAAAAAGAAGTTTCCAAAAAAGAAGAGGCTAAGAAGCCCAAGCCTTTATACCGGATTATTAATGAAAAAGACGAGAAAGATTTGTTTAGCTTGAAAGAGATTCTGGTGTTTATAAAAGAAATGGCCACTAAGGGTATGCATATCCAAAGATACAAAGGTTTGGGAGAGATGAACCCGCATCAGCTCTGGGATACAACTATGGACCCGCAAAAGCGCACTACTTTAAGGGTGGTTTTAGAGGACGCGGTGGAGGCAGATAAGATCTTTACGGTTTTGATGGGCGACCAAGTTGAGCCGCGCCGCGAGTTTATTGAGAACTACGCGCACCAGGTGAAAAACTTAGATATATAGGTTAAATTCAAATATTAAAAATCAAATATCAAAATGACAAATCAAAATTCAAATTTTTAAAAACATTTTGATTTTTGCGGTTTGATTTTTGATTTCGGCGAACGGAGTGAGCCGCTATGTATACAAGAAACGAAAAGATCATCCCGATTTATATTGAAGACGAGGTAAAGGATTCTTATTTGAATTACGCGATGAGCGTCATCGTCGGCCGCGCGCTTCCCGATGTGCGCGATGGCTTAAAACCAGTGCATCGCAGGATTCTTTATGCCATGCAGGAATTAAACCTTGACCACTCCAAGCCCTATAAAAAATGCGCGCGTATCGTCGGAGAAACTATGGGCAAGTACCATCCGCACGGAGATGTGGCTATTTATGACACCCTGGTAAGAATGGCGCAGGATTTTTCCCTGCGCTATCCGCTGGTTGACGGACAGGGAAATTTCGGATCGGTCGATGGCGATGCGCCGGCAGCCATGCGCTACACTGAGGCGCGCCTAGCCGCAATTACCGACGACATGCTGGCCGATATCGATAAGGATACGGTTAACTTTGGCCCGAACTTTGACGCGTCATTGCAAGAGCCGCTTTTATTACCGGCGGCCTTACCAAATCTTTTAGTCAACGGCTCAAGCGGTATTGCTGTCGGTATGGCGACCAATATCCCGCCACATAATTTAAACGAAGTAGCAGACGCGTTAGTTTATCTTTTGGATAATCCTGAGGCAGAAATAAAAGACCTGACGCGCTATATTAAGGGCCCGGATTTTCCGACGGGTGGGGCGATCTGCGGCAAGGCAGGGATTAAAGAAGCCTATACTACCGGCAGGGGCAAGGTTACTGTGCGCGCTAAGGCTACTGTCGAGCATCAGAAAAACGGCAAGGATTTAATTATTATTACTGAAATCCCCTACCAGGTGCAAAAATCCGGCCTGATTGAAGCTATCGCGGCCTTGGTTGATGAGAAAAAACTGGAAGGCATTTCCGATATCCGCGACGAATCCGATAAAGACGGCATGCGCATTGTCGTAGAGCTTAAGCGTGATACCGAGCCGCAAATTATTTTAAACCAGCTCTTTAAGCATACGCAATTAGAAGGCACCTTCGGAATTATCATGCTTGCTTTGGTGGATAACCGGCCGCGGGTTTTGACTTTACGCCAGATACTCGAGGCCTATATCGCGCACCGCAAAGTAATCATCCGCCGCAGGACCCAATTTGAATTAGATAAGGCATTAAAGCGGGCGCATATTTTAGAGGGTTTAAAGATCGCCCTGAAATACATTGACCGCATTATTAAGGTAATTAAAACTTCCAAGAATACGCAGGATGCCAAAGAGCGCCTGATGAAAGAGTTTGAGTTAAGCGATCTGCAGTCGCAGGCGATCCTTGAGATGCAGCTGCAGCGTTTGACGGCACTCGAGCGCGACAAAATCGACGCCGAATATCTGGAGCTGTTGAAAAAAATAGAAATTTGCCGGGCAATCTTGGCCTCCGAGAAAAAAATCGAAGGAATTATTAAAGACGAACTTACAGAGTTAAAGAAAAAATACGGCGATGAGCGCCGCACTGATATCGTCGGCGAAGCAGAAGAATTAGAGGTTGAAGACCTGATTGCCGAAGAAGACGTGGTGGTAACAATCAGCCACGGTGGTTATATTAAACGCCTGCCGGTAAGTGCTTACCGTAAGCAAAAGCGCGGCGGCCGGGGCGCCACCGGAGCAGAGGTAAAAGAAGAGGATTTTATTGAGCATCTTTTTGTTGCCTCGACCAAGGATTACCTTTTGATTTTTACGGATAAAGGACAAGTGCACTGGTTGAAGGTTTATGAGATTCCTCAAGGCAGCCGTATCTCTAAAGGCAAGGCGATTGTGAATCTGCTGCAGATGGAAGCCAATTCCAAAGTTAGCTCTACTGTCCCGGTTAAAGAATTTTCTCCTGACAAATATCTGGTCATGGTGACAAAATACGGCCAAATTAAAAAGACCAAGCTTGATGCCTATGGTAATCCACGTAAAGGCGGGATTATCGGGATTACGCTAGATAAGAATGATGGGTTGATCGGAGTGGAGCTTACCGACGGAAAACAAGAATTATTGATCGGTACGCGCCAGGGAAAGGCGAACAGGTTCCTCGAGAGTAAAGTGCGCGATATGGGCAGGGGAGCAAAGGGCGTGCGGGGCATTTCTTTGGCTAAAAAAGATGAAGTGATTGCCATGGTTTTAGCGCAAAAAGACGCGTCTATGTTAACCGTAACAGAGTTAGGTTTTGCCAAACGCACGCCAATTAAGGAATACCGCCTGACCAGCCGCGGGGGAAAAGGTATTATCAATATAAAAGTTACCAATAAAAACGGCGAAGCAGTAGCCCTGAAAACCGTCAACGATAATGACGAATTAATGGTAATTACACAAAATGGAATGTTTTTGCGCTGCGCAGTAAAAGACATCCGCACAACCGGCAGGTCTGCGCAGGGAGTGCGTTTGATAAAATTGCAGGACAAAGACCATGTTTCCTGCGTGGCACCTGTAATTGCCGAAGAAGGGGAAGAATGATGCTGACCCTGTCGTCTTCCCGATACGACAGTCAATAGCTTGGGATCGGGATCCCGATTCAGGTCTATCGACCCTCATATCGGGAAGCCTGGTCTAGAAAAAATGTATTACACCTATATTTTAGAGAACGATGAAGGTAAACATTATGTCGGCAGTTGCGGAAACTTAGAAAATAGATTAAAGGAACATAACCGAAACAATGTAGCCTCCACAAAAAACAGAGGTCCTTATAGATTAATTTATCAACAAGAATTTAGCACTAAAACGGAAGCGCGTAAACGGGAAATCCAATTAAAGAGCTATAAAAATCCTAATTATTCAAGACGAAAACTACGAATAAGTTCGACCCTGTCGTCTAGCCTGGTCTAGGACAAGAGCTTTTCAAGCTCTCGACACGGGTTCAAATCCCGTCAGGGTCATTAGTTTTTTAAGGTGCTTAAATGTGCGGAATAATCGGATATGTAGGCGAAAGAGATGCGCAGCCCATACTTTTAGACGGGCTCGAGCGTTTAGAATACCGCGGCTATGATTCCTGCGGTATGGTTACATATCTGGACCACAAACAATCCCTATCTTTAAGAAAGCTCCCCGGGAAAGTAAAAGACTTAGAAAAATTATTAAAGAATAGACCTCTTTCTGGCAGCTGTGGGATAGCTCACTGTCGATGGGCAACTCACGGAGCCCCCAATCAAGTGAATGCCCATCCTCATTTGGACTGCAAAGGTGAAATCGGCCTGGTCCATAACGGCATCGTTGAAAACTACTCCCAATTAAAAAAAGAGCTGATTAAGGAAGGGCACAAATTTTTAAGCCAGACAGACACTGAGGTAATTGTGCATCTGGTGGAAAAATTTTATCGCAGGGTAACGTTAGAGGAGGCGATAAGAAAGGCCGTTACTAAGCTTGAAGGCTCATTCGCCATTGCGGTTATTTCCAAAAAAGAACCCGGAAAATTAGTCGGTGCCAGAAAAGGCAGCCCTCTCGTCGTTGGCGTAGGCAGGGGAGAAAATTTTCTTGCCTCCGATATCCCGGCATTGTTAGATTTTGCCAAGGACGCGATTTTTTTGGAAGATAATGAAATAGCGATTTTGACAACTTCAGGTGTAAGGATAACTGATTTTTCGGGCAAGGCAATAAAAAAACAAGTTAATCACATTACCTGGGATATTACTCAGGCGCAAAAACAGGGCTGGCCGCATTTTATGCTCAAAGAAATTAATGAGCAGCCCAAGGTTCTGGAAAATATTTTGAACCAGCGGCTGAAAAAAGACGGCGAGAAAATATTTTTTGAAGAACTTAAGATTTCCGACAAGAAACTCGCCGGGGTTGGAAAGATCATTATTGTTGCCTGCGGCACAGCATATCACGCAGGCCTGTGCGGTAAATATATTGTGGAGGAATTATGCTCTATCCCGGTATCTGTGGATTTATCCAGCGAATTCCGTTACCGTAACCCCCTGGTTAGCAAGAATGACCTTGTGATTTCTGTCAGCCAATCCGGCGAGACTGCGGACACCTTGGCTGCAGTCAGAGAGGCCAAGCAGAGAGGGGCAGCTACTTTAACCATCTGCAATGTTTTAGGTTCGACCTTGGTGCGGGAATCCGACGGGGTGATTTATACCCACGCCGGACCGGAGATTGGCGTTGCCTCCACCAAGGCCTTTACCGCGCAACTGGCTATTTTTTATCTTTTGGCATTGTATCTGGCGGGATTGAAAAAAACCCAGCCTCAAGAAAAAATTCATAAATTCCTGAATCAACTCGCTGCCATACCGCATCTGCAGGCAGAAGTTTTGAAAAAACAAGACGTTATCAAAGCCACGGCCAATAAACACCATCATTTCGGTTCATTTTTATTTTTGGGCAGAAATATCAACTACCCGGTGGCTTTGGAGGGTGCTTTGAAGCTGAAAGAAATTTCCTATATTCCCGCCGAAGGCTATGCCGCGGGAGAGATGAAACATGGGCCGATTGCGCTAATCGATGAATACCGGGCAGTAGTGTGTGTTGCTGTGGATTCCAGGGTTTATGAAAAAATGGTTTCTAATATTCAGGAGATCCGTGCGCGCCAGGGCATTATCATTGTCATTGCCACAGCCGGCAACGATAAAATTGAAGAATTGGCCCGCGAAGTAATTTATATCCCCAAAACCGACGAATTCTTTTCTCCTTTAATTACCGTGATCCCTCTGCAATTATTGGCGTATTATGTTGCTACGAAGCGCGGCTGCGACGTAGACCAGCCGCGGAATCTTGCTAAATCAGTAACTGTGGAATGATAAATTACAAATCACAAATTCCAAATCACAAACAAATTCCAATGCCAAATACCAAAATTACAGAATAAATTTTGGTTATTGTGATTTCGGTATTGTATATTGTTTGTAATTTGTGTATTGTAATTTGGAATTTAAAATGTTATATATAGTCGCTACCCCAATAGGCAATCTTAAAGACATAACCCTGCGCGCTTTGGAAGTCCTGAAATCAGTTGACCTGGTCGCCTGCGAGGATACGCGGCACACAAAAATCCTGCTCGACCATTACGGAATCAAAATTCCCACCACGAGTTTCTATCAGCACAACCGCCTTACCAAAGCGCAATATTTGCTGAAACTTTTAAAAGCAGGCAAATCTGTGGCCCTGGTTTCTGATGCCGGCACACCCGGCATACTCGATCCCGGATATAATATTATTAATCTGGCCATAGAGAATAATGTTAAAATTACGGTTATTCCGGGAGCGGCTGCTTTTGTGAATGCTTTGGTGCTTTCCGGTAAACCGGCGCATAAATTTATCTTCGAAGGCTTCCTGCCCAATAAACCCATCGCCCGGCGTAACCGCCTTAAGCAATTGGCGCGCATGGAATATACGCGTGTGTTTTATGAATCCTGCCACAGGATTTTAGCCACCCTGGAGGATATTCACGCTGTCTTTGGCGAAAAAGAAATTATCTGCGCGCGGGAATTGACCAAGAAATTTGAAGAAGTAAAGCGCGGGAGCGCAGAGGATATTCTGAAAGAGTTTACCGCCCGAAAGCCGCGCGGAGAATTTGTCGTAGTGATATAAGGGCTATCTGATATTTATATCAACGGAGATATTGCATTCGGGGGTGGGGGCTGTTACGCGGGAAAAGGTAATGATAGTGTCCAGCCGTTTTTGTACAACATCGTTCTTTTTAATCAGCTCGCTTGTGATTGTTTTTTTTCTTTTATTGGCATCGCTAACCGTGGGGTCAATAGTTTTAGCCCTTAAGAGGAGATTACCGTATTGCAGGCCTTCCAGCGTAGCATTGTTGCGCGCCCTCCTCGTAAAATCTTTCTCTATAATATTATGTAAAGAAGGGGCAAAGCTGATAAAGATACTGCCCAAGATAAGAGACACCATTGTTAAGATAGAGATTATCCAGATCATTTGGTAATTCCCACAAACCAGAATCTTATGCCTTCTGTTTCGCTAATTTTCATATTGCTTGTCCCCGCCGTAATTGTTACCATGAGAAAATTCGGTTCCGCCCCCTGGGCGTATTGAAACTGTATTTGCGGAGCATATTGTTTTTCAACCAGTATTTCTCTCTGGGGGCTGTCGTTTATTGAAAGCACTAAATTATTTTCCCCATCGATAAAATAATGATACCAGGCATCATCTGCTGGGTCGTCGGGCGTTACTGTGTTGAAATCTTGTTCTCCGCGGAAACGAAAATCAGCCCTTGTATTAGTAACCCCAGCCTTCAGGAGCGAATTATCGTCAATTTTTGTGGCGCTTATGCAATGAACCCGCATATTTTCCAGGGCATAACTTACCTGAAGATAAATATTCTGCCGCTGTATATTTTCGTTGAAATGCCGGTAGACAAATAGATAAGCGCTGACTAGAACTAGAAGGCTGAAAGTGCTTAGCCCAATAGCAATCAACAGCTCCATCAAAGTTAACCCGCGGCATTTCTTTTTCATCTTTATTCTTTTTCCACCGCCACCAGCATTAAATTAGCTTCCCTCAAGCTGATTACGCCGTTGTTAGTATCTTTGAACCATTTTATTTCAATAGTGTGCGGCCCGGGAGGGAGAGCCTCTTTGTCCGTCAGCGCAATGGCATTGCTAATCAACGGTTGAGTCATGATCGGCGTACGCGTTACCACAGGCTTTGGCCCTTTATTGTCTACGAAGCAGCCGGTGAGTATTGTATCAATCGAGCTGATGTTAGTTGCCTGGTTAATCCTGATGGCAATGTTATAAATCAGCATAATATCTTTTGGGACATCGTAATTGACCTCGATTTTAAGGCCGTTATCTCCAATAGGCTTGTATACAGGAGAAGATATGTTGCTAAACGGGACCGTGATGCCACCGGAGGCATCACGGGAAATGCTGGTAGAGGCGGCGTGAATAAAAGGATACGGAATAATGTTTTCGAGTTTTATCTGCCGTGTATCGGAACTGCCTTTTGTATCCGTTTCTTTATAAGAGGCAGTAACCTCAATACGTTTGTAGGGAATCTGTTTAGTGGCGGAAACTTCCTGCAGTTGTTTTACTTCCGCCTTCCAGTTGATTTGGTCATTGCTCCCGGTTGTGATACCAGGCTGAAGGCCGGAGTATGATTTAGCCAAAAATTCCTCCATTTTCGCAAAGGCGACATCCATTGCCTGGTATTTAGATTCAGCCTGTTTAACAAAGAATCTTGCCGATATTACCGAATTGATTAAAGCTGCCAGGCCGATAGTAATCAGAATCGCCCCCACCAGCACTTCCAAAAGCGTAAAGCCTTTTGAGTAAATTCTTTTCTTGACCCTAAACATGCTTATTGTTGTTGTGTTGTAATAGGGACAAAAGTAATGATTAAATTCCGCATATCTTTAGGGCTGACTATTTTCATAGAAGTGTCATTATACCAGCGGATTTCAATATTCATATTGTCCGGAAACGCCCCATTTAGAAAATCAGTTCTTGACACCAGGCAGCTTCCTGTGAGTGTCGGGTCGCTGGGCTGGAAGATAGTTGAAGCTCCGGCATCGGGTATAGTGAGAGCGGCCGGGTTTCCGAACGGCTTGCCATTGATATACAGCTGAGTTAATACTTGGCCTCCGGGAAAGCGTTGGCTGGATGTACCATGCCAAGGATGGCATAGCTTCGGCCAGACTGGATAAGCGTTCAACTTGTATCCTTCTACGCGGACAGTCCAGGTGAAAAGTAGTTTAGAGGTGCCTTTGTGCCTGCCTGGAACCTTGAAATTATTTTTTTGCAAGCCCGCGATTAGAGTATATCCGGGATCTCGGGCGAGAGCCGTAGATTTGTTGCCATATTGGCTTGGTGTCCATAAGGGAGCAAGGCTGAGGCCGCCTTCGGCAGAGGATTTTTTCAGATAGTTCCCGCATGTGGGGTTATCGCTTGAATAATCGTAAAATTCAGGATAGCGCGTGGGGCCTAGGGATGTGTCATTATCGCCGACAACCTGTAAAAGAGACGGCGCTGTTATCGCAGGCATTTCCACCTTGGGGGTTTGTGCAGGACAGGGCGTATAGTTGGTTAAAACCACCATCGCGCTGGCCAGGACCGCAAATAATTTTAACATATCTCCTCCTTTCGTCTTTTTATTCTCTTATTTTAAAGAGAATCAAACGTATGTTATTAATATCTACCTTTAATGATACCTCGGGAAGTTCCGCAAGAAAGTAAAAAACCCGTATCTGGTAAGCCTTGCCTTCCTCTAAAACGCCGCTAGGTATTTGCGTGGCACAATAAATAGAAAATGCCGCATCAAGGCTTTTTTGATGGATGACACTATCGTGGACCGGCCGGCTATAATCTATGCTTCTGTCGGGAGAGACCTCAAAGACCTTTACTCTAGTGAAAAAATATGTTGGCGCGCCGGGAGTGGCTTTGGGGGTTGTGGCAATCTGCCAGATTATAGTCATTGCCTCCTTGCTTTTAGCGACAAAATTATAGAAGAAAGCAGGATCGATTTCCTTGAAACATTCGCTACAGCCCCCGCCCAGTAA
>Ga0265296_1004436_pt1 | contig 12217 bp, 13 predicted proteins | sample MunlanPumphouse1_FD_189073 | JGI IMG/M metagenome (GOLD analysis project Ga0265296, IMG submission 189073) | Groundwater microbial communities from a municipal landfill in Southern Ontario, Canada - Pumphouse #1 | ecosystem: Environmental > Aquatic > Deep subsurface > Groundwater | place... | reverse complement strand
ACTCATCTTTACCAATGCCTACAATTAAAGGCGATCCGTTTTTACACGCAATAATTTCCGAAGATGGAGTGTAGGACACAACAATTGCATTAAAACCGCGAAGTAAATTGAAAGCATCTTTAACCGATGATGCGAAGCCCTCTTTTTTTAAATTCTCTTCGATTAAATGAGGTATTACCTCCGTGTCTGTTTCCGATAAAAAAACATGTCCTTTTTTAATAAGGTTATTTTTAATACTTTCAAAATTTTCGATAATACCATTATGAATAACGGCAATTTTTCCCGCGCAATCCAAATGAGGATGAGCATTCTCAACGGTTACTCCTCCATGAGTAGCCCATCTTGTGTGTCCAATCGAAAAGTCTGATTCTTTTTTATAAATTTTGCCGGATAATTTTGAGGTTCCGATTTTTCCAATGTCTTTATCCACCACAAATTTCTTTTCATTTTTCAAACGGACTGCAACTCCCCAGGAATCATAACCTCTATATTCAAGAGTTTTTAATCCGTTAAAAACAATGTCTGAAGCGTCTAGCCTTTTACCAACGTATCCAAAAATACCACACATATTTTTATTGAATAATATTTCTTAACTCGTTTAAATCCGTAACCTGAACATCCGGTATAAACCCTTTTATACTTTCTTGTTTTTCGGCATATTCTCCTCTTTTTACCCAAATTGTAAATACGTTAGGATAAATAGACTTAACTTGGCTGAGTATTGTCAACTTGTCATCCACGAGAAATATTGTATTTTCCTTATATCTTTCAAATGTTTTTTTAATTAACAAATTTTTACCCTGCATTATATAAATGTGACCTTGATCAAGATATTTTTCTATACCAGTTTTATTAAGTTTTTCTCTTTGAAAATTTTCTTCTCCCTCGGAAAATATTCCTAAGCTAAATTTTTTGCTAAGAATTTTTAGAACGTTTTCAACTTCTTGATAATTCTCGTATCTCTTTAAATCGGATTTTTTAAAAATATCAACATTAAATAAAGTGTAATCTATATCGAAGAAAACAATTTTTTTATTTTTTAATAATTTCTTCATTTTTATGAACTCCTATTACCGAAACTAAAGGATAAACTATAGTATTTTTTCCCAAGATAGTTCCGGGATTTAAAACGGAATTTACTCCAACAGCAGAACCGTCTCCAACTATGGCACCTAACTTCTCAAGCTTTGTGTCAATCCTTTTATCACCAAATCTAACCAAAATCGAATTTTTATCAAGTCTATAGTTAGCTATTATGGTACCTCCCGAAATATTTACATTACTGCCAACAATACTGTCTCCAACATAATTCAAGTGTGCTATCGCCGTATTGTTTAAAATAATTGAGTTTTTAATTTCTGCTCCGTGTCCGATATGGACATTGTTTCCTAAGATTACGTTTTCCCTAATCAAACTCCCATGTTCAATAAAACAATTATCTCCAATAATTGCAGGGCCCTTTATTAACGCTCCTTTTGCAATTGTTGTTTTTTTACCGATGTAAATATTTTTATTCTTATCATAGATATATTTATTTTTTTTGTTTTTAAATTGTAATTTTATATATTCGCTAATTTTTGGTAAGGCCTCCCACGTCTCGCTTACATTTTTAAAAATATCTGCAAATGGGAAAAGCGAAAGATTAAAAAAATCATTTGGCGGAAAATTTGATTTTTTCATATATTAAGCAGTTATCTGACTTGCGGAAATAGCTTTTCGGCCTCCAGAAGTTCGTCTTTTGTGTTTACTCCGCGCCAAGCAATGGCCCCGCCTTTAAGGGTTTCCACCTTTTCATTATTTTTTATTCCTAAACCTACAAGATCCGTTAAATAATATTCTCCCGTTAACTCGTTTTTTTTAATTTTACTAAGGTATTTTTTGAGAAAATTAACTTTGAAAATGTAACATCCGGGATTTACTTCCTTTATTGTCTTTTGCACTTCGTCTGCATTCTTTTCCTCGACTATTGCCATTAATTCGTTTTTACTGCCTCGAACAATTCTTCCAAGTCCAAATGGATTATCTTTTTCAATGGTAAGAAAAGTAAAAGCCGAATTAGACAATAAGTGGGATTTCGTGAGTTTCTTAATTATTTTTTCGGAATAAAAAGCGGAGTCATCTCCGTTTACAACCAAAACATCCTCAACGTTTGTTGGCATTTTCTTCAATGCGCACTCTACTGCATGAGCAGTTCCCAATCTTTTCTTTTGTTCTGCGAAAATAACTTTACTGCCTAAAACACCTATTACGGATTTTTTGGCAAACCCTACAACAACAACTATCTCCTTTATTCCAACTTTTTCTAAAAGACTGACTGTATGAACAATCATAGGCTTGTCAGCCAAATGAAGCGCAACTTTATTTACGCTTTTTGAATTCATTCTTTTACCTTTACCTGCAGCTAAAACAATTGCACCAAGATTTCTTTTATCCATATAGTTTATTTTTCAACAACTCTTTTTATATCGGCCCCCAGCGCTCTTAATCTTTTATCAAATTGTTCGTAACCTCTATCTAAATGATCGAGTCCGAAAATTACGCTTTCTCCTTTTGCCGCAAGAGCAGCCAAAACAAGAGTTGCTCCCGCCCTTAAATCCGAAACATTAACAGCTCCGTTATGAAGAATTGCAGGTCCGCTTATTTTTTCCGCATGGAAATAACCATTGTCATCATTAATATTAAAATTGTAAAAGCTGTCGGGATTTTCAACTTTTGGATTAAAAAGCTCAATTTGGGCGCCCATTTTCTTTAATTCGCTTACGTAACTAAATCTGTTTTCATAGATTGTCTCGTGGATTGTAGAAATTCCTTTTGCCGTTGTCATTAAAACTGCCCAAGGACCCTGCCAATCGGTCATAAAGCCGGGGTAAATGGAGGTAACAATATCTGTTGGCCTAAGTTCATTTTCATAAAAAAATCTTATACCATCCTTTTTTTCTTCGTATCCTCCACCCGCTTTATCCAAAGCTTCTAAAAATTCAACCAGCCCTCCTCTTTGAATGTTTTTGATAAATATATCTCCCTTTGTGATTATTGCCCCAACAGCAAAAGTAACAATCTCGTTTCTATCCGGGTTTATTCTGAATGTTGTCCCGTGGAGCTTTTGCACTCCTTCAATTTCGATTGTTCTCTGATGGGTTCTTTTTATTTTAGCTCCCATCCTAACAAGAAGTCCTATCAGCTCGTCTACTTCCGGTTCTAAAGCAGAATTTTCTAAAATTGTCTTCCCTTTTGCAAGAACCGCCGTTAAAATCATTGCCTCTGTTCCCGTATGTGTGTTTTTTATAAATCTATATTTAGTGCCAAAAAGTTCTTTTTGAGAATTAGTCGTCGCATGGAAATAACCGTCTTTACTATCATAATCAACATGAACGCCCATACTCTTTAAACCATCTATAACTCTATCTATCGGTCTTGCCCCAATTCGGCATCCGCCGGGATTTGGAATTATTGCTTTACCCACACGGGCTAAAAGCGGAGCCAGAAACATAAATGACGTCCTTACTTCGGCAGCCTTATCCAAAAGGATTTTATTTTTTACAAATTTTTCAAGCTTTATGGATACTGTGTGATCCCTAATCTCTACTTTGCCTCCCAACTCCTTAATTATATCTGCCATTATTAGAAAATCAGAAATTAATGGAACGTTTTCAATAATAACTTCCTCATCTGTCAAACATGCGGCAACCAAAGCTTTAAGCGCAACGTTTTTTGAACCAAAAATAGAAACATCACCTTTAAGTTTTTTTCCGCCGCTTATAACTAATTTCTCCATAAAATTATTTAATTAAACTTAATTTCTCGCTTATTTTATAAACATTTCCCGCACCCATGGAAATAAGAACAGTATCTTTTCCAAAGGAATTTTTGTCGATATATTCTACCACATCGGAAAGTTCAGGCAAATATAAGACATTTTTATTAAACTTTGCGACACTCCCTGCAAGTAATTCCGAAGAAACCGTATCATCCTTTTCTTCCCTTAAAGAGGGATAAATATTGGTTAATATGGCAATATCCGCGTCTTTAAATGAACTGCTAAATTGTTCGAACAAACTTTTTGTTCTGGAATAAGTATGCGGCTGGAAAATACAAATTATTCTTTCTTTCGGAAAAGTTTTTCTAAAAGCGGAAAGGGTTTGTGTAATTTCTGTCGGATGATGAGCATAATCATCATATAACAACGCTCCTGAAGCCAGTTTGCCTATGTATTCAGACCTTCTTTTTGAGCCCTTAAAGCCGGAAAGCCCTCTTCTTGCTTGTTCTATTGAAATACCTGTCTCTAAAGCAGTTACAAGCGCTCCAAGCGCATTCACGGCATTATGTTCGCCCACAACACCTATTGAGAATTCTCCAATAAGAATACTTTTATTTTTAACCCAGAAGAACATCTTGTCACCGGAGATTGTATACCTTTGGATATAGAAATCATTGCTTTCCGATAGTCCATAGGTTATTCTCTTTCCTTTATATGCTGAAAGCAGTTTCTTGACCTTTCTATCGTCACCATTTGCTACGATCATTCCGTTTTCAGGCAAATTATTGACAAATCTTAAAAATACTTTTTCAATTTCCTCTTCGGACGCATACAAATCCGGATGATCGAATTCAATATTGGTAATTACGGCAATTGTGGGTTTTTGCCATAAAAGCTTTGGCGTTTTATCGTATTTTGGCTCTGTTGCGTATTCATCGGCTTCGGCAACAAAATATCTTCCCTTACCATAATGACCGGGGGCTCCCAAAGAAGAAATTTCTCCTGTTCCGATTAAAAATGAAGGGTCCTGACTATTTACTTTTAAAATAGTGGCAATCATAGCCGCCGTTGTGGTTTTTCCATGCGAACCGGCAATTGAAATGCCCTCCATCTTTCTTCCAAAAATATCCCCTTTCATAAACTCTCCCGCGGCTTGTCCTTGAGTCCAAACTTTAATCCCGAGCTTCTTAGCCTCCTTAACTTCCGGATTATCAAAACCTTGGTGAGCACCGGTTGTAATTAGTAAATCAACATCTTTAAGATGTAACGGTGAAAAATTCTTAAAAACTTCTATTCCTGCTTTTCTTAAAGCAATATCCGTAATAAATTCCTCGTCTATATCACATCCCGTAACCTTAAACCCGGCTTCTTTTGCGATAATTGCCAAAGGAGTCATGCCAACGCCTTTTACTCCTAAAAAGTGGATGTTTTTTGTTTTATTCATTGCTGGTTTTTTTCCTTGCTTCCAAAGCTTCTCTAACCATTTTATACTCATCCCACGGTTCTTCTCCTTTACCGTAATTCATAGAGCCTTCTTGAGATTTACCGGTAATTAAGACCAAATCGTCTTTTTTAGCCATTTGTATCGCAGCCTGAATTGCTTCTTTTCTATCCGGAATTCTGATAACTTCGCACTTTCCTTTTTTTACTCCAACCTCAATTTCTGAAATAATTGCATTAACGTCTTCTTTTCTTGGATCCTCGGCAGTTAAAATAAGAATATCGCAGTACTGCGAAGAAATTTCTCCTAAAAACGGCCTTTTTAACGCATCTCTTTCCCCGGCGCTTCCGAAAACATGAATTAAACTGCCCTTAACCGTTGGCCTTACTGCTTTTAGTATTTGTTCCGATGCATTTGATGTATGAGCAAAATCAATCATAACGCTAAAATCTTCTTGATACACGTAGTCAACTCTGCCTATTGGCATATGAAAAGTTTTAAGCGCTTTTTTTATAGCCTCATCTGCTATTCCTAATGCTTTACACGCAGCAACGGAGGCTAAAACGTTATACTGATTAAACTCTCCCAACAAATTATTTTCTTTAATATCAAACGTATTTTTATTATAATCGGAACTTTCGGAAAGTCCGTAAGTTATCCAATTTTCCTGGGCTTTTTGACTTTTGACTTCCGATAAAAACATATACGAGCTGTCATCGCTATTAACAACACATATTTCTGCTTTTTTTAATAACTTACTCTTTGTTTTTAAATAATTATCATAGCTTTTATGATAATCCAGGTGCTCATTTGTAACGTTGGTTAAAACTCCCACTTTAACCGGAATTCCCTCGATTCTGTTTTGGTCAATCGCATGAGAGGTAACTTCTAAGACAAAATATTCCGTTTTTTTATTTCGGGCTTTTCTTAAAAATTTTTGAAGTGAAAAAGAGGAAGGAGTGGTAACATGAGAACCGGTATCATATACTTTACCATCAATTACAGCCGATATACTTGAAATCATCGAAACCTTAGCTCCCGAACTTTTTAAGATATGGTAAATCAGATTTACCGTAGTAGTTTTTCCATCTGTTCCGGTTACGCCTATTACCTTCATTTTTCTGGAAGGAAAAAAGAATAAGATATTGGCAAAAATAGCTATAAAAAAATGGTAAATATTTTTAATCCTTTGCCACATCGCTATATTATACCTCTTATCTAAAGCTTTCTCTACTCTTTTTAGACTTAGGATGTATAATAAATTATGATCAAAAATATAACTAAAAATACAATAATATCCAAAGATTTTAAGCTGTTGAAAAATTTTTGGAATAAAAGCAAAGGTTTAATTAATAGCAAAACTCCCGAAACTGTTGTTTTTTATACCAGATTTGGAATTCATACTTTTGGAGTTAAATATCCGATAGACGTAATCATTACTGACAATAAATTTAGAGTTGTTGCAATTAAAGTGAATCTTCAGCCAAACAGAGTATTTTTGTGGAATCCAAAAGGAAACTTGGTGATTGAACTGGAAAATGGGACGGTTACAAAAAGCAAAACAGAAATTAACGATTTATTAGAGATTAATTTATAAAGACTCTTCCCGTTTTTTATCCCAGAATTCTCCTCTTCTGCATAGCTTTTCTTTATCTTTAGGATTTTTTAAGAGCATTTCTACAATTCTCTCAAGAAAAAGAGTATTTTGAGAACCTTTTACAAAAATTAAATCTTCTTCTTCAATTAGATTTTGAATGCTATCCTTTGCCTGAGTAAAATTATCAAAACTTTCAACTTTAAAATTATTAGTTTTGAGAACCGGATAGGCATAGTCTTTCATTAGGGGACCAATCAATATCGCCGCATTTGCTGTTTTAAGTATTTTATCTGCAGCTTCTTCGTGAAATTTCTTAGAGAGTATTCCCAGCTCCCTCATATCGCCTAAAATAACTACTTTTCTTTTTGCCTCGCGGCTTTTTAGAAAATCCAGCATGTCAAGTAAGGGCAAGGGAGAACTATTATATGAAGAGTCAATAATTGTTGCGTTTTTCACTCCTTCAAATACGCTCATTCGTCCGGGAGGCAACAAAAAGTTCTTTTCAAGAGCTTTAATAGCTTCTTCTTCGGAGAAACCTAACTTTGTACAAACCGCGATTGCCAATAAAAACGAATAAGCGTAGTGATTTGGCAAAGGAGTATTTAAGTTTATATTATAGTTTTTTTTATTATGATAAAAATTAACTTTAAAACTATTAATACTTGTTTCTATATTTTTAGCAAAAAAATCTGCTTTTGAATTGCTTATTGATACTGTAACAACATTTGCCTTAATTTTATCTAAATATTTTTGCGTTTGGCTATCATCCGCATTTATAACTGCTGTTTGGTCTTTTGCAAGAGATGTAATGAGTAAGCTTTCCTGCCTTGCTGTTTGGTCAAGAATTTCTTTTTCTCTTTCTTCAGAGAAAATGTCTTTAACCAAGGTATCAAAATATTGGCTGTGTTCTAAGGATATATTGGTTAATACCCCAATTTGCGGTTTAAGGATTTTAAGAAGATAGCTCATGTTCTTTGGTTCAAAAGGACCGTCTATGCCCATTTCCGCTACATAGATATCATAATTGTTCCAATCAAATATCACTTTAAAAGGAGCCAAAGTAAAAGCTTTAAGCCAGTCGAAAGCCGAATAATTGTTTATGGAGATACCTAAAATATTTAATGGAAGGCCTGTTTCGCTATTTTTGCCCATCCCTTGTTTAACTTTATATTTTTCTTTGAGAATTAGAAAAATAAGTCCCGAAAGAGAAGTTTTACCGCTTGCCCCGCCAACTCCAATGATAATAGGATTTATTTTTTTGAGCTGAACTTTAGCCAAGACCCTAAAATACAAAAGGACAAATTTAACCAAGATTTTTCTCACAATAAGCGTATTATAGCCTATTTTGCTGTTATTGTCCGCTTGGGACAATTCCGTAATAGGAAAGAATATTTTTTGCTATTTCAAAAAAAATCGGAGCTGCTGTTTCCGCACCATAAATTGAGGTCGTAGGTTTGTTTAGAATAACAATCATTGAAAATTTAGGATCATCTGCGGGTGCGAATCCAACAAACGAAGTAATGGTTTTTGTCTCGTCGTAATGTCCATCTACGGGAATTGATGCCGTTCCTGTTTTTCCCGCCACTCTATATCCATCCAGCTTTGTCCACGATGCTTCTCCTTTGTTTACAGCATTTACCATCATTTCAGCCATAACCTTGGCAGCTTCCGGACTTATCGGCGTATCTACAACTTTAGGTGGAATTTTAACTATTACTCCGTCGGAATTTTCTACAGCCGAAACAACGTGAGGCTCCATCCTTTTACCATTATTAGCAATTGCAGAAATTGCAGTTAATATTTCTATCGGTGTAACCGAAATTCCTTGCCCGAAACCTGTTGTTGCCAAATCAACCGCGTACCACTGATTTTCCGGTTTTAAAGAAGGCGCAACCTCTCCTTGCAAATCAATTCCGGTTGCGTCTCCCATCCCAAACTTTTCTAAATAATTAATCATTCTGTCAACGCCTAATTTTTGGGCGACAAAAACCATTCCGGTATTATCGGAGTGCTGAATAACTTCGGTCATTGTTGTATCTTTATAATACTTATCATCCCACGTATGGAGCTCGTATCCGCTGACTGATATCGGCCCCGAACAAATCGTACATCTTGTTTGTGGAGTAACCAGCTTTGCGTCCAGTGCACCGGACATAACCAAAGGCTTAAAAGTAGAACCGGGTTCGTAGGTATCCGAAATAAAAGTATTTCTATAAAATTTTTCCGAATAATCTTGATAATTTCTCGGATCAAAATTAGGATACGAAGCCATTGCTAAAATTTCACCGGTTTTCGGATCCATAACACCGACCATTCCGCTTGTTGCTCCATATTTATCAATACTTTTCTTGAGAACTCTTTCAATTAAAAACTGGATTGGTCTATTTAAGCTTAGGATAAGACTGCTGCCGTCTATTTGTCCCGACTGTTGATTAAGCCTGGCCAATATAGGCTTTCCAAATGCATCATGAATTTGAATTGCACTTCCTGTTTTTCCTTTTAAAAGCCTGTTGTAGTAACCTTCTAAACCAAAATAACCTTTGTCTTCTCCGGCCTCGTCTTTACCGACAAATCCCACAAGCTGTGCTGCCAAAGATGCTTCGGGATAAAAACGGCTATACTGCTGCTGGAAACCTATCCCTTGCAAGTTTAATTTTTCAAGTCTATCTTTTGTTTGAGTATCAATTCCCGACGTTAAAGGCACCCAAAATTTATCAAGAGATAAATTCGCACTAATTGAAGCAGCATCCAAACTTAAGACTTGAGAAAGCAGATTAATAGTGGCGTTCTTATCTTTAATTTCTTTAGGATTTGCAAAAACAAGATAAGAAATCTTATTTGTTACTATTGGAAAGCCATCCGAACTTCTTATTTCTCCTCTTTGGGGGAAAACAGTTACTGTTCTACCGTACTGAAGCTGGCCTAACACGGATAATTCCTGCGCTTTTATTACCTGCCAATAAAAAAGCCTGCAAATTACCAATATAAAAAACGAAACCAAGATTAAAAAAGTGAAGCGATATCTCCATGTCATTGTTTAATAGCAATAGGTATTGGGTAAGTTATTACAAACTTAGATTTTCCTTGTACAAACCCCAAACCATTAGCTTGAGAAAATACATATGTTAGCGAAGATAGGGAATACAATTTTTCGCTAAGCAAGGTATTTTCTATTTTGTAGGCATTAATTTTATCTCTTGTTACTCCAAGAGCCGAACCCGATGTTGAGATTCTATTCGAAACAAATGCTTTGGCAACCGACAAAGCAAGTATTACAATTATTAAGAATCCAATAGTAAAGGCAGGTTTTCTCATATTAATTTTTTTCAAAAACTCTTAATTTTGCGCTTCTTGATCTTGAATTGATTTTCATTTCTTCAATGCCTGCAATTACAGGCTTCTTGGTTATTATTTTCCCCATATTTCTTTTTTCAAAATCAATAAAACTTTGCTTAACAATTCTATCCTCCAGAGAATGAAAACTTATTACTCCCACTCTTGCCCCGCTTTCCAATAAATCCAACGCCTTAGGCAATGCCACTCTTATGCTTTCAAGCTCATCATTTACCACAATTCTTAATGCCTGAAATACTCTTTTACTTATTTTGGCTCGGGTAAAATCAGTTATTTCACCTTTTATACCCAGTGCCTCCTGAATTACACCGGACAAATCTCCGGTTGTTTGAATAGGCACTATTCTACGGGCGCTAACAATACCATCAGAAATGGCGCGAGCACGATGCTCTTCACCCAATTTAATAAATATTTCATATAGTTCTCCTTTCGATAAGATGTTTAAAAGATCACTGGCCTTAACTCCTAAATCCGCATCCATTCTCATATCAAGCGGACCTCCTTTTTGGAAGCTAAATCCGCGTTTACCGTTTTCCAGCTGGAAAGACGAAACTCCCAAATCAAAAATTATGCCACTGACCTTGTTAAAATTATTTAAATGTGCAATTTCCTCTAAATCTCTAAAATTCCCCTTTACTAAAATCAATTCATGATTCTTGATTCTTGATTCCTGATTCTTTTTGACAAAATCTAAAGCTTCCTTATCACAATCAATCCCTAAAACTATTCCGCCTTTTTTGATAATTTCTAATGCATGTCCCGCTCCGCCGAGCGTCGCGTCTATGTATTTCTTACCTGTTTTAACTTGTAAAAGATCAATTACTTCTTTTAAAAGCACAGGCGTATGAAAGTTATTCATCACCCCTTTTTTTTCCTTTTTCCTCATTCACAAGTCTTTGTGAAATTGTATCTATATTTTTTTCAAGGTTCTGCCGATATTCTTCCCAGCGCTCTTTGTCCCAGATTTCAACGTACCTCGAAAGTCCTAGGAATACGACATCTGTTTTAATTTTTGCAAAGTCTCGTAAATAACCAGGGATAATAAACCTTCCCTTACCGTCGAGCTCGACATTACTGGCTCCCCCGAGTAAAAATCTTTGTGTTTCTCTTGTTTCGGATTGTATAAATGGCTTTCCTTCTGTACCTTCAAGAAGAGCCTTCCATCCTTTTTCCGATACGACGATAAGCGAGTTTTCATAACCTAAAGTTACAATTAATTTATCACCGAGAATTTCTCTGAATTTCTTAGGCAACGCAATTCTATTTTTTGCTCCAAATTTTCCTTCATACTGTCCTATTAACACCTTCGGCCTGCCTTTCTGGCCCACCTCTTCCCACTTTGGACCACTTTTTATCATTTTGAATCACTTTCAATAGCATGTCAATAGGGAAAAGAGGGAAAATAGTGTCTTAACAAAAAAATAATCACTAAATATAGTATTTTCGTGAAAATTGCTTGTGAAAAAAAGAAGGATTAAAAGGAATTAAAGACTTAGCGCTAAGTCGGCTTGATAAATTTTTCCGTCGGATTTGTTAATCTTGAGTGTTATTTTTATGTCCGTTACTCCTACATCGTAATGGCAGGTATCTGAACATGTACCAAGTGTTATTTCTTTTGTTACAGGTTTCTTTTTTAAGTCCAATTGACCTATCGCTCCTCTTGCAACTTCTGCCCCGTTAACAGTCGCCATATATGACAACTCGTAATCTACAGACACTAAGTCTTTAGTATTTGTAACACTTAAAATTGCCGTTTTATTGCCCGGACCTGCTGTTAGGGTAATTCCTAAATCTTCCGGCGCAATTTTAAGAACGGGTTGATCTGTTGGCGCAGGAACTTCATTTGGCAGTTGGTTTGCAGATTTTTTTGAAGCTGAAAGGATAAAAAATATTCCCGCTAAAACTACTACAACAATAACAATGGCAGCTGCGATAGAAAGATTTCTGTTTTTCTTAAGCGTATCTAAAAAATTCTTCATTAACTTTAATTAGCATATCCAAAATAAGCCGAAATTGTCAAGTCCGACTATTTTAATTTGTTTTGAAAATATTCCTGAAGTTTGTTTGT
>Ga0265296_1004435_pt1 | contig 12218 bp, 16 predicted proteins | sample MunlanPumphouse1_FD_189073 | JGI IMG/M metagenome (GOLD analysis project Ga0265296, IMG submission 189073) | Groundwater microbial communities from a municipal landfill in Southern Ontario, Canada - Pumphouse #1 | ecosystem: Environmental > Aquatic > Deep subsurface > Groundwater | place... | reverse complement strand
CGATGCGTATTCTTTAATTACCGGTCTATCATCTTTAGATTCAACTGCATTTATAAAAAGAGCTATTCAGCAAATCAGAGATGCTTTGGTCCAAGGAGGATTCTTTTTACATTTTCAGGAAATTCAGCCCGGATGGATTGCTCCTGTTCAAGAAATGATGGCTATGGGAGAAAATTTTCCTTACAAAGTTGAGGTTATCCCGCCAAACAAATTAGATTGGTCCCCACAACATAGAATTTTCCCTCATAATGTAATTTTGTATCACACGCAACGAGGAGAAATTTTGTCTAATATGGAATTATTTCGTAGGTATTTAGCCAGAACAATCCGTGCTACCGCAGGGATGGAGCTTTTGGAAAACGATTGGTTCACTGCTATAGGGCCAAGCGGAGGTCCGTCCAACGCATTTTTTTATAATTCCGGCTTCAGGTTTAGATCATCAAATCCCAATGTTCAAATAGCCTCCGGGATAATTACCTTGGCAAGAAAAACAAATCAAGCTACATGCGAAGTGCGTTTACATTAAGATTTAGTTTCTTCAGTGTCTCAGTGAAAGAGTTTAAGTTGGGTATATAATCAAAAAAACTCAAAATTCTAAAAAATATGCCGCATTCCCCGCTTCAATTGGATTGCCATACGGAGATTACGGATACTGGAATTCGATCATTCAGAATCTTTGCGTTCAAAGTGGCGGGACATTGGACACCAATCCGGCGGCCTCTTGTATTTGCCCCTCCACCACAACCTACGATAAAACCACAGGGCAATGCCAACAATGAACGCCAAAAATCAATTGTATTGACTTTGTCACTACACTCATGTTAAACTTAAAGAGTCCTATAACCAATAAAAAATGACCACACTCCAAATTCGCATTGATGAAAAGATTAAAAAAGACGCCAAGAAAATTTTTGACAAAATCGGTTTAGACATAAGCAGTGCCATAAAGGTTTACCTCAATCAAGTCATTATCACCCAAGGTATTCCTTTTGCTCTTCTTACGGAAAACGGATTCACGATTCAGCAAGAACAGGAGATACTTCAAGCCTCCGAGGAAGCCAAAAAAGGAATTAACGTAACGGGCCCCTTTAAAACAGCGAAAGAAATTCAGACTTACCTTGATTCCTTAAAATGAAAATCCAATTTCATAAATTTTTCAAAAAACATTACTCAAAATTAACCCCAAAATTAAAAGAAAGGGTTGATATAGTCATTCACAAATTTAGGAGCAATCCATTTGATCCTGCTTTGGGCAACCATTCACTGAAAGGTTCCATGCAAGGCAAACGCGCAATTTCCGTTACCGGAAACATAAGGATCATTTTTGAAGAACATAAAAATTACACCCTCGTACTTGTCTTAGATATAGGGACTCATTCTCAAGTCTACGGATCATAATTCATGTTAAACGAATTAACATATTAATCCCATTGCGTTAATTATTTTTTAAATAATTAACATTAAAAAGCAAAATATGACTTTATCCCCTCAAGCCCTCGCTCGTTACCAATACATCCAAGGCATTTCCAAGCGCGCGGTAGATCATCTTCAGCAATTCATCCGGCCCGGCATGACGGAAATCGACATCAACCAAGAATGTACTCGATTTTTCAAACAAAATGGCGTGACTGAAACGTGGTACCACGGAATTTTGACCTTGGTTTTTGTAGGCGAACGCACCAAACTCTCAATGTCAGGCCGAGATTATTTTCCCACCCAAACACAGGTTCAAAATTCAGATTTAGTGACCGTTGATTTTTCACCCGAACTCGATGGTTACTGGTCCGACCTCGCGCGATCCATTGTGATTGGCGCAGGCAATGACGAAATGTTCGAAGGCATCAAAACCGAAAACCGATTGCATGAAAAACTGATTGAAGTCGCCCGCCCCTCCATGACCTTTCACGAACTTTCTCAAATCATGAACCGATTCATCAACAAATGGGGTTACAAAAATCTCGATTTTAAAGGCACCCTGGGTCACAGCATCGAAAAACACATTAATGATCGCATTTACATCACGGCCCACGAATCCCGAAAACTGAGCGATTGCGACCTCTTCACCTTTGAACCGCATATTCTCAAACAACCTCACGGCAATTACGGCGTTCGAAAAGAAGACATCTACTATTTTGAAGGATGCGAGTTAAAAATATTATAAAAAACTGAGCGACCACGCACGGAGCGTAGCGAAGTGCGCTTTCCCCCGCATTCTTCTCATTCTTTCAAAAAGCCAAATCCCCGATAGGGGAAACCCAAACTCCTGTTTTTAAGTATATCAAAAAATTGAGCGACCACGCACGGAGCATAGCGGAGTGCGCTCCCTCCGAATTTCTTCCCCGCATTTTCTATCTCAATTATTCTCCTTGAAAAGTGCGCGTGTTACGAAAAAAGACCCTTCAGTCGCCTAACGGCTCCTTGCGGGTCTATTTGGCGTCCCCGACAGGGTTCGAACCTGTGGCCTTTGGCTCCGCAAGCCAACGCTCTATCCAGCTGAGCTACGGGGACCAGTCACGAGTCCCGGAGCGAAGCGAAGGGACCTATCCCCCGCATTTCTTTCCCCGGATTTTAATAAAAAAACGCTCCGTGTGGGCCTAAATGTAAAGCCGGAAGCTCAAAAAAGCAATATAAAAAACCCTTTAATCCACAACCTCAACAATAGGACATTTTATGGAAAAATCCACGGTTTCTTCCCCGGAACCAACCTTATATTCATCCGTATAAGTTTCACACCCGTCGCGGTCCAATGTCAAAGTATAAGTCTCTGCGGCCAAATTTTCGACTTCATATTTGCCTTCCACTGTAGAAAAAACAACTCGGTATTCTTCTCCGCTTTCAAACACCATTCGTACACCTTCCAATAAATTCCCGTTTTCATCTTGAACAACCCCGGTCAACGCCCCGGTCGTCCCGCCCGCCGAACATCCAACCACGGCCAAAATAAATGCTAAAAGGACTAAAATAAATCCTATTTTTTTCATAAAGGGAGGTTTAAAAAAATATCACCGCAAACAAAAATAGCATAAATCATCGCAATCAACCAGAAAAAATGCTTTGCATTTTTTCTCCCCCTGCATTTTCTACACACGCAATTTCCTAATCGCCTCTTCGCGATTTTTCGCCTTAAAAATGTACGATCCGGCAATCAAAACAGTGGCTCCGGCTTGAATCGCCAAAGGTGCGGTCTCAGCATTGACCCCGCCATCCACCCCAATCTCAAGTGTCGGTTTCCATCGTCGTAAGGTCGAAATCTTGGACAAACAATCCTCAATAAACGCCTGCCCGCCAAACCCGGGGTTTACGGTCATGACCAAAATCGCATCCACTTCATCCAAATACGGACGCACGGCTTCGATGGGCGTGGGCGGGTTGAGAGACAATGCAGGCTTAACTCCCAACGCTCGAATTTGTTTTAAAATTTCAGACGTCTTATTCCCTGCGGCTTCCACATGAATCGTGATCATCTCAGCCCCGGCTTCGGCAAAAGCCTTAACGTATTTCTCCGGGTTTGTGATCATCAAATGACACTCCAATGGCAATTTGTGTTTAAAACATTTCACCACCGGCGCCCCAAACGTGAGATTAGGCACAAAATGCCCGTCCATCACATCCACATGAATCAAATCCGAAAACGGCTCCACGGACGCAATTTCTTCATTCATTTTTCCAAAATCTGCGGAAAGAATCGAAGGCGCAATTTTTAATTTCATTAGAGAATTCGTAAATTTATAAATTGAACAGACACGGAGCGAAGCGGAGTGTCCTATCCCCCGCATTTTTTCTTCACCCCTTCCATAACCGCGATCTTTTGCAAACGCACCTCATGTCGCTCCCCTTCATACAGCGTTGTCAAAAACACTTTGACAATCGCCTTGGCCAATTCTTCACCAATCACGCGCTGTCCCAAACAAAGAATATTGGCATTATTGTGCGCTCGCCCAAACTGCGCCAGCATTTCATTCGTGCATGACACCGCCCGAATTCCTACATGTTTGTTCGCTGCAATACACATCCCGAGGCCTGTCCCGCAAACCAAAATCCCCAAAGTTCCAGAATTTTCATACACTTTTTCCGAAACTTCCCGCGCATAATCCGGATAATCCACGGACTCCTCGCTAAAAGTCCCTAAATCAACGGATTCAAATTTCAATTCTTTTTGAATATATTTTTGCAAAACTTCTTTCAAGCGATACCCCCCATGATCCGCCCCAAGATAAATTTTCATAATTAAATTTCATTAAAAAATAAAAAATTATTCCCACACTCCGGTTACAGACTTGCCTTCATGCACGCAACGAATCACATCCGAAATCAATGGGGCAACGGAAAGCACTTTCAATCCCGGAAAATTCTTCTTTTTTGGAAGAGGGATGGAATTGGTCACAATGACTTCTTTGTACCCAACTTTGCGCAACCGTTCCGCACACGGATCGGAAAACACCGCATGGGTCGCGGCCAAATAAATATCCGGATTTGCACCTTCTTTTCGGAGCGCTTCATACGCGGTCACAACAGATCCGCCCGTATCAATCATGTCATCAAACACAATACAAGTTTTTCCTTTCACATCCCCCACCACAGACAATACTGCGGCCACATTATGAGACGGTCGCATTTTATTGATCACCGCGATTTCCACGCCAAACGCATCCGCCAAACGCTTGGCCGCCTTGGCACCACCCGCATCCGTGGACACTACCACCAAATCCTTAATTTTTTTCTTTTTAAAATAATCGATGAACAAACGATGCGTGTGAATATTATCCACCGGAAAACTAAAAAATCCTTGCGTCTGTCCCGAGTGCAACGACAGTGTGATAAGATGGGTGGCTCCCGCGGTTGAGATCAAATCTGCCATCAAACGAGCCGAAATCGGTTCACGTGGAGACGCCACACGATCTTGCCGAGAATACGCATAATGCGGCATGACCACATGAATGCGCTCGGCAAAAGACCGTTTCATGGCATCGAGCATCACAAAAAGTTCCATCATGTCTTCGTTCACGTTGGATGTCGCGGTTTGCACGATAAAAACATCACATTCGCGCACCGTTTCCATGGGTTTGAAATAAATTTCTCCACTCGCAAAATGCTTCACTACACTTTCGGAAACTTCGACACCCAAACAAGTCGCGATTTCTTGAGCAAGTTTGGGATGCGATGTGCCGGAAAACAACTTAAGAAGACGATGATGAGTCATGGGGAAGGGCTTAAAGAACGATTTTATATCAGCCTCCACTATAATACCAATCCGGGATGAAGGCCAAATGGAATAAATTTTATTTGCATCTTTTTAATTTCGTGTAATCATAAGCTCAAATGAGCACCAAAAATCTTTATCATTCCATCAATCTCTGTTGTCGCGGACTTGGGGTCACTCCGAGAACCGCTTATTTGTGTTAAAACCATAAAACTCAAGGAATACAGCTCTCGGAATCCCCGAGAGTTTTTTATCTATTCATTTAAATTCACTTAATTATGAAATACTCAACCTTAATCAAAACCATTGGAAACACTCCCATGATAAAATTGAACAATTTTTTCAAAAAGAAAAATATCAATCTGTTTGCAAAACTGGAAGGAGAAAACCCCGGAGGATCAATCAAGGATCGAGCCGCTCTTTATATGATTGAAAAAGCTGAAAAAAGAGGCGAACTCAAGCCGGGAAAAATCATTCTCGAAGCCACCAGCGGAAACATGGGAATTTCTTTAGCCATGATTGGCGCACAAAAAAACTACAAAGTGCACATCGTCATGTCGAAAGGGATGAGTGAAGAACGAAAAACAATTCTGCGAGCTTTGGGAGCAAAACTCATATTGACCCCCAAAGCATTGGGAACAGAAGGTGCCATCAAGAAAGCCAAAGAATTGCTCAAACGTTTTCCGAATTCCTATTGGTTTTCCAATCAATTCAACAACCCGGACAACGTTCAAGCTCATTCGCGCGGGATTGCCCGAGAAATTCTCAATGAAATTCCGCACATCGATTATTTGATCGCAGGAGTGGGAACTTCGGGAACTCTCATGGGAATCGCGGATCGATTCCAAAAAGAATCCCCCTAGACCAAAATCATAGGAGTATTTCCTCCCGGGGGATATCAAATCCAAGGGCTTCAAAATCATTAAAAAGAGGCAGCTTGGTAGTGATATTACCGGATCGAGGAGAAAAATATTTAAGCACCGACTTATTTAAAATAAAGACACGCCGGTCCATGCCGATTCATCATGGAAGCCAACATTGAACGCGTCTCATCGTAGGTATGCGGCGTTAAAAAAGAAACCGTTGGAAAATTTTTCGAGAAACCGGTGGAAGAAAAATCTTTTAAATCCGCAACTCCTACGATTTTAATATTCAATCCGGGCTGAACCACCAATTCACGAAAAGACAAAAAACCTCGTTCAAAAATCCCATACGCTGGCCCAATCAAAAGTGGGATTTTCCCGGCCAACGCATACCCTGTTGCCATGGCGATCGCATGATTTCCTCCCAAATCCAACGCCACATGACGATCCCCCAAAATCCGCTGAATGCGATTCGCAAATCGTCGATCTCCTTCATTCACCGTGAGCACCACCAAAGATCGATGTTTGGCGCTCAACATAAAAAGCTCATCGTAAAACCCATCTAACACGCACCACTCACGGAGCGAAGCGGAGTGAGCTTTCCCTCCCCCCGTATCCTCACCAGCATCAGCGGAGTGCGCTCCCTCCACGGACCACTCCCGTAGCGAAGCGAAGGGAGCTCCCCCGCATTCCGTATTTTTTCTTATTTCTTCTTCTCTCTTCTTTCTGTTTCGTAAAAATTTGAACATAAATTTATATTATAAACTCAACCATTTTATCGTATCCCCGGCTTGGATCCCATAATTTTCAACACTCCCCGCTTTCAATTCCAACACATAACGAACCGATTCCACAGAGGAATAATGAAGACAATCGATTTGCTCGGGGTCCACAATAAAACACGCCGGCACATTTTCAACAAAAGTCGCTACACGAAAATCTGCATCCACAAACAAAATATCTAGCGAAATTTGCATATCTTTCATCCAAAATTCACGCACATCCTCATCGCTAAAAACAAACAACATTCCCTCATGAGAACCGAGCCCTGAAACGCCTTGCAATCCTTTCACGCGCTCATCATGACTGTCCGCAATCGTAACCGATAATTCCACCAAACTCCCATCCGCTTTTACAATAGTGAGCGGCTCAACAACAAATCCTTGCGCTTCCAATTGCGCTCCGCCACCCAACAAAGAACATCCACTCAAAAAAAATGAAAAGAAAACCGCAATGAAAAAATTTAAAAATAACTTTTTCATTTCGAGGAAATTAATGGATTGAACACGGTCGCCATCTCTTCTTTTGAAAAAGGGGCGCGACGATACAAATCTTTGCCTTCGGCAAACGGAATTCCTTTACCCAAAACCACGGGCGCCAAAATCACGGTGGGTTGACGAGAGGTTTCTTTGGCACGAGCAATCGCATCCACGATTTGAGGACCATCATGTCCATCCACAATTTTAATCACTTTAAAATGACACGCTTCAAATTTGACCTCCAGCGGTTGAACCTTGGCATCCCCGGTATGTGCACAAATCACAATAAGCCGTTCCAATCGTTCATACCCGGCCCGCATGGTTGCCTCCCAAAATTCTCCGTGATAAAGATCCATATCTCCAACGATCACAAAAACCCGATTCGTTTTTTTATCCGACAAAAACGCCTGAGCCATTCCCACTCCAATTGCCAATCCTTGCCCAGAAGAACCAATCGGCGCATCCACGCCCGGAATTTTCAGAGTCAACGGTTCACTCAATTTTTCTCCCACGCGAAACCCGGCTTGCCGCAAACAAACAAAAAGCGCAGGCATGACTTCTTCATTCGAAAGCACCACCACATCCCGCCCTTCCCACTGCGGCTTTGCTGAATCGTATTGCAACAAAGGCCGTCCTTGATCTTCTCCAAAATACAATGCGGTCAATACATCCAAGTTCGCCAAATTCGGGCTCACATACCCAAACCCAGTTGAATCAATCATGGTCAACAGCGTACGGCGCAACACCGAAGTCAAAGAAACGAGCAATTTAAGGTCCATAAAAAAATTTTACAAACTCATTCATTTAGAAAAATTTGCGTACGCAGGCACTATCTTTAACGTTTTCCAAAAGTTGTGCAATGGTTTTTTTCTCAACAGGATGCACTACATCGGGCGCAATATCACAAAAAGGCTGAAGAATAAATCTTCGCAAATGAACCCTCGGATGAGGGAGCGTCAACAACTTAGACTCTTTAATCACATCGTCGTACATCAAAACATCGATATCGATCGTCCGAGGAAGATAACGGCGAAGCAAAGGGCCCTCATCATCATCTTTTGTATCACGACCCAAACGCGATTCCACCTCGCGGCACAACAACAACAAAGGCAACGGATCATGCTCGGTTTCCACTTCGGCCACGGCGTTCAAAAACCAAGGCTGTGTACAATCTTCCTTCACCGGACAAATCGGTTCAGTCTCATACAGGGGCGACATCTTTAAAAAGAGAACCTTAAAACCTTCCAACAAAGTTTGCGCACGTTCAATCGCTTTTTTACGATCACCAAGATTGGAACCAAAACTTAAAAAAACATGTGGCATAACGAACTTCCTTACAATTTAAAAGGATACGTCTCAATGGTTTCATATTCCGACGCCTGCCCGTAGGTCAAATGGCTGCGAATGAGTTCAAATTCTTCCACGGGAAACGAAATGGGGTTCACATGAATATGCCCCAGCATTTTCAACACTGCACTGCGCACCGGCTCATCGATTTCATGAATGCGCGCCAAAGTGATATGCGGTTTAAACCGATGTTTTTCAATTTTAAAACCAAACGGATCAAACGCGGCTTCCAACTCATAATGAAACTGATAAAGCGCTTCACTCATGCGCACCCCCACGGAAATAACGGTCGGATCATTGCTCTTATTATAAAAAAGTTCGGGCTTGGTAAAACTCAACTCCAAATCTTGAGGAGTAAAAGTAAGAGCCTTGGCCACATTAAGCCCTGCAATGCGAACTTGCGTTTCCTTTAAAGCATCCACTTCACCCAAAAACTTAAGCGTAAGATGAAACTCATGCGCCAAAGACAACCGCGCTCCTTGCTTGGGAAGATGGTCTTGCGCCAACTCGAGTACGGGCAACGCCTCATCGGGAATTCGTATGGCAAAAAAAAGTCGATTCATCAGACACGTAGCGTAGCGGAGTGTCGCATTTTTTTCCAGCATTTTTCTTTCTTCTTCTTTTTTCTAAAATTTTTCCCATGAATGTATGGTTCGACAAGCTCACCATGACACAAGCATCCAATTTAAAATTCCCTATTTCCTAAATTCTCTTCATCTCCTTTTTCCCCCACAACTCCTCGGCATAGCGTTCAACGTCCAGTTTAGACTCAACCTCCTCCACTTCAGGTAATTTTGCGGAAAGCGCAGGCGCTTTGGGCACATACAATGAACAACAATCTTCATACGGCTGACTGGAAATCTCAGCGGTCCCAATCTTTTCCGCTTTTCGAATGATTTCATCCTTATTCATCCCGATAAGCGGACGATAAATAGGCCGCACAGCCACGGCATCGGTCACGATCAAATTGTCGAGAGTTTGCGACGCCACTTGCCCGAGACTTTCTCCGGTGATCAGACCTTTTGCACCCTCATAAAACATGACTTTTTCGGCCAAACGCACCATCATCCGGCGGTACAAAACCACACGCAAAGGAGCCGGTGCATCCGCCACCACCCTTTTTTGATATTCAATGAGCGGAATGAGATACAGCTTGGATTCAAATTGGAACCGATTTAAGCGTTTCACAATGGCCTCAACATTCTCAATGGACTGCGACCCCACCGCGGGATAACTATGAAAATGAACAAACACAATTTTGGCCCCGCGCTTCATCATGAAAAAACTCGCCACCGGCGAATCAAACCCAGAAGAAAGCAAAGACACCAATTTGCCACTCGTGCCCACCGGCAACCCTCCCAACCCGGGGATTTTATTCAAATACAAAACCGTTTCTTTTTCTCCCCAATCCACATACAACGTCAATTGAGGCTTTTTAAGATGCACTTGCAAACATGTAAACGCCGGCAAAATTCTTGAAGAAAGTTCCCATTCCAGCTCGAGCGAATTCATGGGAAACGCCTTATTTCGGCGGATCACATCCACGCGAAACGTGACTTTTTCGCCCACTTTTATGGATCGCTCGTCAATCTCTTTTTGAATCAACTCAATCCCATGTTTGGCCACGGCGTCAAAATCCGTAATTTCGCGTTCCACCCGAGAAAAACAAGCCACGCCAAAGACCTCTTTCAATCGTGCGCTCACCACCGGCTCATCCTCGTCTCGCGGGAATAGCACTCGAAAATGATCTCGTTTTTGTTCAATTTTAAGGTCTTTAAATTCCGCAAACGCCCGGCTAAGATTTTTCCTTAAAACCGACTCAAAAAAAGACCGGTTTCCGCCCTTGAGTGCAATTTCGTGATAATGAATGATAAAAAGTGGCATAAATAATTTTTTCCTATTATGATAGGTCGCGTTGAAAATCTAACACACCTCCTATGAAAAAAATAAATTTTTTTCTTTTAACCGCAGGCATTATGGTCGTTTTAACAGGTTTGTTCGTTGGTTGTAACAGCTCCAACAACAGTGACTACATCACCACAGACAGCGGACTTAAATACAAAGACCTCGTGGTTGGCACCGGCGATCTGGTCAAATCCGGAGATGAATTGAGTATGCATTACACGGGAAAACTCGAAGACGGCACGGTTTTTGACAGCTCGGTCGAACGCGGCACACCCTTTACCTTCACCTTAAACATGGGAGAAGTCATCTCGGGCTGGGATGAAGGTGTGCAAGGCATGAATGTCGGCGGAAAACGCGAACTCGTGATCCCGTCAAACCTTGCTTACGGCGAAAACGGCATCCCAGGAGTCATTCCGGGTGGGGCTACGTTGATTTTTGAAGTGGAGGTCTTGGAAATTTTATAAAAGTTCCTAATAAACCAGGAACTAGGAACTTTTCCTTGAGAATAAAGGCTTTTTACGATATACTGATTTTGCCATGAAAACTTCAAAAAAAATCCTGGCCTACATCACCCTTCATGAACGAGCCAGCGGGAAAGAGCTTTCGGATCATTTAACAAACATCACCCCGAGAGCAATCCGAAAACAATTAAAAAATTTATTGGAGAAAAAAGAATTAAAAAAAACCGGACGTCCTCCAAAAGTTTTTTATATGCGCAATTCGTATCTTCATTCTGTGCAAAAAACCATCTTCATCCCCTCAAAAACCTTTCGAGTCATTGAAAACAAATATCTTTTTATCACTCCAAGCGGAGAAATCAAGCAAGGATGGGAAGGATTTTCAGCTTGGTGCGAAAAAACCAAACAAGACCCCATAAAAACCAGTAAAGAATATATTTCAACTCTACGCAAATACGATGCTTTTTCAAAAAACGGGTTAATTAACGGCATAAAAAAATTAGAAAAAACTTTCAATAAGGTATTTTTAGATCGATTATTCTATCTCGATTTTTACAGCATCGAACGATTCGGGAAAACCAAGTTGGGGCAAATGCTTCTTCACGCCAAACAAAGTCAGGATAAAAAACTGATCCAATCTTTAGTGAATGAAATTCGCCCCAAAATTACCTGGATGGCAAAAAAGTATTCCATCACCGGGGTTTTATTCATTCCTCCCACCTTAAAACGCGAAGTCCAATTCATGAAAGAACTCGAAAAAGGACTCAAGCTCCCGATTAAAAAAATATCCGTTGTAAAAATAAAAACACCGGTTACGGTAGCCCAAAAAACACTTTCAAAACTAGAGGATCGAGTGGAAAATGCGCAAAAAACCATTATCGTGGACGAGGAAGGAATTTATAAAAATATTTTAATCATCGATGACGCGGTCGGATCCGGAGCAACCTTAAATGAAACCGCCAAACAAATCAAAAAAAGAGGCTTATGCAAAGGGAAGATCACCGGACTCGCCATCACGGGAAGTTTTAAAGGCTTTGATGTAATCAGTGAAATTTAAAATTTCAAATTTTCTTATGACCACCCTTGAGGATTTTTAAAAAAAACTAGACGAAATCAAAATTCGAAAACACCGTGTCGAAGCCGATAAAGCATGGGAAACAAGTTAGTCCCGTAAACTCATTATTTT
>Ga0265296_1004433_pt1 | contig 12221 bp, 11 predicted proteins | sample MunlanPumphouse1_FD_189073 | JGI IMG/M metagenome (GOLD analysis project Ga0265296, IMG submission 189073) | Groundwater microbial communities from a municipal landfill in Southern Ontario, Canada - Pumphouse #1 | ecosystem: Environmental > Aquatic > Deep subsurface > Groundwater | place... | reverse complement strand
ACGCCAACCAACCGAACCGAGTGAAAAATATCCTCGATAAAATCGCTGAATAAAACACCGACCAGTCCGGCGGGAATCGTAGCGATCACAACGAAAACGGCAAGCCGGAAATACTCATCGTTTTGGAAATTCGAGCGGAATTTTTTACTGAAAAGTCCGCTGAAAAAGCTCACGATCATCTTCCACAAATCTGAATAATAAATGGCAACGACGCTCAGCAACGTGCCGAAATGCACGCTGACCTCAAAAGCGATGTTGTCGGAATTTAAATTGAAGAGCCGCTCCAGAATGACCAAATGTCCGGAACTGCTGACCGGAAGAAATTCGGCAATGCCCTGAAAAACACCGAGTATAAAAGATTCAATAGAATTCATAAATCAACCACTTTCAACCGCGTCAAATTTATTGTTTTAGAGCGGTTTTACCAAGACAAGAATCGGGAGAAACGAAGGCATTCGGCGTCGGAGTTTCTTGTGATTTTCGGGAAATGTCCGGGTTCAGTGCGGAGGTTCCTTTTTGTCGGATTCGTATCGTTCCTGCCAGAGTTTTTCGAGCCGTTCCCGGATCGTTTTTTCGTGTCCGATATTTGTCGGATGATAAAACGCCTGCGGTTTGAGCGATTTCGGAAAATAATTTTCCTTCACGAAATGTTCCGGACGTTGATGCGGATACTGGTAATCTTTTCCGTAATTCAGCGCCTTCATCAATCCGGTTGGCGCGTTCCGCAGATGAAGCGGCACGTCCGGCATTTCGCCCGATTTCACGATTGCGCTGGCGTGCATCAACGTCATGTACGATGCATTGCTTTTCGGAGCGGACGCGAGATAGGTCGCCATTTGTGTTAAAACGATGGAGGCTTCCGGCATTCCGATGGAATGAACCGCCTGAAACCCGGAAACGGCGAGCGTCATGGCGGTCGGGTCGGCGTTTCCAACGTCCTCGCTGGCGAAGATAAGCATACGGCGCGCGATGAAGAGCGGATCTTCGCCGCCTTCGAGCATCACGGCGAGCCAGTAAACCGCCGCGTCCGGGTCGCTTCCCCGAAGACTCTTGATGAACGCCGAGATCGTATCGTAATGATAATCGCCCGTCTTATCGTACAGCAGATTCCGCTGTTGAAGAGCGGTTTTCATGAGCGGAAGATCGATGACAAGCGGGCTTCCCGGTTTGGGCGTGGAAAGGCTCAGTGCAATTTCGATGGCGTTCAGCATTTTTCGCGCATCGCCATTCACGCTGGTCAAAAGAAAAGACCGTGCGGCGTCGTCGAGGCTAACGGAGTAGTTTTTTAAAATTTTGTCCTGCGAAATTGCAGACTGGAGAATTTTCTCCAGTTCGGATTCGCTGAGCGGATCGAGTTTCAGGATGCGGCATCGTGATAACAGCGGCGAAATGACCTCAAATGACGGATTTTCCGTCGTGGCGCCGATCAACGTGACCGAGCCGTCTTCCACGGCGTGAAGGAGCGCGTCCTGCTGGGCTTTGTTGAAGCGGTGAATTTCGTCGATGAATAGAAGCGTGGCGACGCCGTTTCGGGAATTCATTCGCGAACGATCGATGACGCTCCGAACTTCTTTGACGCCGGCAGAAACGGCGCTGATCTGATGGAACTGTGCTTTGACTTCTTTGGAAATCAGCCGTGCCAGTGTCGTTTTTCCAGATCCGGGTGGTCCCCAGAGAATCATCGAAAATATTTTTCCCGACGCAATCGCTTTGTTGACAATTTTGTCTTTGCCGATCAGCTCCGGCTGGCCGACAAAATCCGCGATTTTTGTCGGACGCATACGTTCGGCCAGCGGTGGTTGGAGAGCGCCCTCTTCTTCGTTTCCGAATAAGTCCATATTTTTTCCTTAAGTCAGTTCAAATCTATTTCCGTATTCCGGAATGACGACATTCCAGCCGAATTGAAACGTGATCTTTTCCGCGAGACCGCGCGATTCTTCCGGCTCGCCGTGAACGATGAAAACCTGTTTCGGCGGCTGATTGAAACTTGACAACCAGGCAAGCGTCTCGTTATAATCGGCGTGAGCGGAAAAGCCGCTGATGTGTTCGATTCTGGCGTTGATCGGGACATATTGCCCATGAATTTTCACGCTGTCCGATCCTTCGAGAATGGTTCTGCCGCGAGTGCCTTCCGCCTGATACCCAATGAATAGGACCGTATTTTTCGGGTCCGGAAGACGATGGAACATGTGATGAAGAATTCGTCCACCCGTCACCATGCCGCTCGCCGAGATGATGATTGCGTGTTTTTTAATATCATTCAGCGCCTGCGAGGCTTCCTTGGTTTGACTAAATTGCAGTTTATCGGTTTTCAGGATATCGACTCCGGAGATCTCTTTTGCCCTGGATTCGAGATCATGATCGTTTTTATTCTTCTCGAAAATTTTCATCGCGTCGATTGCCATCGGACTATCCACGTAAATCGGCAATTTCGGAATTGCGTTTTGTTCTTCCAATTCGCGAATCGAGTAGAGAAGTTCCTGCGTTCTACCAACGGCGAAGGCCGGAATCAACAGCACGCCTCCCCGATCGGTACTTTCCAGAATAACGCGTGCGAGTTCCTTATTCGTGTTTTCCGTTCCATGCAGATGATTTCCGTAAGTCGATTCGACGACCAAATAATCTGTTCCGAAAACCGTATGCGGATCGCGGAGAATCGGGCGTGACGGACGTCCCAGATCGCCGGAAAACAGAAGCCGGAACCGCATTCCATCGCGTTTGATCCGAAGGTCAATGAACGCCGAGCCGAGAATATGCCCGGCGTCCCGGAACGTCAATTCGATGTTCGGCGTCAGTTCGACGATCTTTCCGTAAGGAACCGGCGAGAACAAACTGAGCGCATTCTTCGCGTCCTCGATGCTGTAAAGCGGCATAGCGGGACTGTGCTTGGTAAAATGTTTGGCGTTGGCATATCTGGCGTCTTCTTCCTGCAGGTGCGCGGAGTCTGGCAACATTATTCCGCATAAATCGGTTGTCGCCGTAGAGGCGAAGATTTTCCCGGCGAATCCGTTTTGAACCAAACGCGGCAAATATCCGCTGTGATCGATATGCGCGTGTGTCAGTAGGACGGCGTCGATACTTTCCGGCGGAACCGGAAACGTCTCCCAGTTCCTTTGACGAAGTTCTTTCAACCCTTGAAAGAGTCCGCAGTCGATTAAAAAACGTTTTCCGTCCGATTCGAGCAAATATCTCGAGCCGGTAACGGTTCCCGTTGCGCCTAAAAATGTCAGATTCGTCATGTCATTTCTCCATTTAAATCAGCCGGTTCAAATATAAAAAACATCTCCGACTTATTCACGGAATTAAAAGTAAAAGCCGTCCCGCGCCTGACGGGACAGCTTTTCAAAAGATAGAAACGGGTCTGAGTAGCCCGAAAGACTATGCGGCTTTCGGAAGAGCCGTTAGACAGAACACCATGATGAATAGCGCGACGGTCTCGATGATACCGATCACCATGATGTAATTGCTGAATCCCTGTCCGGTTTCCGTCAGGGCGTCGCAGGCTTTTGCGGAATTTTTTCCCTGCCAGAGCGCAGAAAATCCTATGGCGAATCCAGCGAATGCGCCGATCAGGAGATTTGTCATCGGATCGGGAATCGCGGCGGCTTTGATCGCGTTTCTTAAAATCATTCCGTAAATCGTCTGAGACAGCGGCGCGCCGACGAACGCGACGAGGATGAACGGCGCCGCTTTGTTCAGAGAATACGCCTTTTTCCACGCGCCGATGGCCGACATTCCCGCTACGCCAGCGCCCCATGCCGAACCGATCGCGGCTAATATCAATGATAGATTCAAGTCACCTAAACCTTGCATATCTTTTCTCCTTAACTATGATTACCCAAATTGTTTATTCCTTTTTCCGAAAGGTTCCTTCCGAGAAGGGCTGGTAGGCTTTGCCCGTCCACGTCATTCCCAGATGGCTGGAAAACTCCAGCATGTTGAGCCGGATGCCGTGAACGATAACTGACATCGCACCCAGCGCCATATTCAAACTATGTCCGAAAATCAGGACGATAATCGCGATGATCGCGTTGAAAAAATTATCGACACCGGAAGTCGCCATCGAATTGAAACTCGATTCTACGACAGAACCGGCGAGACCGACGGCAAACAGACGTACATAGGATACTACATCGCCGAACGAACCGATGACGCTGAGCGGCAGGTTCCCGATCGTCGCTCCGAATCCGCGCCAGAAATGTCCTTTTTCATAATTGTCGAAACAGCCGACAAGAGCGGTTCCCACGCCGATTCCCCACAACGCTACCGACGGTAACGCCTTGTTCAATACTAGTGTTCCCGCCAGAAAAAACATTCCCCAAACGATAAACATCCAGCCGATCTGCGCCAGAAACTGAAGCGACGGCAGTTTCTTTAGTCCGTGTAGGAAATGACCGAGTGACAGATGCACCGCGCCGATCAGAAAAGTGAAATACATCAGGAAATTCGTCACTGCGTCGGGATTATTACTCCAGGCGCTGACCTTTTCGATGATCAGACTTTTGAAGAATGGCAGACGCGCGATCTGTTCGAATCCGAACCATGTGCCGGTGATCGCGCCCCAGAAAATCAGCGCGCCGCTCAAAACATAAAGCAAAAGAAACGGTTCTTTCGGGGCGTTTTTGTATTTGCGACGCAATAGAATCCCGGCGATCAAAAAGACCGTTCCGTATCCGGCGTCGCCGATCAGAATGGCAAAGAACAGGCTGAAAAAACCCAGAAACCAGAAACCGATGTCTAACTCGGCGTAGCCCGGAATCGTTCCCATGAACTTGAAAACCGGCTCGACCATGTTCAGCCATTTCGGACGACGAATGAGCGTCGGCACGATCGCCGGATCGTCCGGATCGTCGAAAATGTAACCCCAGCCTTCGGCGTCCGCGACATCTTTCAACGCCGAAACCGTGTCTGTCGGGCAGAAACCTTCGAGATAGCAAACCGATTCGATGTTTCCCATACCGGTGCGGACTTTGGCGAATTCCAGTCGTTTCTGAAGATAAAAATGATAATTCACCGTCAGTTGGCGGGATTTCGATAACTCGTTGATCTCGTCGTTGATGCGGAGAAGTTCCCTTTCAATCGAATAGAATCGGTCTTCCACGCTCCTCAAATCTTCGGCGGGCGGAAAATCTTCCTTCAAATCTAATTTTTCGGATTCGTCGCCGCTGATGAGCGCGAGATAAGCCCGCGTTTTGTCCTGACCGACGACATAGATGTTTTTTTCCGGCGGAAGTTTTTTTGCAAAACTCTTATCGGCTGTGTACAGCCGGACGAAAATGCCTTTCTGCTTCAGCAATTCCAGATCCGATTTCGAGATGTTTCCCCAATTTTGAAACCAACCGCGCTTTTCTTTCTCGACGTCGAATTCTGCGGCGAGTTTTGTGCGTTGATCCAGCAAAGCAAGCGTTTGTTGAACGGTCGATTCCGCGGCGCGAAGATCGAACTCTTTTTCCGGTTTGGCGTTCGGTTCCTTGCCGAAAATGGTCAGGCACCGTTCGACCGCGGCGATCTGGCTTTCGATGTGCGAAATATCGTCGGAAACCGGAACGTTCGGCTGGTGAATGTGAACGACGCCGAGGCGACGAAGCCGTTTCAGGGCGTTATCCTGTTCGCGTGCGCTGACCAAAAGCGTCGCTTTTTTCATCGGAACGATCATGCGGCCGACGCCTCCCTTTTCTTCTGGATTTTCGATTTGGCGATCTTGCCGCGGACGACTTCCGCCGTCTGCGCGTCGCCGAGGAATATCTGAATCACGCGAATATTTTCTCTGGCTTCGGGAATTTTGACTTTTTCAAATAAGTTGATGCGCTGAACGGTGATGCGGAGTTCATTCTTCAGTGTTTCAATCTGTTCTTCGAGAATTTTGATCCGGATTTTCCGCGCGATTTGTTCTTTGACGACTGCCATCGCCGAATCGATCCATAACGGCGTCGTGAAGAAATCGTACGGCAATTCTTCAAAAACGACGTCCTGAAACAGCCGGATGTCGATGCCGGCGATGTTGCCGACGCCCGTTTTGATTTCCTGAATGCGGAGCCAGCTCGTCAGATCGACGGATTCCGCAAAAACGTCCGCCCATTCCGTGGTGTTTTTTTCCAGAGTGGCGATTTCAGCCTCGACCGCGTCGATGGTGCGGGTGATGCTTTTGATTTCCTGAATCAACTGCGTTTTCTTGAGTTCCAGCGTCGGCAAATAGCGCGTGAAGCGCTTCAGCGCCTCTTTCTGGGTTTTCAATTCGTTCTTTGTCAGACGAATCTTGGGCATCAGTCAATTTCCTTCGGCCAAAATTTCTTGGTGAGTTCGGACTTCATGCCGGTTTCTTCCGGTTTGAAGCAGTCAGAGAGGATTTTCCAGCCGAGATCGAGCGCGTTTTCGAGCGAAATATTGACGGACAAATCCATCATCTGAGATTCGAACTGCTGTCCGTATTTCAGGAGTTTGTTGTCCCATTCGTTCATGCGGAAACCCATCGCGCGCTTTTCTTCGGTTTCCTTGAACTGCGCGTACAATTGGATCATACCGTCCATGATAGCGCGGTGATCGTCGCGCGTATTTTTATTCACCTGCTGTTTTAAACGGCTGAGCGAACCGAACGGCTCGATGCGTCCGTTGCGCAGGTAAAATTGCCCTTCGGTGATGTAGCCGGTGTTGTCCGGAACGGGATGCGTAACGTCGTCGCCCGGCATCGTCGTGACGGCGAGAATCGTGACCGAACCTGCGTCGTCGAAATCGACCGCTTTTTCATAACGCGCGGCGAGCTGGCTGTAAAGATCGCCGGGATAACCGCGGTTCGACGGAACCTGTTCCATGGTGATGGCGATTTCCTTCAGCGAATCGGCGAAGTTCGTCATATCCGTCAGCAGAACGAGAACGTTCTTGCCTTTGAGCGCGAATTTTTCTGCTACGGCGAGGCAAAGATCGGGAACCATCAGTCCTTCGACGATCGGATCGGATGCCGTGTGAACGAAGAAAATGGAGCGGCTGAGCGCGCCGCCCTCTTCCAGCGTATTTTTAAAATACATGTATTGATCGTATTTCAGTCCGATGCCGCCGAGAATGATCATATCGACTTCCGCCTGAAGCGCGATGCGCGCCAGCAGTTCGTTGTACGGTTCGCCGGAGACCGAAAAGATCGGCAATTTCTGCGACACGACGAGCGAGTTGAACACGTCGATCATCGGAATGTTCGTGCGGATCATATTTCGTGGGATGATGCGTTTCGCCGGGTTGACCGACGGACCGGCGACCTGAATCAGGTTTTCGGTCAACTGCGGTCCTTTATCGCGCGGGACGCCGCTTCCGTTGAAGATTCTGCCGAGCATGTTGTCCGAAAATGTCACGCGCATCGGATTGCCGAGAAAGCGCACTTCGTCGTTCGTGGAAATGCCCTGACTGCCGGCGAATACCTGAAGCGAAACGATGTCGTCGTCGAGTTTGATGACCTGCGCGAGCGATTTGCCACGGCTGGTCGTGATCTCGGCCAACTCTTCGTACGCGACGTCGCTTGCCTTGACCGTGATAACGTTGCCGGTCACACTGAGAATTTTATTATAAACCTTTTGCATCGCCTGAGTTTTCCTCAATCAATTTGGTTATTATCTGTTCCTGTTGGCCGAACTCGTCATCTTTCATGTCGATGTAGTTCCAGTCGATGAATTTCTGCCTCAGCGTGTTGAAGAAGTTGCGCGCCTCGGTTTTATCCTTTAACGCAAAATGCTTCATCAGTACGTCGTGAACCTTGCCGAAAACTTTCTTCTGCCGTTCGGGCGACGTCGCGCCGTCAACAGAGTCGAATGAATTTTGCTGGAGATAAACGCAGTCGAGAAATTCGGATTTCAGATACACGATGAAATCATCGATCGACGTGCCTTCTTCTCCGACAACGAGCATCATCTGGTGAACTTCGTTTCCTTTGAAAAGCGTCTGCCGCGCGTCGTCGATCAGTTTCTTCGATATCAAACTGGGATATTTCGACCAGCTGTCCAGCGGATGAATCGCCGGGAAACGTCTGGCGTTCGAGCGGTCGCGCGAAAGTCCGTGAAACGCGCCGACGACTTTCAGCGTCGATTGCGTCACCGGCTCATCAAAATTTCCGCCTGCCGGGCTGACCGTTCCGCCGATCGTGAGACTGCCCATTCCGCCGTCATAAAGTTCGATGAGTCCGGCGCGTTCGTAAAACTGCGCGATTCGCGATTCGAGGTACGCCGGAAATGCCTCTTCGCCCGGAATCTCTTCGAGACGGCCGGAGAGTTCGCGCATTGCCTGCGCCCAGCGTGACGTCGAATCGGCGAGTAGAAGCACGTTCAAGCCCATCTGTCGGTAATATTCGCCCAGCGTCGCCGCCGTGTAAACCGAGGCTTCGCGCGCCGCAACCGGCATGGAACTTGTGTTGCAGATGATGATCGTGCGCTCCATCAACGATTTGCCCGTGCGCGGATCGGTGATCTCCGGGAATTCCCGCAAGGTTTCGACGACTTCGCCCGCGCGTTCGCCGCAAGCCGCGATGATGACGATGTCAGCTTCCGCAAAGCGGCTCGTTACTTGCTGAAGAACCGTCTTGCCCGCGCCGAACGGTCCGGGAATGCAGTAAGTTCCGCCTTTCGCGACCGGGAAAAACGTGTCGATGATGCGCGTTTGCGTGACTAACGGTTCTTTCGGCACATATTTTTCGCGGTAATTCGTGATCGGGAACTTGACCGGCCAATCGAAGTGCATTTTCAGCGGATATTCGCCGCCTTTTTCATCGACGACAATTGCGATGGTCTCTTCGACCGTGTAATCGCCTTTCGGCAAAATAGATTTGACTGTGTAATCGCCGCGAAATCCGAACGGCACGAAAATCCTGTGTTTGAAAATGCCTTCGGGAACATAGCCGAGTTCGGAACCGGCGCGGACAATGTTGCCGATCTTGGCTGTGGGCGTGAAGTTCCATTTCTTCGTCGCATCTAACGCGCCGAGAATGGCGCCGCGTTTTAGAAAATAGCCGAACTGCGCGGCAAGTTCGTGAAGCGGATTTTGCAGTCCGTCGTAAACCATGCCCAAAATGCCGGGGCCGAGCTGAACGGAAAGCATTTCGCCGGTGAATTCCACCGCATCGCCGACCTTCAGTCCTTTCGTGCTTTCGAACACCTGCATGAAAGCGTTGTTGCCGCGGATTTTGATGACCTCGGACTTCAGCCGCTCGTCGCCGGTGATCGCATAGCCGACTTCGTTTTGAATGATATTGCCGTCGAACGCAACCGTGATCATGTTGCCGTTGACGCCGATAATTTTTCCAGTATTTTTGTTCATATTTCCATTTCGGTGTATTGTTTGAACTTTTTCAAGCCCTGCTCTTTGTTGAAAATCGCCAACCGTTCGAGCAATTGGAGTTTGAGATAATATAAAACGAGAATTTGCGTGTCGAAATGATGGTCTTTTTCCATCTCGTCAATCGCTTGCCACTGCAAAAGAATGAGATTCTTTTCCGCCGTCAGCGGATTGCTGTCTTTGATCAGCGAAAGCGGGAAGAGCGTCAGTTTGTAATCCTGATGCGTTTTTTGCGCTTTCCGCCAGTTGCCGAGTTCGCGCCGGAGATTTTCTTCAAATGTCTTGAAAGCACGGACGACCGACAGATCGCCGGGATGGACTGTCGTCGAAGAAACATCGATCTTTTTCAATAGCGCCAATTCCGGCGGCGCGAGCCACTTTTCCGCCTCTGCAAGAAACCGCGCGCTGTCGATCAACGCCGGTCGGTCGAAGAAAAGGTAGGGCAATTGCGAGACGAGATAATAGTGCTTTTCCATTACCGCTATTTTAAAATCTCGCGCACGGAAGGATTGAGAAATTCCATCAGAAAATTCGCGATGCTTTCGTCGCTGAAGTCGTAATAAACGTCGGAGCCTTTTTTGCCGATGCGAAAGCCGCCCGAAATGCCTTTATCGACTTTGAGGACGACCGGCTCTTTCAGACTTTCCGTCGTTGTTTGCGCCAGCAGATTGGTCAGCCGGTCGATGTCTTTCGGTGAAACGACGAATTCCGGTTTCGGTTCGCCGGATGTCTGTTTGACGACTTCGCGGATGAGTCCGGCGAGAAATTCCGGCGTCATCGCGTCTGAAATCGTCTTTCTGAAAACGCGGTCGAACAGTTTGGTCAGGTTTTCTTTCGTTACCAAAATCGTGTCGCGGGCGGCTTGTTTCAGCGCGGCGGTCGTGTTGGCTTTGGTCTTTTCAGCCTCGGCTTCGGCGTCGCGAACGATCTGTTCGGCTTTCAGTTTGGCGGCGGCGATGAGCGCGGCGGCGGATTTCTGAGCGTCGGATAATATCGTATCCGCCGATTTCTTCGCTTCGTCGATGCCTTCCTTTTTGATCTTATTGATCAGATTGTCAAGTTTTATATCCATCAAATGGTCTCCTCTTTCGGTCATGAAGATAACGATTTTTCGGGCGTTTCAAATAAAGTGAAAAGTCGAAAATCGCCAGTCTGATTGCGCCGGTCATGGATGTGTCAGGTAATAATGGGAATCGCGGTGTCGTTCTCATTCGATTCCTTTATCGTCAGTTTCCGTCGTAATAACTCTTCACGTAAACTCAAAAAACAACCGCTAAATTTATACCGCTCTGCCAGATAAACCAAATATTTGCCGGTAGAAAAAATTTCGGATGGAATGAGAAGTATTTGGCGTTAACGAACGTGTCAGAAGCAAAGCAAGGATTGACGCATTCCGTTGAAACCAGTTTTCAAAGAATATCCTTGACAAATTTTCATAAAATGAGTAGTATAGTAATGCTTTTAATAGGTATAAAAAGATGGAACTGACAAAACAAACCAAAATCCGTTTTTACTTTCATACTTCCGATAGCGAAAAAACCGAAGAAGTGTATGAAAAATTGAATAAGTGTGTTTACTTGTCATGGAAAGCCTTCAATACCGCCTATAATGAATTTATTTTTCAATTCATAAATCGGGAGAAGCAAGGCGAAAACTACTCACCCGAAGAAAAGAAGAAATTCCGAAACACCGGTTATCGTTCTATCAAAGAAATCGATATTTATTCTTCTATCAAAGCGAGTATTTCTCAAAAGGCGTTTAAACGGTTTATAAACGACACCAAAAAGGGCGGTGTGCTGAGCGGATCGCGAACGTGGAGTAGTTTTAAACTGCCGACCCCCATCCCCTTTCAAAAAACCATGATCTCGATTAAAAAGGAATCCGATGACTATCGGATGTGGATTCCCTACTTTTGTAAAGAATATCCGTTCATTCTGATGGTTGAACGCAACGATCAGAAATCCATTTTGGATAAGATATTGTCTCATGAATACGAGATGAAAGATTCCAGCCTACAGTACGACAAACGACACAAAAAATGGTACATCAACCTCTGTTTTAGTTTCAACAAGGAACCTGATTTAACATTAGATAAAGCGACGGTTGTCGGCGTGGATCTTGGCGTGACGATTCCCGTCATGTGCGCGCTGAATAATGATGTCCATAAGAGTTGATCGTTTGGCAATCGGCTGGAGATTGACGGATTCCGAACCAGAATCAAAACGAAAAGATGGCAAATTCAAAAACAAAATGAAAAAGGCTATGAACTAAGAACCGGTCACGGAAAATCAGGGAAATTGAAACCAATTATAAAATTGGAAGACCGGATCAAATTATTTATGAATACCTACAACCACAAACTCTCGCGCGCTATCATCAACTTTGCTATTCAGAATAATGCCGGGGTGATTCATTTTGAAGACCTCGGTAGTCTTTCTGAAGAAAAGCAAAAAGACATGTATCTGAGAGATTGGAACATTTCGGACATCATCTCGAAAACAGAATATAAAGCGAAAGAGTGCGGCATAGAAGTACACAAAATAAATCCTGCATATACGAGTCAGAGATGTTCCAAGTGCGGTCACATCGATGAAAAGAACAGAAAAAGCCAGAGTGAGTTTAAATGCACTCAATGCGGACATGAAGAAAATGCGGATTTTAACGCTTCTCGCAACATCGCACTTTTGGATGTTAACAGTTCTTTGAAAATTGAATCATAACGGGAGCTTTCAACCCCGAAAGGCGAGGTCTTTCACTGCAAAAGAGAATTTATTTATTCTCGTGAAAGGCGCTCAGCCAACCTATTTCTGTTGAATATTTCCCAAAATTTGTTCCTGTAATCTCATAGGAAATACCAATCAAGAAAGAATCTGCCGTCGAAGTGTGCATTCCAACAGATTAAGGATTGAAAC
>Ga0265296_1004432_pt1 | contig 12222 bp, 8 predicted proteins | sample MunlanPumphouse1_FD_189073 | JGI IMG/M metagenome (GOLD analysis project Ga0265296, IMG submission 189073) | Groundwater microbial communities from a municipal landfill in Southern Ontario, Canada - Pumphouse #1 | ecosystem: Environmental > Aquatic > Deep subsurface > Groundwater | place: Canada... | reverse complement strand
GCCCGTCAAGTTGTGTTCGGATTATTCTTATAATCAAATCCCGGTTTTGCATAATTTTAACTTTGAAGCTTTAGTCGGTTTGTCGGTTTTTTTATTTTTTATTTTCGCTATATTTTTTTTCTGGAAGCGGCAGCCGATTTTGGCGTTTGGATTAGCTTGGTTTATTTTTAGTTTTTTGCCGACTGCGAATTTATTCTTTTCAACTGGCACTATCGCCGGCGAGCGGCTGATGTACTACCCGTCTGTCGGACTTTGTATTTTTTTAGCATTGGCTTTACTTTTTCTAAAGAGATTACCACCTGCAAAAATTTTTTACGCGTTGTTTTGGATTGTATTGGCGGGGCTGGCTGCGTTTTATTGTATAGCCGGGTTTCGGCGCGGTGGAGATTGGCTGACTGAAAAAGCTCTTTTTTCTTCGGCGGCAAAATGCGCTCCGAACAGTGTTTTGTCGCTTTCCAATCTAGGGGCTGAATATTATCTTGAGGGAAATCTCCCGGAAGCAAAAAAAGAATTGCTGGCTGCTCAGGGTATTTATGACGGCTATCCAAAAGGAATTAACAATTTAGGGCTGGTTTATTGGAAAGAAGGAGACAATGAAAAAGCCAGAGAATATTTTTTGAAGGCTCTTAATTTTGAATTCCCTTTTTACGGAGCTTATGAAAATTTGGGCCTATTAAGCTTACAGGAGGAAAAATATGATGAGGCAAAAAAATGGCTGATAGAATTTTACAGCGGAAACGAAAACGCCGCTGACTTGTATATCCAGAATTATCTGAAAGCCAGCGGACAATGAATAATCAGCCATTAGCCACTAGAGGCTAGCTATTTAGTTGCTAATTTTTGCTAGTGGCTAGTTAATGGCAGGCTGAGCAGTTCCCGGAAGAGCAGGTATGGCAATTTTTGGCGCTGGAGAGCGAAGAGTTGCCAGAGGATTTGACAGAGAAAGAAGAAAATAATTTCTCTGTTTTTTTGCCGCTGCATTTTGGACAAGAAATTTTTTCGGATTTAGATAAAACTAGTTCTTCAAATTTGTGTCCGCATCCGGCGCATCTGTATTCGTAAATTGGCATATATTTGGTTTAGTTTTTATCTATGGCTTAATTAGCGTTTGGCTATTATAATTTAAGCAATGAATAAAAGAAAGGTTTCAATTGTTATGCCGGTTTATAATGAGATAAAAAGAGTTGATCAGGCGATCAAAGATGTCTTTTGTTTGGATTTAGATAAGGAAGTCATTGTTATTGATGATGCGTCTTCTGACGGAACGGCTGAGAGGCTCAAAGATCTGCAAAAAGAATTTTTATTTGAACTTATCGTTTCAGAAAAAAACGAAGGCAAGGGATCTTCTTTGCAAAAGGGTTTTTCAAAAGCCTCTGGATTTTGGGGGGTCGCTTTTGATGCTGATCTGGAATATAGCGCAAATGATATTATAAAATTATTATTGGAAGCGGAAAATGGCGGTGGAGAAAATGCTGTTTATGGGTCGCGTTTTTTAGCGGGCTATGAAGATAGGACGAGTTTGCATTATTTAGGCAACAGGTTTTTAACAATGTTGGTTAATATTTTATTTAAGCTTAATTTGACTGACATGGAAACGTGCTTAAAATTATTTCCTGTTTCTGTATTCTCCAAATTTTCTCTTGAATCTAAAAGATTTGAATTCGAACCGGAGATAACAGCTAAGCTGGCTAAAAATAAAATTAAAATTGTGGAAATACCCGTCAGCTATAAAAGGCGCGGTTATAAGCAAGGGAAGAAATTGAGATTCAAGGATGGGATCGTGGCTGTAAAGACGATTTTGAAAGAGAGGTTGAGAAAGTGAATATTATTAGCAGCTGGCCATCAGCTATCAGCCATACGCCATTCTATGGCAACCCGAGTTTTTCATATTGGCTTAGGTAATCTTTCGCATTTCCATTGCTGGAATCAATTTGCAAAGACTTTTGCCAGTTTTGTTTGGCTTGCTGGTATTGCCCGAGATTAAAATAATCTAATCCTATTTGATTGTAAGTTCCCGGGAATCCTTCTCCAAGATCAACGGCTTTCCACAAATATTCTATTGCTTGATTGAGGTCGTTCTGATTTTTGCCGGCGCTTTTTATTTGTCCCATCACAAGCCATGCTTGGCTATAGCCAGGGTCTGTTTTTGTTATTTGCGAACATATGTTAAAAGCCTGGTTGTCCTGGCCGGCAAGAGACAAGATATTGACGGCTGACATCTTTATTCTATTATCCCGTGAATTGATTAAAGGCGAGATTTTTTCTTGCAAGTTGTCTTTTGTGATTAAATATTTTTTTATGACTGCTTCATTTTCCGGTTTGTTTCTGAGGAAAATAACAGCTTGCGAGTCGGCATAGACAAGCGCCCATTCAGGATCTTGCAGGCGCTTTGAGAGGAAAGTCTGTCCCCACCAGGTTCCTTCTTCTTGGGTAAAATAAATAACATTGAAATTATAACGCTTTAATTGCTCTTGCCACTTTTCTTCCGTAGTTTGCATCGGGATATAATCCTCTGTGAAAAAAGGCGCAGAGTAAGCTTCAGGCCGGTTATCAACAAAAACTTTTTTTTCTGGATAGAGGTGAAAAACCAGATAGCTGCCAATGTCATAGTTATTGAAAATAGGGCCGCTTAGATTTTCATTTTTAAAAAAATCAGCCGAGTTATTGCTTTCAAAGCTCAATCCAATCCCCCTTTCTTTGCTTTCAAAAAATTTTCCCGCGAAAACCGAGCATGACAAAAGAAAAAAAGTTATTACCAAAATAACAGAGGAGCTAATTTGGATATAGGCAGATTTTTTTTCGTTGAGTTTCTTCTGCCATGAAGACCAGAGTGGGGCAAGGCTTATTGAAATGGCTGGAAGGAAAATAAATCCCAGAAACGGGAGGTTACGGACGGCCATCCAGGAAGCAGTGATGGTTGCGAGAGACGCCAGCAGATAAAAAACCCGGAATCTCCGGAATATGAAAGAAACAAAAAAGCCGATAACAAGAATAGCTATTGATATTTTAAAAGCCAGGATTGCCGGATCATGCATTAAATGTTCAAGGAAAAAAGGCGATTTGTTTTCCGCAATGTCATAGCCGTAGTTTTTAAACATTTGCAAAGGATACAGAAAAATTTTATAGGCGAATGGATTAATCGTGGAAACTAAAATCAGCGAGCCGAGCAAATAAAGGTATTTTTTAAATAGCGGACTGTTTTTTAAATTTCTAAATTCCAGGATGATTTTTTCCAGAATAAATCCGCCAACCATCAGTATGCCTATTAAAAAATAAATATGCAGATTGACCCAGAGAAGCTGCAGGGGTATGAGCCAGTAAATTTTTTTGCTTGTCGGGTTGTTTCTAAAATCCGATAAAACATAAAGAAAAACAGCCGTAAAAAACAGGCTGAATATTTCCGGCCGGACATCGGTTCTTTCTCTCAAGAGAAAAATGGCGGGAATTGAAGCAAAGGCGGACAGCCAGAAGTTGCCATTTTTTGAGGCCACTTTAAAAACCAGCGTGAAAGCGGCCAAAAGTAAAATGATTTTAAAAACAACCAAACCGCTAAAGCCGGCAGCAAGATAAAGGAGATAAAAAACAACGCCGGAAAGCCAGTGGTGATTAATGAACGGAAAATTTGGTTCGGTGTAGGAATAAAAATTAGCGGTTAGAACTTCTTTGTTCTGCCAGACAATTTTTCCGTTTTCCAAATGCCGCCCGAGATCGTCGGTTGGCAAGTTTATCTTATGGAACAAAACAGAGCCGTAGAAGGCTAGGATGAGAATAAAAATTGTTGTTTTAAGAATTCTATTCATAAGTTTATTAATTTATTTTATCATTTTTGCCAGAGCCTTGATATGTTGACAAATTGGTGTTTTTGTTATAGTTTAATAAAAACTTAATTTGAGGCAAGAGGAGGAGGCGATGGCGCGGAATGCCTTGTTTCGCCGTTCTTGTTCTGGCGCTTGCGAAGGTTGTGGGCGCGGCAATGGCGCTGTTAGCAGAGAAGATACTTTGGCTAAGGCCGGGCAAATTCTTGTCAGCCAGGTTTGCGGAAGCGAATTTAGCGGACAAGTTGACGTTGAGGCAGTGAGGGCTGCTTTGGGCAGTTTGCCGCCAAGGGATTTGACTGAATATCTGGCCGGACAGTGGAAACTTAGAACGAAATTGTGCCTTTATGATTTCCATCCCGATCTCTTGCCGGTTATACAGGCATCGGTTGTTTCCTTTCGGAGGGCTTGCGCCATCTCCCTTATTTTGTAAAGAATTTGGTTCGCCAACAAGCGGGCCTTTTTTATTAGTATCTTTTGCTTATTTGTTTGGATATTGACTAATCAAACCGGGTGTTTTATTCTTAATGCAGTAATTTTTTTAAAAGAATTTGTTTAAGGGGGTGCCCGTGAAAGAACTAAAAAAAGCTTTTGGCTTAATAGCGTGGCCGGTGGTAAATTTTATTATCCTCACGGCCCTTCTTACGGGGCTATGTATTAAAGACGGCCCGCGGGCGGGATTTTTATCATGGTGTGTTTCCATTGATTTATATCAACAGTCCTGCAAAGGGCTTTTTTGTTTTATAAATTTGGATCGCAAGGCATAAATTTTCTTCGAAAATTTTTGACTTAAAGGCTTATTTTAGCTAATATTTAACATATGGATTTCAATTCTATTGAGCAGAAAATTTTAGAGTTTTGGAAAGAGAAAAAGATTTTTGAGAAAAGCTTGGCTGCGAATAAAGGCAAGAAGAATTTTGTTTTCTTTGAAGGTCCGCCGACTGCCAATGGCCGGCCGGGCATACACCATGTTGAGGCGCGCGCTTTCAAGGATATAATTCCGCGGTATAAAACCATGCGCGGATTTTTTGTTGACCGCAAAGCCGGTTGGGACACCCACGGTTTGCCGGTTGAGCTTCAGGTGGAAAAAGAGCTGGGTTTGAAAAACAAAAAAGATGTTGAAAAATATGGTATTGGTAAATTTAATCAGAAATGCAAAGAAAGCGTGTGGAAATATAAAGACGAGTGGGAAAAACTGACCGAACGAATCGGCTATTGGCTGGATATGGAAAAGCCCTATATAACGTATGAAAATTATTATATTGAAAGTTTATGGTTTATTTTGAAAAAAGTATGGGACAAGGGATTGATGTATAAAGGATTTAAAGTTGTCCCCCATTGTCCGCGCTGCGTGACAACTCTTTCCAGCCATGAGGTGGCGCAGGGCTATAAGACAGTTAAAGAAAATTCTGTTTATGTGAAGTTTAAAGTAGAAGAAAAAATCCCTCCCAACCTCCCTTTAGGAAAGGGAGGGGAAGACAAGTATTTTTTGGTTTGGACGACCACGCCTTGGACTTTGCCGGCGAACGTCGCATTGGCTATTGGCGAAAAGATTGATTATGTCAGGGCAAAAGTTGAGGGTGAGGTTTTAATTTTGGCAAAACAATTATTAAATGTTGTTGGTGAAAATTATGAAATTTTAGATGAATTCAAAGGCAAAGATTTATTAGATATTAAATACGAACCCCTGTATGAAAATTCAGACCAAAAAGAGACTGATTTAAGAGTTGTCGCCGGGGATTTTGTTTCAACTGAAGACGGAACAGGGATTGTTCATTTAGCGCCGGCTTATGGCGAGGACGATCTGCGCGCGGGGCAGAAAGAAAATTTATCAGTGATTCATACGGTTGGCAGCGACGGCGTGGTTTTGGCGGGACTAAATATTCCGGGCGAAGGCAGATTTATTAAAAGCGCTGATAAAGATATAATCGCTGATTTGAAAACTCGCGGATTGCTTTTCAAGGAAGAAATTTATGAGCACGAATATCCTTTTTGCTGGCGTTGTGACAGTCCGCTTTTGTATTACGCCAAAGACTCCTGGTTTATAAAAATGTCGGAATTAAGAAAAGAATTGGCGGAGAATAACAAAAAAATAAACTGGGAGCCGGCGTATATTAAAAACGGGCGGTTCGGGGAGTTTATTAAAGAAGCCAAAGACTGGGCAATTTCCCGTGAACGGTTTTGGGGAACCCCCTTGCCGATTTGGCAATGTGAAAAGTGCGGCCAGCAAAAAGCCATTGGCTCGCTTGATGAAATTAAAAAAGAAGCTGTCTCTTCGGGCAATAGATATTTTGCGATGCGCCATGGAGAAGCGGAAAATAACGCGCGCCATATTTTGAACGGGGATATTAAAGAAAATTATTTTGGCTTGACGAAAAAAGGCATAAAAGAAGTTAGCGCTTCTGCCCAAAAATTAAAAGATGAAAAAATTGATTTGATTTTTTCTTCGGATTTTTTGAGAACCAAGCAGACCGCGGAAGCAGCTGCTGATGAAATTGGCTATGATAAAAATAAAATAATTTTTGACAGCCGTTTGCGGGAGGTGGAGTTTGGAGTTTTGGAGGGCAAAAATGCCTCGGAATTTGGAAGCTATTTTTCTTCCGCCTTAGAGAAATTAACAAAAGCTTTGCCTCAGGGAGAAAGTTTGCTCCAGATTAAAAAAAGAATGGCTGGTTTTATTGAAGAGGCTGAAAGAAAATTTAAGAATAAAAATATTTTGATTGTCAGCCATGATGCCCCGATTTATATGCTGGTAGCCGCTGTTTCCGGCTTTAGAAATGAAGAGATGTTTAGCCAGTTAGGAAAAGACTTTTTAAAAAAGGGAGATTTTGTCCCGATGAATTTTTACGATTTGCCGCATGACGAGAATTATTCTTTGGATTTGCATAAGCCGTATGTTGATGAAGTTAAGTTAAAATGCCAATGCGGCGGGGAGATGAAACGCGTTCAGGAGGTTATAGATGTTTGGTTTGATTCGGGCGCCATGCCTTTCGCTCAGTGGGGATATCCGCATCAGAAGGACAGCGGTGAAAATTTTAAAGATCATTATCCGGCTGATTATATTTGCGAGGCCATTGACCAGACGCGAGGCTGGTTTTATACTCTTCTGTCCGTGGCAACATTGATGGAAAAATGCGGAGTTATTGAAGAGGGCGCGTCTTATAAAAACGTTATTTGCCTTGGGCATGTTTTGGATAAGCATGGCAAGAAAATGTCCAAATCAAAGGGCAATGTTGTTGACCCCTGGGAAATGTGCGAGAAGTTCGGAGCTGACACTTTGCGCTGGTATTTGTATACGGTTAATTCCGCCGGTGATCCCAAGAAATTTGATATTAAGGATGTTCAGGATAAAAACCGCCGTGTTTTCGGCACTTTGCTTAATTCATTGATATTTTTTAAGACTTACGCGGAAAAAGATTTCCTGCCGGAAAATGTTGAATCAAAAAATATTTTAGATAAATGGATTATTTCGCTTTTTAATTCACTGTCTTTTGCAGTTTCGGAAAATCTGGAAAAATATGATGTGGTTTCCGCCGCGCGTTTGATTGAGGGTTTTGTGGATGATTTATCTAATTGGTATATCCGCCGTTCCCGCGAAAGATTCCAGAGGCCTAAGACAAAAAAGGAAAAAGACGAAGCAGCTCAAACTTTATATTTTGTCTTATTAGAATTATCAAAATTAATCGCGCCTTTCGCGCCGTTTATCAGTGAGCATATATATCAACAGTTAACTATTAGCAATTCGCCATTAGCCATAAGCGATTCTGTCCATCTTTGTGATTATCCCAAGCCGGATAAGAAATTAATTGATAAAAACTTGGAAGAACAAATGAAAGCTGCTCGTGAAGGCGTCGCTGAAATTTTGTCGCAAAGAGCAAAAAGTGGCATAAAAGTTAGGCAGCCATTAAAAACCTTCCATTTTTTACCAAGCGATGAATCTTTTATAATAAAAGGTATTCGTGATTCTATTGTAATTGAATGTAACTTAAAAGAACTGTTATTTGATGCAGTAGGTGAACGAAAACTAGACATAGAAATTACGCCGGAGTTGAAAGAAGAGGGTTTGGCTAGGGAGCTTGTGCGGCAGATTCAGAGCATGAGAAAAGAAGCGGGGTTTGTCCCTCAGGATACAATAGATTTACGATTTACGATTTACGATTTACGATTTAAGGATTTGATGGAAAGGCAAGCTGAATTTATTATGAAAGAAACGAGAGCGAAAAGTTTTGCTGAATCACGCGAGGAAGAAAAATTTGACTTGGAGAAGGAAATTGCTTTGGACGGGGAGAAAATAAAGATCGGGATTAAAAAAGTTTCTTAATTTTATTGAAATTAAAGCTATGCAAGAGTTTAACATTATAAGGCATGGGGAAAAGTTGGAAGCTGGCGAAGAGCGAGTACCTTTGGAGGAGTCGGGGTTGAGTGGGGAACAGCAAAGGGATTGGAAAGAATCGGTTGAGAGACTGGGGCTTGAAAATCCCGAACTTTCTTACCGTGCCGTGCCGAAAATTGAAAAGCTTGGCCAGGAAATTTTTGAGTCTCTCCCTGAAGGGGCGTTGGTTATTTTTGGTTCAACTAATACCCCAAGAACAAAGTTGACGGCAGATTTGTTGTCAAAGAAAATAATGGAATTGTCGGTGCGAGAAAACAAAAATATCACAGTTGCTTTTATTTGGGAGCCGGAAGAAATTAAAGGCCAGCCTGGCAGTTTGTCTAGTATTCCTATGTATCCACCTGAGATTTCAGACGCGATAAAAAAAATTCAAGAGCAGGATGAAATAGATGACAAAATTATTAAAGATTATCTTGAGAAAGACGGGGGTTTCGCGCATCCCAAAGAAGAAGAGTGGGTTATGAAAGCAGTTAATGATGATTTGGCGGGTGAGGATTCTTTTATGAGGCGGCGCGCAGACTTGTTGAAGTCGCAATATGAAAAATTAAAAGAAGCATTTGGCAATGAAAACAGGGCAATATTTTTTTACGGATTAGGGCATCATTCCAGTTTGTTAGCGCTAGACGTCTGCTTTAATGGCAGAAAAAAATATGATTCGGTTGCGGAAATGCCTCAGCCATTGAGTTTATGGAAAGCGGATTTGAAACAATAAAGATTCCGAATGATATACAGCTTTCCTGGGAAAGAAATTTCTCTTTTCTGGGCACATTTTTGATAGCCAGGCAGCATATGAAGGCGCTTTGGAAGGAGTTGGATATCGGTTATTCTATGTGCGCTTTTTTTCACAGCCATGGGCAGGTTAAATTTTACAGAAGCGAATCCGACGAGGAAAATTTTAACAGAACCTTAGGCGAGAGGTGTCTTAAAGAAAAAGATTTTGCAAATCATGTTGCTGAATTGTTGCGCGAGTGTACTGATGAGATGAATAAATTTTTTAAGAAAGAAAAAGGATTTTCAAAGAAAAATATAAATAATTTTTTTCAATTAGCTGACAGGCACTTTGCATTTCATTTGGGGGTATTTTGGTCGGCGGATTGGTTGGGGCAGAGTAGGTCGGCCGAGAGTGATAGGATATTGAATGATATTTTATTGCCAGTCAGGAAGTATAATGAGTTTGTTTTGCCATTAATTGAAAAATGGCTATTAGAATATAATACTGAATATCGTTGCATGACGCCGGATGAGTGCAGGGAAAAAGTGCTGAATGGGAAAAATATTTCTGAAGAAACAAAAGAAGCTAGAGATGAGGCTTCTTTTGTTTACATGGATAGATATGACGGAATAAAGTTATTTTCATGCCAAGGAGAAGAGGCATTATCTTGGAGAGATAAATTTGAAGAAAAATTTTTAACAGGATTTGATTCTTCTCGTAATGAATTAAAAGGTAGGACTATTTTTCCGGGGGTCTATAAAGGAATCGCTCGGGTTGTTCAAAAATTTGACGATTTTAAAAATTTGAAGGATGGAGAGGTTCTTGTGGCCCCCATGGCTATTCCCGCTTATTATAATTTTATCAAAAATTCCGGCGCAATTGTGGTTGATGAGGGAGCGGTATTAAGTCATGCGTCAATTTTAGCTAGGGAATTTAAGATTCCTTGTGTTATGGGGACAAAAATAGGGACCTCTGTTTTGAGAGACGGCGATTTGGTTGAGGTGGATGGGGATAGGGGGATTGTAAAAATTTTAAAAAGAAAATGAAAATACCGGTTTATAAAACTGAGGGGATAGTTGTTGGGCGGTTTAATTCAAATGAATTTGATAGGTTGCTGGTTGTTTACACCCGCGAGCGCGGAAAGATTTTGGTTAAGGCGAAAAGCCTGAGAAAGAAAGAAGCAAAGATGAAAGAATCCCTTGAGCTTTTCAGCCATGTTTATTTGACTTTGGCAAAAGGAAAAAATATTGACACTGTCGCGGGCGTGATGCTTGCCGATGGATTTCCCAATTTGCGCCGGGATCTTTTGTCGCTTTCCTCTGCTTATTATATTTGTGAGCTTTTGGATAAATTAATCGCGGGACCAGAGAAGGACGAGCGGATATGGGAGCTGGTTTTGAAGGCGTTTACGTTTCTTGAGGAGAAACCAAGAAATGGAAGAACAATTGAAAAGCTGATAAGCAGATTTGAATATAATTTGCTTTCTTTTCTCGGACATCGCCCGGAGAAGCAGGAAAAATCATATTTGCATTTATTGCAATATACTTGCGGATGCCGGATTGAATCAGCTTTGTTTTTAATTCCCCTTTTAAGATAAGAGGTGCCGGGGAATTATAAACAATAGTACAAAGAGCGGCTAAGCCATAACCCCTCCTGACTCCCCCCTATCTTCAAATCGCTTCGCTGTAATTGCACTGCAATTAAGAAGGGGAGGAATAAAATTAAGAGGGGATGGGGATAATTATGCTAGGAAAGGAGTTAATTTGTGATATAATCATAGTAATCAGGTACGCAGTTTTTGAGGAAGTAACAACTCGTTTTTAATTAGTGTTTTTAATTATTGAGTGTTTAAAAATTTAATTATTTAAACATTAGTCATTGATTAAAAATTCAAAATTGAAAATTTGAAATTATAGCCAGTATGGGATTAGAAGACCTCCAAAAAGATTTATATAAGCCGGAAGAGGAATTTGAAAACCGCCCAGCGCCATCGGCTGATTTTGTTCCAGGCGCTGGCAATCATCCGCAGGGTCCGGAAAAACAGTGGCAGTATGAAGAGCCGAAAAAAACCGCGCGCGCCAAGTTCGCCGCTTTTTGGAAATCACTTTTTTCCCTGACTCCTTTGCAAAAGAAATATTTCCTGATAGGCGGGATAACCCTTTTGGTTTTAATGGCTGCCTTGGTTGTCTGGGTTTATTATTGGACGCCATTTGACCAGACCAAAGTTGAATTTGCTATTTCCGGCCCGGAAAGCGTTGTCAGCGGCGAGGAAATTATGTATATAGTAAAGATAAAAAATACCACTAAAATTTCTTTGAATGATATAAAATTAACTTTTTATTGGCCTGCCAATACGATACTGGAAGACGGGAATGAGCTGACTTCCACTATGAACGTCGATGTTTTATCGGCCGGGCAAGAGAAGGAAATTGATTTTAAGGGAAAGCTAATCGGAGAAAAAGGTTCAGGCAAGGAAATCAGGGCCAGCCTGAGCTATCAGCCGGAAAATCTCAAGGCGCGTTTTGAAAAAGAAGCTTCATTTGCCACGGATATTTTGGCTGTTCCTCTTGTTCTTAACTTTGACGTACCGTCTAAGGTGTCAAATGGCCAGCAGATAACCATTTCCCTGGGCTACATAAATGACAGCGATTCCACTTTTGACAATTTAGTGATGAAAATTGAATATCCTGAAGGATTCAAAGTTTCCTCGGTTTATCCTCAGCCGCAGGAGAATGTTTGGCAAATTGGCACTTTGCAAGCAAGAGCCGAAGGGAAAATTTTATTGACTGGAACAATTGAAGGCGAGCGGGGAGATACCAAAAACTTTAAGGGCTACCTGGGTGTGGTGAAAAATGATAATTTTGCCGCCTATGCGGATACAACCAAGTCTTTGCAAATTTCTTTGCCGGCTTTGTCACTGGATCAGTCTATTAATAATTTAAATAGTTATATCGCTAACCCGGGAGAAACTTTGAACTACAGCATTAAATATCATAATAACAGTACGGTTGGGATTCCAGCTGTAAAAGTGACATGCAAATTTGATACTAGGTCTTTGGATTTTTATAGTCTGGATTTGAAGAATAAAGGCAATTTTGATATTAATGCTGGCACTATAACATGGGATCAGACAACCGCGCCGGAGCTGGAACTTGTGAATGCGGGGCAGTCGGGTGAATTAAATTTTTCGGTGAAAGTTCTGGAAAATTTGCCGGTTAAGAATTATAATGATAAAAATTTCGCCATTGCCAGTGTTACGGCTATAGATTCATCCAGTATCCCGCTTGCTTTAATGGATCAGC
>Ga0265296_1004431_pt1 | contig 12222 bp, 9 predicted proteins | sample MunlanPumphouse1_FD_189073 | JGI IMG/M metagenome (GOLD analysis project Ga0265296, IMG submission 189073) | Groundwater microbial communities from a municipal landfill in Southern Ontario, Canada - Pumphouse #1 | ecosystem: Environmental > Aquatic > Deep subsurface > Groundwater | place: Canada... | reverse complement strand
TATGCGACCCTGCCCGCCTGGAAAGACACGGTCCTGGTTCCTAAAAACGGATCGGTGACCCTGCTGGTGCCGGTGCAGGACTATGCCGTGACCACGGTGTTCCACTGCCACATCCTGGAACACGAAGACATCGGCATGATGGGTGTATGGAAAATACTCGGTTAATAGCACGTAAGGGTCCAGGCCTGATGCACCCCACCGGTAAAACCGGTATCTAGGGGTGCATTATCCGGACCAAAAGTAAAGGAGCAAGTTAATGAAAACCATAATGATTACTCTGATCTTAACCCTGGTCCTGTCATTCTCGGTAGCCGGCGCAGGTTTGGCCGCCGCCCCCACTTTGATAGGGCACCAGGCAGGCAAGGCACAGACCGACTGCCCGATCATGAGCGGCAAGATCAATAAAGATCTTTACGCCGATTATCAAGGCCAGCGAGTTTACTTCTGTTGCCCGGGCTGCATCGATGCCTTCAAGAAGGACCCGGAGGCGTACCTGAAGAAGATGCGGGAGCAAGGGGTGGTTCCGGAAAAGAGTCCTGGAGGAAAATAGCGGGATTATCAGCAAAAACCCTAAACCCATTTCAAAGGGCAACCAGCAGGTTGCCCTTTATATTTGGGGGTATAATTATCGGCCTAAAACCAGGGTTTAGCGACGGCGGCCCAACCGGCTATGGAGGGCCAGAAGAAAGAGGGCCAGTTGGGCCGGAATAAGCAACCGGCTCATGGCGCCGATCATCTGGCCCCCCAAAGTTACCGGCTCGGCCCAATCCGGGCGGATCAGGGTGGCTTGCTGCAAAAGATAGACGACTGCGGGTCTGAAGCCGGTTCCCATACCGGGATGGGTCTTTAAACCCAGATAAGAAAGAGCCAACCCCATGCCCCCTATTAACCCCAACAGCCAGCCAAAAGCTCGCAAGGGCCTTTCCCCGTAGCCGCTCAAGGCCCAATAAAGGTTGGACCAGGAGAAGGGAAACCACCGGCGCCAGGGGTTGGCCCAACGATGCATCTCCATTTCACCGTAATGGAAGTCCCCGGCCTGCTTTTGATCCCCTTCCTTTTCATGGTTCAGCTTGAGGTAGCGATAAAGCTCCTCTATGCTGACGCAGAGTCCTTCATAATCCAGTCTATGCTCAAAAGCAGGAGCAAACCCAACCAATGAGGACTCGCCTTTTTCCCGCAATAACATTTCATCATAGACAACCTGCCGGCCGCGGTAGGAATGCCAGTGGACATTGTGGAACTCGCAGCGGCGCAGGTCGGTGCCCAGGAAGCTCGCCTGGTCCAGGGAAAGGTCTTGAAACCGGAGCAAACCCCAGGGACCGAAACTCAAGTACTGAAAGAAGGCGGTAAGGGGGGGGGCCTTCGAGATGCCTCGCTCTTTATTGATTTGATGAAAAACCGTATGGCCGTCGAAGGTGGCGCCTCGAAAATCCGCCTCTCCGGTTATTTCTGTATTTTTGAATAGCGCTTGGCCTGAAAACCTTGCCTTTTCAAAGATGGCCGTTTGGGCGAACTTAGCAGAAGAAAAGTCCGCTAAGTCGGCAAATTCGGCCTCACGAAAATTGGCCCAGCCGAAAAACTTGGCGCCGCGAAAATTCACTCCTTTATTAAATTTATGGCCGATGAACGATATGGGGCCGGGGAAAAAGACCTCCCTAAAATCGTAATCTTCCCGGGCCATTTTATCTTTGAATGCCTGGTCGAAGGCTTTTTTATCCTTTTCCGGCACCAGGGAATGGAGGATGCATAATCCCTCCGGGTCTCCTTCCCAAGAGGGTTCTTCACAATACGTCCCTTCCCAGGAATATTTCATCCAAGCCTTGCAAGTAGTCATGTCTGTTTTCCGAAGTGGAATCCAGCTTAATCCTACAGACCTTTTTCCAAATATTTTACGCACGGAGTCCATGATCGCAGAGGCCGCTTGCATCCTTTGCATGAAGCCTGTCCCTGGCGCTGCTTGCAGTAGCTGTTGACCACGTACTCGAATATCCTGGCATTGCGGATAGCAAAGGCGATTTCTTCGGCGATGGAGTCCAGCAGCAGGCGCTCTCCATCCGTAAATGGTTCGCCAACGGATTTATTAAGAACTTCCATCACGCCGATCTTTTCCTCACCCGCAGTGAGGGGGATGGCGATCAGATTTTGGGTGACAAAGCCAAAATCGGCGTCGATCTTTCCGAAGAAGCGCGGGTCGGAATGCACATCGTTGACGACCTCCGACCTCTGGGTTTGCAGGACGGAACCTGCTATACCCTGGTCGGCGGGGAAGGTCACGGCCATGAGACATTGCTTGGCAGGACCCTCGATGCCATAGAACCGGAAGTTCGCCTGATCCTCGTCCAGGAGAAGCACAGAGGCTCCTTCGGCAGACACGGTTTCCATGATGACGTTCAGAACCGCCTCCAGGAGTTCGTGGGGGTCCAGGCATTGGGCGACCATGGAGCTGACCGTCAGGTAGGTATTGAGGTACCTGGCCTGTCTCTGAACTTCCCGGTGCGCGGCGTCCAATCGTAAGCGACTCTCTCGGAGACGTTGTAAGATAACGCCTATGAAACCCCAAACTATCCCTCCAAACCCGGCGAAGATGAGCGTCATAGGCCACATATGCCGGTGGAAGCTGTGGTAAAAGGCTCCACTTATATCCAATGGGGTGCCCGAACCCATAGAATTGTAAAATTCATGCGCCAGCATCGAAAGTGGGTGGCCGATGAAGATACCCACCGCGATGCCAAATATGATGCCGATCCAGGGATAGACCCAGGTTCTCTCCTTGCGGATCGGCTCGCACTGCTCAGGATTCATGATTGCCCCTTGAACTAACGGACTCCCGGAGCATGTTTGGGAATCTCTATGAAAAAGATGGCTCCTGCCCCGGGTTGGCTCCAGACCAACAACCGCCCCCCGCATTTCTCCAATAAGTGTATGCTGACCTTCAACCCCAAATGCGTGCTATCCGCTTCTCGCCGTTCTCCTGGAACAAGTAAAAGGCTCTTCAACTTCTCCACCTCCGTGCCGGGGCCGTTGTCCTGCACTTCAATCAGCACTTTGACGTCCGTTTCGGCCACCCTGATTTGGATCGAGTCACCGAATTTCATGGCATTGCCGATGATATTTTGCAGGATCACCTCCATGGTGTAGGGCTCGAAGCTAAATACCAGGCTGTCCCGGCATTCTTCCAGGCTACGGCCGTTTATTTCCACCCGAATCTCTTTTTCCCGGAAACGCAATCCCTGGAGGTCTTGAATGCAATGGATCAAAAAGGGGTAGAATTCGCTGGGCGCAGGCTTTAAAGAATCGCTGGTCAGAGCCTTAATGAATAAGAGTTCCTCGCCCAAGGTGTGCATCAACCGTTGGGCGGCGTCTTCGACGATGGCGAAATTACGTGTCAACGAGGCGAACTCGGGCTGCAACTCTTCGTAAGTAGGGCAATTCCCCTGGGAAAGGCACTGGCAATAGATTTCGTCCAAATGGGTCAGCTTGCGTCTGATCCTGCCGGAAAACCCGTGAATGCCCAGGGCCAGGTTTTTGTAATGGTGTCTTAAGGTGGCCACCTGGAACTCGAACTCCTGGTGCAAGGTGTCCAGACGCAGGCGGTTCTCTCTAAGACGCTTTAATACGATACCTATAATCCCCCAGGACACCCCACCGAACACGGAGAAGAGAAGCATCATGGGCCACATATGGAAGGCGAAGCTATGAAAGAGAGCGCCGGTCACATCACAAGTGGTCCCTGACATCATACATCGGTGAAAGTCATATGCCAGCATGGCGAACGGGTGCCCGACGAAGATGCCGACGGCCACGCCGAGACTAACGCCTATCCAGGGGTAGACCCAGGTCCGCTCTTTGCGGACCGGCGCCTCCAGGACCACCGGTTTGATTTTCTTAGGGTTCATGGCGGTTCCTCATGCCTTCGGCGGACTTCAACCGGGCTGTAAGTTCCTGGCTCAGATCGATCATCTCGGTTTCCCAGGCGCCGATATACTGGGTGCGCTCAATTTTCGAGAGGCTTTCCAGGGATGCGATCACCGCCTCGATTTCCAGGGAGGCTTGCTGGACCAGTTTAAGTTGCCGCTGCATTTCTGGGTCTTGGGTGTTTTTCAAAATGCGGGAACTGAACCCCCCGATCACCACATTAGCGTTGCGGATGTGGTGGGCCAGGGTGACCATCAATTCCCTCAAGGTCTCCATGGCGGCCAAGCGCCGCTGAGATTCCAGGTTTTCCGCTACCCAGCGTTCTTTCTGGACGTACCACAGCCCCAGGCCAAGGCCCGCTACCCCGCCCATGAATGCGAAGGCTGCGCCCATGACCATCATTTCCGGGCCGAAAGAAATGCGGAGATGATGACCCCAGAATGAGAAATCTATCGGTACGGTAAGCCGTGGGCCAAGGCTATATGCCAACATGGCGAAAGGATGCACCAGGATGTATCCCACAGCCATGCCGGCCAAGGCAAACCACAGCCATACCATCCTGCCCCTGGATACCGGGATGATTGTGGTTTTTGTATGCTGCGGGGGTGGACTTCGCTCTAAGGCCCCCATGGCTCAGAATCCCAATCTCTCTTTTAGTGTTTATGCTCTTCCTGTTTCGGCTTTGCCCCCGGGGGCTGCGTTGGCATCTGGCTTTTCATGGCATTCAGGCGCTGCTGCATCTCCTGGAGTTGCTTTTGATGCTGGGCCTGCATCTGAGAACCCTTAGGGCCTCCCATCTCCTGCATCATCCGCCCCATCCGATTCATCATGTCCATCATCTGTTGATGTTGCTCCGGAGACATCTGGCCGCCCATCATGTGCTGCATATCACCCATCATATTGCACATCATGCCCATGTTCTGGTTCATGTGCTGGCCGCCCATCATGGGATGCTCCGAATGCTGGCCACCCATCTTAGGATGCTCCGAACCGCCACCGTGCATCTGGGCTACCCCAGCACCCGCACCCAGAGTTAAAATTACCACCAAAAGCATCATTGCACCATGTCTCATCCTGAGCCTCCTGTTTTAAACAATCTATATTTAACTTATGTACTTATTTAGCTTTTTCAAGAGGATCGGGTAACAGCCCGGTCTGTCCAAGGCATTACGCCTGCCTTCCTGTCTGGGTGCCTTTTGGATCTTTCTTTTTCATCTCAAAATGCCATTTCCAGACAATAAACACCGCCGGGTAAATGAGCAGTTCCAGCATGAGCGAGGAGAAGACTCCCCCCACCATGGGCGCGGCGAAGCGCTTGGCCACCTCCGCGCCAGCGCCGACGCTCACCATGACCGGGAGCAAACCGAAAAAGTTGGCCATGGAGGTCATGAGCACGGGCCTGAGGCGTAGGACTGCGCCGTTCATCACTGCTTTCGTGAGGTCTTCCAGGGAGTTCATGCGGCCTTCCCGGATACCTTCCTCATAGGCCAGGTTGAGAAAGAGGAGCATGATGATTCCAGTTTCCACGTCCACCCCGGCCATAGCAATGAACCCCACCACTACGCCGATGCTAATGTTGTAGCCCAGGAGGTAGCAGAGCCATAACCCGCCCATGATGGAGAAGGGCAAGGAAAGCAGGATGATGCTCAACTGCACGATAGAGCCGGATTCGAAGTACAGGAGCAGGAAGACCAGGGCCATGGTAACGGGCACCACCACCATTAATTTCTCTTTGGCCCGCTCCAGGTACTCGAACTGTCCGCTCCACGTGATGGTATAACCCGGGGGCAGTTGCAGCCTGGCCTTGATGGCTTCCTTGGCCCGGGCGATGTAGGTCCCCAGGTCGATGTCCCGGATGTCCACGAAAATCCAGGAAGTGCGCCGGGCATCCTCGCTTTTGATCATGTCCGGCCCCTGATGAATGTCAATGGCGGCCAACTGCCCCATGGGCACCTGGGCGCCGGTGGGCGTGGGAATGAGCACCCGGTTCAGGGCGGGGAGGTTGTCGCGGTAATCCTGAAAATAGCGCAGGTTCACGGGATAGCGTTCCAGGCCTTCCACCGTCTGGGTGATGGTCATGCCCCCCAGGGCGGTCAAAATTACGTCCTGGACTTCCCCCACGGTGAGGCCGTAGCGGCCCGCTTCCTTGCGGTTGATTTTAAAATCCAGGTAATAGCCGCCGGTGGTGCGTTCCCCGTAAACGCTAGCAGTTCCCGGCACTGTTCGAAAAATGTTTTCCGCGTCTTCCGCCAGGGTATTCAAGACCCCCAGGTCCGGGCCCAGGATTTTTAGGCCCACCGGAGACCGGATGCCGGTGGAGAGCATGTCGATGCGCACCCGGATGGGAAAGCCCCAGGTATTGGCAAGGCCCGGAAATTTGACCGCCTCGTCCAGCTCGCGAATAAGCCGCGGGGTGTCATATCCCGGACGCCACATTTTGGGGTCCTTGAGCTTGATGGTGGTTTCAATCATGTTCAGGGGCGCCGGGTCCGTGGCCGTCTCCGCCCGGCCGGCCTTCCCGAAGACATACTCCACCTCCGGGAAGGTCCGGATGATGCGGTCGGTCTGCTGGAGCACCGCCTTGGCTTCGGTGACGCCCAATCCCGGCATACTGCTGGGCATATAGAGAAGATCCCCTTCGTCCAGGGGCGGCATAAACTCCGTGCCCAGCTTCAAGATGGGATAGAGGCTGAGTAGAAGCGCAAGAACGGCCAGGCCGATGGCGGTTCCAGGATATCGACAGGTTACCCGCAGAATGGGCCTGTAAATTGCGGTGGACCAGCGCACCAGGGGAATCTTTTCTTCCGGGCGGATCTTTCCCCAGACGAAGTAGTACATCAGGACGGGGATCAGGGTAATGGCCAGGATGGAAGCCCCGGCCATGGCAAAGGTCTTGGTGAAGGCCAGGGGTCGGAACAGTCTCCCGCTCTCTCCTGTTAAGGCAAAAATGGGAAGAAAGGAGACCGTGATGACCAGGAGGGAGAAAAACAGGGACGGCCCCACCTCCTGGGCCACTTTCAGGATAATGGACTCCCGGTCGGCCTCCGGGCCGCCGGCGCGAAGGCGCTTGTGGGCGTCTTCCACCATGATGACCGCGGCGTCCACCATGTCGCCGATGGCCAGGGCGAGCCCGGAAAGGCTCAGGATATTGGCGGTGATGTTCAGTTGATGCTGCAAGATGAAGGAGATTAAAATCCCCAAGGGCAGGCTGATCAAGACCACAATGGCGCTCCGGAAATGGTACAAAAAGAGGCCGCACATCAGGGAGACGATAATCAGTTCTTCCGTCAGGGCCTCTTTCAGGGTGTCCACGCAGCGCTCGATGAGTCCGGAGCGGTCATAAGCCGTGACCAGGCGAACCCCTTCCGGCAGTCCGGCCTTCAATTCCTCCAGCTTGACTTTCACCCGGTCGATCACTGCCCGGGCGTTTTCCCCAAAGCGCATCACCACGATGCCGCCCACCACCTCGCCCTGGCCGTTCCCTTCAGCCAGGCCCCGGCGCATGTCCGGCCCCAGACGTACTTCGGCCACGTCCTTGATGCGGATGGGGGTCCCTTTGTCGGTGCCCACCGCGATATCTTCCACATCCTCCAAGCTTTTAATGTAACCCAGGCCCCGCACCATGTATTCGGTTTCGGCCATCTCGATGACCCGGCCGCCCACGTCCTGGTTGGACATGCGGATCGCGTCCTTCAACTTGGCCAGGGGGAGGTTGTAGGCCGCCAGTTTGTTGGGATCCACCAGCACCTGGTACTGCTTGACGAATCCCCCGATACTGGCCACTTCGGCCACCCCTGGCACCCGTTGGACCTGGTAGCGCAGGTACCAGTCCTGGATGGAGCGCAGGTGAGCCAGGTCATGTTTGCCGGAAGTGTCTTCCAGCGTATAGATGTAGACCCAGCCCACACCGGTGGCGTCGGGACCCAGGGCCGGATTCACCCCCTCAGGCAGCCTTCCCCGAACATAATTGAGGTATTCCAGCACCCGGGAACGGGCCCAGTAGATATCAGTGCCGTCCTCGAAGATGACGTATACCAGGGAGAGGCCGAACTGCGAATAGCCCCGCACCACCTTGGAGCGGGGGACCGCCAGCATGGTGGTGGTCAGGGGATAGGTCACCTGGTCTTCCACTACCTGGGGAGCCTGCTCGGCAAATTCGGTGCGGATAATCACCTGTACGTCGGAAAGATCAGGAATGGCGTCAATGGGCAGGTTATAGGTAGCGTAAAGCCCCCAGATCAGAATGAGGCTCCAGATGATAATGACCAGGAAGCGATTCCGGTAGCAGACTTCAATAAACCGGGCGATCATAACAAAGTAGCTCCATCATGAAAGAGGAAACGTGACCATCAGTGGCGGTGAACCGGCGGCTTATCCCCCGGCGGCGGGGCCCCAGGCGGTGGAGCACCGGCAGGAGCCCCTTCCATCTTGGGGGCCTGCAGCATCTTGGTTGCCGCCTCCCGGAACCGGGATTCGGAATCCAGCAGGAAGACCGCGGAGGTGACCACGTCCTCACCTCCTTGCAGCCCGGCGAGAATCTGCACGAGCCCCTCTCCGCCCTGGGCTCCCAGTTTAACCTCCCGGGGATCGAAGCGCCCCTGTCCCAGGGCCAGGAAGACGTGCTGCTTCTCCCCGGTGTTCAACACCGCCTCCCTGGGCACCACCACCGTGGCGTGCTTCAAGGGTGACTTAATTTCCACCTGAGCGAACATATCGGGTTTCAGCTTGAGGCCGGGATTGGCGAATTTCAGGCGCACCTTGGCGGTGCGAGTCATATCTTTTAAATAAGGGTAGAGGTACTCAATGTGACCGGTGAAGGTTTCTCCCGGGAGATAGCTCAGGGTCATCTCGGCCCGTTGGCCCACCGCCACCCACGGCAGCTCATATTCATAGATGTCCGCTTCCACCCAAACCGTTGAGAGGTCGGCCACCTCAAGGAGGGTCATGCCCGACATGACGAACTGGCCTTGGGTCACCATGCGCTTGACCACGATGCCGTGGACCGGCGAAGTCAACAAGAGGTCCTTTTTCACCTTGCCGGTCTTTTTCAGGGCCTCGATTTGGGAGGGACTGATGTCGAAAAATTCCAGACGCCGGCGCGCCGCCTCGGCCAGGCGGTTGCCTCCCTCGGTTATTTCGGGAAATGGGCTTTTGGCCAAATTTTGCTGATACTTCAACGCTAACAGATATTCTTTTTGGGCCGGCACCAGTTCCCGGCTGTAAATGCTGAGCAGCGGCTGGCCCTTCTTGACCACTTCGCCGGTGGTCTTGATGAACAGGCGGTCCACCCAGCCGTCCATCTTGGTGTTCACCAGGGCCAGGCGCCGCTCGTCATAGGCCACCTTGCCCACGGCCCGGATGACCCGGGATAGGGGGCGGACCTCCGCCTTGGCCGTTCTTACCCCCATGGATTGCAGGGTCTGGGGGTCCACGGCGATAGTGCGGGGACCCATCCCGGGCTGGTCTTCATAAACCGGCACCAGGTCCATGCCCGTGGGGTCCTTGCCAGGCTTATCGCTGACGTACTTGGGGTCCATGGAGGATACCCAGTGCTTGATCTTGCGGCCTTCCTTGGCTTCGGGAGCAGAAGTCGGAGGGCCGGGAGCGGAGATGTACTGCATCAGGCGGTAACCCCGCCAGTAGAGAAGGCCTCCGGCGATCAGCAGAACGACCAGTCCCAAGAGCAGGCCCGGCAAATAGCGGCGGATGTTCATTTCCTCCCCTCCGGCCGGCGGGGCAGCTCTTCCCCCACCAGCCATTCCAGTTCGGCCCAATTCTCTTCGAAATCTTTTAAATATTCCTGTAGGGTAAGCTCGGTGTTGTATACCGATATCAAGTTCTGGTAGAGCTGGGCGAAAGCCAGGGCTCCCACCTGGTAGGAGGCCAGGGAGGCTTCCACCGCCTGTCTCACCTGGGGGATGATGCCCTGATCGTACAGATTTATCTGTTGAACCAGGCGCTGTAACTTGGCATATCGATCTTTAATCATCGCGTTCAGTTGGTTCCAGGCGGATTGATGGGCCGCTTTAGCCGCGGCTTGCTTGGCCTGCTCCTCGCGGATGCGGGGCTGGATCTTGGAGCCGTACCAGATGGGGACGTTGAACATTACCGCGCCGGTGAACATGTCCGCCTGCTTTTGATTGATGGGTGAAGCCAGGGTCTCCCGGAAGCCGTAGCCTACCGACACCCTGGCGTCGGGATAGTAGTCCTTTTTAGCCAGGGCCACCGCCTTTTCCTGTTTGGCAATCAGAGCCTTTAATGCTTGCAGCTGGGGGCGAGCTTCGGCCAGGGCCAGCAGTTGCTCTAATTTGATGGGAAAAGGACGCGGCCTCAGGGCCTGCGGCCGGGAAACGGGTTCGTTCGGGGGCTGAGAACGCAAAGCGTTAATATCCGCCCTGAGGGATTCCTGGCGCTGCCGCCATTGCAACAGGCGATCCAGGTAGTTGCCCAACTCCACTTGCGCCTGAATTACGTCGGCCTGCATCCCCTGGCCCACGCGGTACCTGGTTTCCGTCACCTGCACCGCCTGCTCCCAGAGCTTTTTGTTTTTCTCGGTGATATCGAAGGTGGTATAGGCCAGGGACAACCCCCAATAGGCCATAGTCATCTTGGCCCGGATTTCGTTAAACTTGTCTTTATAAGAGAAATCATCCGACCGGTACTGTTCGGCGGCCACTTCGGACCGCAGGCGCCGTTTACCGGGAAAGGGGAATTTCTGGGATAGCTCCAACATCTTTTGGGTCATGGGTTCTTTGTTGAAGGCCCAGGTGTCAACGGGGATGTCCTTCATGATAAAACCGACTTCCGGATCGTCCAGGGCCCCGGCGGAGCGGATCGTCTCCTTTGAGGCCGATTTGAGCTCCGCCATCTGTTTGATCTCCGGGTTCACCTTCAAGGCCTCGACAATCAGGGCCTGCAAATCGGCCGGCAGGTTCGTATTGCCCTGAGCCCAAAGGGAATTCGCCGCGCTTAAACTTACCAACGCGCCAAACAGAAGGACCAGTGCCGTCATAGAAGCACGCCGTTTATACCCCACCTTCCCTTCCTCCCCGCGAATTAAGCATCTTCATGAGCGATGATACAGCGTCCTTAAGAACCTCAGATAGATACGGCGTCCCAGCAATAAAGCCTCCTAATTACGCGGCATAAATATTTGAAATTGCTTTAGGGCTTGTTGTTGATAGCACCCCTTGCTTTTAAGAACCCAAAGCCATGCGCCGGGCCCCTTGCCGCATCAGCCACTTGGTCACTTCCACCACCGGGAGCAGCAGAAAAGCCAGGAAAGCGGCGAAGAGCCATTCTTTCCAGCCCAGGGGCACCGCGTGGAAGAGGCGAGCCAGGGGAGGCCACTGGACCACCACCACTACCATCCCCAGGGAGATGAGCGTGGCGAGGAGCAGAAAACGGTTGGCGAGCACACCCACCCTGAAGATTGAATGATATTCCGAACGGCAGTTGAAGGCGTTCACCAGCTCCGCCAGGACCAGGGTCACGAAAACCATGGTCTGGGCCCGGGTGAGCGACAGCTCCTGGTCCCCAATCACCGCCAGGTAGCCGTGGTAATAGTGGTGGAAGAGCGGAATCAGGACCACAGTGAGATAGGCGGTGATCACCACCATCAGCGCGATCACCGACCTGGTGAATATCCCTTCCTCCGGCGGGCGCGGGGGCCGCGCCATGATGTCCGGAGCCTTGGGGTCCACCCCCAGGGCCAGGGCCGGGAGGCCGTCGGTGGTGAGGTTCACCCAGAGGATTTGCAGGGCTACCAGGGGGAGGGGCATCCCCAGGAAAAAGGTGCCGGTGAGCACCGTGATCTCTGCCAGGTTAGCGCTCAGCAAAAAGATCAGGTATTTCTTGATATTGTCGAAAATGGCACGGCCTTCCTCCACCGCGGCTACCAGGGTGGCGAAATTGTCATCCGCCAGGATCATGTCCGCGGTTTCCTTGGTGACCTCGGTGCCGGTGATGCCCATGGCCACTCCGATATCCGCCCTTTTTAAGGCCGGGGCGTCGTTAACCCCGTCCCCGGTCATGGCCACTATTTCCCCTTGAGCCTTGAGCAGATTCACCAGGCGCAGCTTGTGCTCCGGGGCCACCCGGGCAAACACCGGCGCCTGAGGTAAAACCATGGATAATTCTGCGTCGCTCAAGCGTGACAGGTCGGCCCCGGTCATCACCGCGGCTTTGGCCTGCCCCGGAGGAACCAGCCCGAGCTCCCGGGCAATGGCCAGGGCGGTGTCCGGATGATCGCCGGTGACCATGATTACCCGGATGCCTGCCTGATGGCACTTGCTTACGGCCTCTTTG
>Ga0265296_1004430_pt1 | contig 12223 bp, 7 predicted proteins | sample MunlanPumphouse1_FD_189073 | JGI IMG/M metagenome (GOLD analysis project Ga0265296, IMG submission 189073) | Groundwater microbial communities from a municipal landfill in Southern Ontario, Canada - Pumphouse #1 | ecosystem: Environmental > Aquatic > Deep subsurface > Groundwater | place: Canada... | reverse complement strand
CGCCAACAACAATGTGAGTGGCAGTGCAAACAATAGTTGGCTGGTTGAAACAAGCGAGGCTTTCAAAAAGATGCTCCCAGGGATAGATGTAAGCCCAAGCGGTTGGGGATTACTGATGCTTTCTTTAACCAAAAGTTCAAAGAATACGCCAGCAAGCAGGCAGATATCTTAGAGCAAATGGGTAAGCACGATAAAGCCGACAAACAGTATCATATCACGGCAAACACTATATTAAACCTATGCCAACGGGCGCGTGAAATTGTTGAAAGTTCTGAACCTGAAGAAAAACGGCAGTTCTTCAATTTCATACTTCAGAACCTTGAATTAAGAGGAAAAAAGCTCGAATATAAACTAAAAACACCGTATGATACGGTGCTCTTAGCGAACAAATGTTCTGACTTGCTCGCACTCGTCCATGATTTACGAACGCTCAATTGGTCAACCGCATTTGAATTCCCTGAAGTAGCGCTAGAAACGATGCAAAGATTAGCTAATATTTAATCTCACTACAGCCGAACACCCCCACCCATTTTTTCCACCTCCGACCCCACCCCCACTTCTTTAAATTCGCCTACTGTCCGTCTGGATTTTTTATATTTTTTAAACTAAACTGCATGATATTATCTTACGGGAGATGGCTCGAATGCCCAAGAATCAATTGGATACCAAACTACTTCGACCTCTAGATCTTTTAACTCTTCCTTAATTCTATCTATATTACTTTTTACTGATTGACTGGGTTCCCTGTCTAGAGAGGAAAAGATGATGGTGTCTGGCTTAATTTTTTTTGCCAATTCTAACATCTTATCAAAATCACTCTTTTTAAATAAACTAACTGATTGTTTTATTTCTCCAATAATAAATTTACCATCCTTAACACAAACCAAATCCACCTCACCATAATGAATTAATTTATCGCCAGTTTCTGGCTTGCTCAATAAATCTAAGCTCGGTGAATAAATAAATGAGTTTCTAGCTTCAAACATAAGTTGCCCAATAACTAAAAGCACCGGCAGCGTACCATGCGATCCAAAGGCTGACCTCACAAGACTATTTAAGCGATACTGCCATGGTTCTTCGGCTTGAATATTATATTCATAGCCGCACCCTCTGCAATTTATTGCTTGTCTGATTTCATTAATATGATACCAAATTCTATAGCCACAATGAGGACATTTTGGCTTTACTCCAACAAGAAGTATATTTAACTCCAATAATTCGCTAATTTTTTCCTTTAAATCATTTTCGTAAAATTCAAACTTATTTTGTTTTTCTTTGTTGTTATATTCTTCGGTTTCTTTTTTGGCCTCATCAATGAATCTTGTTATTTTTAAATCAATTTCTTGTTTAGCGCTTGTTTTTGTAAGCTGAAGAACATGTTCAGACAACCAAGACAAATCTTCCTCTTTTTTAAAATCATGCTCACTGTCAATATTTTTTTTCAACAAATTGTAAATATTTCTCTTAGATTCTTCATCTTTACTTTTTCCTTTGTTAGACATGATTTCAAACATCCGCCTCCAATATCTTTCTTGAATAAAATGATGCGCATTTAAAAAATCGGGAAAAAGATTTATAACCCCTAAAAAATATTTGCCCTTATCGGATTTTCTAACTGCATAAAATGGCCTCGACAAAAATCTTTCTCTTTGATCTTTTCCTACGAATGAATAACCCTCACCACACAAAAGTCCATGAAAAACATCATTGTCATCGGGAATCTTTATAACGACTTTGTTTTCTTCGGGGAAAAAACCAGAGCGGCGGCGCAATATAATACTAAAAGAACCAGCACTATTTATTCTGGTTGGCTTATTAAATATTCTTAAGTCATTTGATAAACTATTCCTTCTTGGTAATTGCCACCAGTAATCTTTACCGATAATGTTCGTAAACCTCTCTGGTCTAAATTGTATATAAACATCAGCAACCCAATACTCGCCACCCATCATGCCTTCTTTTACATCAGGCTCATTGATTAAAATATGTTCCTCGTTAGAGTTGGCTCGATAAAACTCCAAACCTTTTTTCAGATACATCATTGAAGAATAATCACTAAACTTCGGTACTTGCGGAGAATTAAATTTTGCAAAAGTTTTTGGATGCCATGTGCTGCCATTGAATAAATCAGAAATAGACTTAATTTCAGTTTCTTCAAGAGAAAAAGAAACAAATCTCATGCCATGACTATTATTGTTTCCTGTTTGTCCAGTGAATTTATTTATAAACTTACCTAAGCCTGGTCTTAAAATTTCATTTTCAGCAAATGCCTTAGTTAATAATAATTGCGTTATTCCTGTTCGCATCCAGTCATGAATAGATAATGTTCTATTCCAAAAATAAGCAAACTCATCAAAAGAATCGCCAACCACAACAGCAAATTTTTCATCATCGCCACCATATTCAACATCTTTGAAAGTGTTAGGCAGTGAACAAATTTGGATAGGAAAAACGACCTTGGTGTGAAATTCACCCCATTCTAACAATGCTTCATTTAATGATTCAAGGTTTGTGATTTTATAAGTCTTTGTGTTGCATCCTTCTAGGCACTTTTTTATCGGATAGCACGTCATTTGATTATTTTCCAAAATGCCAAAATTTCTACCTAAAAACTCTTTTATCTCTACCGGGGTTGTTTCATCAAATTCAAAAATTACCAAATTGCTTTTTGTGTCAAACATATCTCTACCAACCCAAGAGATATTTTGTTGAGTCGGTAAAATTGAAATATAGTCATTATCAGCTCTTACATAATGACCTTCACCTGAATATTGCTGAATTGAATAAGGCGTTAAAAAAGTATGAAGTTTTTTCAACAAATCCTCTTCCAGCGAAACAGTCGATTGTATTATATCTGGATCATATTCTCGTAAAAAATCCCACCATTCGGAAGTTAACTCTTTCCCATCACACAAAATAATGGGGTTGAATTTTCCTCCCCATTTGTCCTTGTTATATTCTAGAATAGCTTCAAACCATTCTTTGTCGCCATTTGGGTCAACTAAAAATGCCACCCTTACTGGGCGATGATCGACATATATTGAATATGGCAATATTTCCATAGGTTGCATTACTTTAACAAATATTTGTATGACTGTTCAATTAAGCTAAAAATATAATTCAAGTCTTCTTCCTTATCTAAATAAATTTCAGTAACACCGCCGCCATGATGCCCAATGTTTGTTACATCTCTCGATATATTTTTAGGGTCATTCAGCTTATCTTTGGAAATAATCAAGTGGATTTTGATTCTGTTTTTTTGCAAATGCACATAAGCAAACGCTTGCTGCGTTCTGTACGCTATGTAGTTTTGTTTTGGGCGCTCTTCAATATCATCCTTGATTGAAAAAATCTTTTCCTTCAACCCATAAAATAAATTCTTCGTGGATTCTTCAACGCCAACCAAATGGTCTTCAACATTATAAACTTTAACTTCCTTGCTTACACTGCTAATCGTTTTGTTTTTGGAAACAGTCTTGATTGATTCCTTGGCTTCTTGCGCCAAGAGTTGATTATACAAAATCGTGTTATTATCATAAATTTTTACTTCCCAAAGCTCAATTGGCAAATCTCTGAAGTTTATGGCGTTCATCTGATAAGAGGTGAAGGAGTTGGCAAAAAATAGAACCCTTGTCTGCGACCAATCAACATCATCTCGTTTCAAATTACCGCCAGTCTTTTCGTTATACTCCAAAATAAAATCAGCCTTGTTGTTTAGCATTAAGGCCAGATAAGCATACCCTTGATCAATAACGCTAAAACTTCTATCTCTCTTATACTCAATAATAACAAACGCGCTGTTCTCTTTATCGTAAGCAAGTGTATCAATTCTTAATTGGTGTAATGAAAATTCAGTACTTACAAACTCCAACCCAAGCAAAGTATCTAAATTTTTCTCCGTCAATTGTTGTATATCTCTTTCGAATTCAATCTTCTGCTCTCTGATGTGTGTTAGCTTATCTTTCTCGACTTTGTATATTGGCATAGTATTTAAATTAATTTGAAAATAAAGCATTTATCTTGTTGTGCCACTCATCTTCAAAGACGACCTCAAACTTCATCGGTGTTTCTTTTAAAGCGAGCGCTAGCTCACCGATTTTCTTGCGCTCCGCCATTTTGCTGCAAATCTCAAATAAGGCCTTTTTGTAATCCGTGTCTTCGTTCTTCAGATGCAAGCCTTTCGTTTCCACTACATAAACCGATTCCAGCTTGCTGGATTTTTTATTCTCTGAAGAGGTAAAAATAAAATCAGGATAAACTTTTTGCTTGCGCCAACCCTGAATGAAGTAGTCGTGCCTTGATACATTGCGATACCAGAAGAACAACTTATCTTGGTCTTCCAAATACCAAGCCACATTCTTTTCTGTTTCGTTAAATGCTTCTTCCGGCACGAACTCAAAAAGGCTTCTTTGCAATGGCTGGCCGTCCGATTTGGTTAAAGTCTTGGCCGTGCGTTTAACCTTGATTTTGTTCGGAAACTTAAAGCCGAAATCCTGCCCAATAATCAAGAACTTTAATTGCCCTTTCTCGAGCATCGACTTGAAAATATTTTCTGACAAGCGGTCTTTTTCTGCGCTCAATAATTTTTTCAATTCTTCGATGATGAAAATGAAGTTGCTCGCCACCATATGCTCGTCATGTTTCTTCAATAGGCCGCTAATCACCTTGCTGCCAATTTCAAAAGCGATCCAAGGGTTCGATACAATATCTAAAATATTTCTGGTCAAAAAAACTAAATCAACTTTTAATCCGCTTTCCTTGAGATGTTTCACTTCTTTCTGCCTAATTAAATCTTGATTGTTCTGTTCATCTCCCAGGGTTAAAATGTGCTCCGTATCCTGATCGTCCACCTCTCGCAAGTTGATTTCAAAAATCGGCTTGATATTAATTTCATTCCAATTAATTTGGCTCGCAATATCTCGATCATAATTCACTTCCCAAGTTTCTTTGCCTTTATCCAAAACAAATACTGGCAAAATTACCTGGCTAGAAATTTTCTTGAACTTTTCACGAACTACTACGGTTTTTTCGCTGGCATTGCCTTTGTCATCCTCGTCACTATCACCAACCACGATATGCGTGGCTAAATCGCCCAAGCCTTCCTGCTCGAATCCGCCTTTGATGTCCTTGAGCAAGCTAACTGCGTTCTGCTGAAAACAAAATACATAGCTTTCATCAAGCTCTTTGACCTTGGTCTTTCTAGCATTAGGCTGACGTAAAATTCTGCCGACTAGTTGTGTGAGAGAATTCTTGGAGGATGGATTAGTAAGAATGGTAAGCGTGTAAGCAAATGGACAATCCCAACCCTCCTGCAGAGCGGCTTTTGTGATGATGTAGCGGATTGGACAATCACGAGTGAGTAGTCCACCTGCATCATCCACTTCTTTAAGTTCGTCTTTTTCGCTGGTCTTAATGGCGATTTGTTCAGCCGGTATTCCCATGGTTTTAATCAAGTGTTCCTTAACATCCTCTGAATGGATATAGCCGCTTGCTCTCTGGTCTTTGCCAGTGCGCTCGGCCTGAATCAAAGCTATTGGCCGGATATAGTTATTAGTGTTCGCTTCATAATCTTTGGCTCGTTCTTCAAGCAAGTTTCGATGACTAACCGTTTCATTGAGCGTGTCTTTCCAGTCAGTGCTGGCCTTGTTAATGATATGTAAATCCAGCTTGATCATTTCCTCTCGGTTCAATTCCGTGCCGCTCACATCCACTAGAATATTGCTTTCTTTCGGCGGCGTAGCCGACAGTTCAACCATGATGGACGGATTAAATCCCTTTAGTGTGTTTTGAGCTGTTTCGCTATAGGCTTTGTGGCCTTCGTCAAGAATAATAATTGGCTTAACTACTCGCAAGGTATTGCCTAAAGAAGTTTTCACTTGCTTGCCCCAGAAGCCGTTTTCTTTGCCAAACGCATCGAGGTTCGGCATCATCTTTAATAATTCTTGATGGGATTGAATACTGTCATCACTCGGAAAAAATTCTTGGAAGCCACCACTATCACGAAACATACGCAAGGTTTCTTTGTTCTGTCGTGAAGCCGAAGGCAACATTAACATCATCACCACTAAATTTTCCTCCACATCAAGGGGTGTGAAACGGTCGGTCTTTTCCAAAATTGTCGTGCGACCACCACTGGCGATATCTAAGTGTTGGCGATATGGATGCGATCTATCCCTAAGCGCTTGAATTGTTTGACGATAAATCTGTGTCGTTGGCACGACCCACAAAACTAGGCCTGTACGCTTTTTCAAATAAACTGAGTTAATCAAGTCAATCGTCTTAACTGCTAAAAAAGTTTTGCCACCACCAGTCGGAATCTTCAAACAAAAATATGGCAAAGGATTATTCAACCCGTCTTTAGTCGTGTGATAAGTTCGTCCGACATCAATGTCCATCCAAGCTTTAGCCGGAAAATCCAAAGATGCCTCAACGCCAGCCGCCTCGATGACCACTTTATTCTTTTCTCGCCAAACATCAAGTGATTGTAAATATCGCTTGATCTGGTCAATGGTTTTGATTTGATATTCTTTAAGTTCCATATTTTAATTGGGCTGGATTGTCGTTTAAAAATTCAACCAATTTTATTGCACCCCCGATTCCTTTAGCAACATCAATATATTTTACTTCTTCATCGCTAACAATATCGCCGTGAGCTATTTTGTTTCTCAAATCTCTTAAGACATCAACTTGGGCCGAAGTAAGTTTAATTTTGTAAAAATCCTTTTTAAAAATTAAAGGAATAAACACGTTTAGCATTGTGTCAAATTTTAAATTTTGTTTTTTTATTTTATTTTTTGAAAATCCGTTTTTCAATAAATATCTTTCAATATATTGTTTTAAGACTGACTCAATTATTACTGCTGATTCAAATGCCGCAGTTCTGTTTTGACCTCTTTTTAGTTTTGATAAATTTCTAACTAACCCCACCACGCTATCATCCACTTTATACCCAGATTGAACCTCTTTTGCAACAGCTTCCCACTTCTTTGCGGTAATCAACTGACTGCCCGTGTAGAGTTGGTCTCTTTTTTTATTCACAAACACCATTGGCATAAAACTTCCTTCATCGGCATGTTCTGGAAATAATTTATCTTGACACACATATCCGTTGCAGTGCCAATAAACTCTGCTGTTATAAAAATTTACATTATTCTTTTTGTAAATATTTGAATCATAATTATAAAAGAACTCTTCAATTTTTTGAGGTTTTTCAATTTCAAGCGATGTTGCACCCCCTATTGTTCTCATCAGAATATCAATCTCATTAAATACAAACAGATAATTTCTATAGATTGTTTCCGCCAACTTCACTTCCTCTTTTCTAAAGCCGAATAAACCCCTTACAACAGAAATCGGAACCGGCTTATATTTGACTACCATTTTTGCGCTATCAACTGCCCTGAATTTCCTTTGGCAATAGTCATTGTCAAGATATAATTCTATTTTTTGTTTTCTAAAATTAAACACTAGTGGTTTTTCAAAATCATCATCTCGCCATCGCCAAATTCCAAAATTTGGTATTTTTATTCTTACATTTAAAGTTAAATCTTCTGGCAGCTCTGTAAAATTCAACCTCATATTTATTATTCTGCCAATTTGTAAATCTCAAATGGTAGCTGTGAAAAATGTATTCGATATTCGTCTAGCTTGTCCTGGTCAAGATATTTGGTCGGCGCAAAAACTAACCTCGTTTTCTTGGATGGTTTGCCAAAATCTTTAGCACGATCAAGCGTTAATGCCGTATTCTTCAAATACTCAATGTCGGGCTTATACAATAAATAAACTTCGTACTCCTTGCTCTCGCCAATGAAATTTTTCTTTTCGTCCAATGCTTTTTCATTAAACTCTTCGCCTGTTGCTGTATAAAAAACATATCTTGCCAGATCCTTATATGAGGGCAAACTTTTGCCAGACAAAATATTTTCCATTTCAATTGATTTGCCTAATTCAAAATAACTGAATGTTCCGCCAAGGCCTTTTTTCAACCTCTCGTCTTTTGACCCTCTAACGCCTTTAATAACTCGCCTAACCCTTTCGGCTGTTATCTTGTCTGCATAATCCTCCATCTCAACTAAAATGAATTTGCGATTACCTCCATCTTCCTTGTTTAATTCTAAAACAGCATGTGCAGTTGTTCCTGAACCAGCAAATGAATCAAGAATAATATCACCTTCATTTGCCGCTAGTCTTATTAAATTTTCTATTAATCTTGTAGGCTTGGGCGTATCAAACGCAACCTTTTCTTGTTCTGGAAAAATTTCGATTATATTTTTCTTAGCCTCATCAGTGTGACCATAATCTTTAAACAATAGAAGTGAAGAAGCTTTTCGTCCTTGTTTTACCTCGCTTAAAAATTGTTTACCGCTAGGAAATGCATTGCCATCCTTTCCAAACCATATCCTATTATCATTTATAAGCTCCTCCATATTGTCCTTAGAAAAAGCCCAGTGTTTGCCTTTTGGTGCATCAAACTCTTTGCCAGTTAACGGACTTTTAATAATGTAATGACCATTTTTTCTTTCCTCATTTGCCACCAGATCGCCTGGCTTCCAGTCACCTCTATAATCGTTGTCAGGATTTTTATATCTAGCATTCATTTCTTCACTTCTTGGCAGTAAATTAATTTTAATTTTTGTTAAATCCTTCGCATAGCACAATACAAACTCGTAGTCATTCGAAAAATAAGTTGATTGGTTTTTAGGACTATAAACTTTTTGCCATCCAAGTTGAGAAATAAAATTATTTTCTCCAAAAATTTCATCAACCAACATTCTCAATCTATGCACCTCATTATCGTCAATGGAAATGTAAATGATTCCATCTTCACTTAAAAGTTCTTTTAACAACTTAAGACGAGGCATCATCATACAGAGCCACTTATCATGCCTAGTCAAATCTTCTTTGTCGACAACTTTGCCAAGCCACTCTTGCATCATTGGTGAATTCACACCATCACTATAAATCCAGCTCTCGTTGCCGGTGTTATATGGTGGATCGATATAAATGCACTTCACTTTACCAGCATAGGTCGGCAAAAGCGCCTTCAATGCCTTAAGGTTATCGCCCTGAATAATCAAATTATCATCCAACCGTACCTTGTCAGTCAGGCTTTTATCTTTTTTTGGAATCAATTCATGGAACTTAACCGCCAGGTGATGATTTTGGACAAATTGTTTGCCTTTGAAGTTTAGTAATGCCATATAACAAATAAGCTCATCGCCATTAAAGACATGAGCCAAAATTAGCGAATAAATAGTTTCGATTCTATGCTTTTAGTCTAGCACAGGATTAGCTAAAATTCAATAAAAAAACCGCTATCCATTGTTAGCGATTTTTTAAACTTTAATTTTTATTATCACCATACTTTGAAGTTATCCAAATTAACACACCTCCGCTCAACAAAATCAAAATATCGTAAGTCCAAATTTTCCGATGCAGCGAATGCGGCGGCGTTATCGCTTGGGAACGTCAAAAGGGCTATTGGTATGGACATTGCAACCATTACAGGGATTGCAGTCAAAAAGACTACTACCGTTACGAGGACACTCAGCAGCAAGTCTTGGACAAAGTGAGCCTAATTACGCCCAAGTCTATAAATCTAATTAACTGGGTAATTAAGGCACTTAAAGAAAAGCACAGCGAGGAAATCAATTACCACAACACCTTCGTGGACGAAATAAACCATCGGCTGGCCATGATTAAAAACAGATTGGATAGAATATACGAGAATAAGCTGGATGGCCAAATTACCGAATCAAAATACACGGAACTTAGGAAGAAATACGAATCGGAAGAACAGGATGCTCTAGAAACCCTCACAAAGCACAAGAATGCCAACAGTAAGGCTTATGATTACGGTTTGCTAGTCATGAGTACAACCAAACGTGCACTTGAGATACTAACGGATGAGAATCGTCCGGACGAAATAAAGAGAGAGTATTACAAAATTATCTTTTCTACGATGAATATTCTGGGTAGAGATATAGATGCGAAATATAATTCGGCGTTTGATTTGCTTGCCAACTTTAATTCGAAAATAGAAAAATACGGCATTATCAAGGAAAACATTTTCGAACTGCCAATAAATGGCTTAGATAAGAAAAGAACAGGCTCTTTTGAACCTGTTCATTCTCTTTTGCTCCCGGGGCCGGATTCGAACCGGCGACCAATTGGTTAACAGCCAACTGCGCTACCGCTGCGCTACCCGGGAATATGGATTTTAAAACTTACTAATTACCGGTTACGATAATTATCTAAAAACAAAATATGCCTTTTTGGGCATCTTTTATCTATTATAACCTAAATTCAACAATAGTCAATAACTGCCGCTATTTTTATATATTTCCTAAAATTAGCATAAATAAAATATTTTAAGACTTTTTTAAGAGAATCCGGTTGCTTATGAGAGCCCGTCAATAATACTACCTCAACTTTTTAACAACTGTTAATTTTAAAATCTCCGAAATGATAATAGCAACAACAACTACCAGGAAACTTAGCAACAGATCTCGCCAGACAACCAGGTCAAACTTAAAAATCCTTCTGGTAAAAGAGGTAGCGATTGACATTGATAGGAAAAAAATTGCACCCAGTACTACATACCAAAGAGCGGTGTTGGATTTCTTTAAAGTTGAGAATATTGATTTATCCCTGGATCGATTGATTAGAATCAAGCCCAGATTTCCAAGTACCAGATTGAAAAAGGCAAAAACTCTTGCTTGGTTTTCGGCCATACCGCTATGCAAAGTAAATCCATAAATCAAGCCAACCGCTGCAAATACGGCAAGGCCTTGAATAAGACCGGTCAACATCACTCTAGAACTGAAAAAACGGCTATTCAATTTTCTTGGCTTTCTTTTCATTAGATCGGCCTCCGCCTTCTCCATCTCAAACACTATTGAACAAGCCGGGTCGATGATCATTTCTAAAAAAACGATATGTACTGGCAGAAGAACTAAAGGCCAATCCATCGCTACCGACAAAACAGAAATGCCGGCTATCGGGATATGAACTGAAAAAATAAAAGTAATGGCCTTTTTTAAATTATCATATATGCGACGACCCATTTTTATGGCGGCTACAATAGAAGCAAAATTATCATCAAGCAGAATCAAGTCAGACGCTTCTCTGGCTACATCTGAACCACGCTTACCCATGGCAATACCAATATCTGCTGCTTTCAGAGCTGGTGCGTCATTAACTCCGTCGCCAGTCATCGCCACCACCTCATGTCTTGCCTGAAGCGCCCTGACAATCATCAACTTTTGTTCCGGCACGATTCTGGCAAAGATAGAAATGTCTTTGATTTTTTCTTTAAGTTCCTCTGCTGTCATATTTTCCAGTTCGCTGCCAGTCATTACTTTTTCTGCTTTGCTGAAACCGATTTTTTGGGCAATCATTTTAGCTGTACCTGGATAATCGCCGGTAATCATTATAACCTTGATGCCAGCCGACCGACATTCATTGATTGCGGCTGGCACTTCCGGCCTGATCGGATCCACAAATCCTAGCAAACCCAAATATTCAAAATTTAAGTCATGCTGTTCTTCCGGTAAACTTCCATCAGCCTTAGCTTTAGCAACACCAATCACTCGCAGCCCCTTTTTAGCTAATTGTTCAACCTGATTTTCAACTTGTTTTCGGTCGAATTCAGACAGGTGGCAAATTTCTATTATCGACTCCGGCGAACCTTTTGCAGCAATGATTTTCTCGCCATTTTCTGCTTGCCAAACATTAGACATCGCTAATAATTTATCAGACAAAGGATAGCTTTTTAAAAATTTATATTTCTGTCGATCCACAATGCCGGTTTTTATACCCAACTCATTGATAGCCTTTTCCATGGGATCAAAAGGATCGGTTGGCGTTGCTAAGAGGGCAAATCTAATGAAATCAAAAAAATTTTTCGGTACATTTTTTAAATTTTCAACATCAAACAATTCGTTTCCTAAGCTGATTTTTTCCACTGTCATCCTATTCATCGTCAAAGTGCCCGTCTTGTCAACGCAAAGAGCTGTTACGGCGCCAAGTGTCTCAACCGCTGGAATCCTGCGGGTCAAAACCTTTTTTCTGGAAATACGCCAAGCGCCCAAAGCCAAAAAAACAGTCAAAACAACAGGAAATTCTTCAGGCATCATGGACATGGCCAAAGTCAGACCGGCCAATAATCCGTTCAGCCAATCATTATGAGTCAATGAAAAATAAATGAAAACAAAAGCGCACA
>Ga0265296_1004428_pt1 | contig 12224 bp, 11 predicted proteins | sample MunlanPumphouse1_FD_189073 | JGI IMG/M metagenome (GOLD analysis project Ga0265296, IMG submission 189073) | Groundwater microbial communities from a municipal landfill in Southern Ontario, Canada - Pumphouse #1 | ecosystem: Environmental > Aquatic > Deep subsurface > Groundwater | place... | reverse complement strand
CTCCACTCTCTGCCACTCCCGTTTGATATCGATCTTCGTGATACTGTCGGCAGAGAGGAAGATCAACACCCCGGAGACCTCTTCCAGCCGGCACCACGGGCAGGAGGAGAGACCGGCATAGTGGTAATGGACTTTATCGGTGGTGCAGCGGCGGAGCTTGTTCTCAAAGGGGTCCAGGATATCCCACCAGTCCCCCGCGGTAGGGCGGCTGTTGCCCCGGGCCCCGGATTCCGAGAAGGCCTGTTCGAAGAGCCGGGCAATGGGGTCCGGGATGATCGCCGGCCCGACCGAGTTCGGGGGAGGGGCCATGCCTTTCAATCGTGCATTTATAGCGTATGCATACCGGTACTCGGTGATCGCCTTCTCGATGGGCATATCTTCCTTTCCGGAGTAGACGCCGGCATAGGGATGCCTCCCGAGGAAGAGGAGCTGGAAGATCAGGATCGCGAGGCCGAAGTTGTCCTGGTTCTGGGTCCGCTCGATCCTGAAGTTTTCTGTGTTCTGGAGTTCCGGCGGGGTAAAATGGGCCACGCCCACCTCGCAGCAGTACAGCTCGTTTCGTGACCGGACCTGGAACGAGTCGCAGTCGATCAGGCGGACGCAGGCCTTATCGTTGACAAGGATGTTGCCCTCGTTCACATCCCCGACCACGTACCCGTACTTGTGGATCACGTAGAATGCGGCAGCGAGGTTCTTTGCGGCCCGAACAAGGAACCGCCAGTCGGCATGGGGGAAGGTCTCTTTCCGGTGGGTAGGGCCGTACACCTTGTGGATCGGCTCCGCCTCCAGAATACGGGGCATCAGGAACCCGACAACCGGCCCGCCCGGGCGGGTGGTGAGCACATCGTTCGGCCAGGCCGAGATGCCCTCCAGTTCGTCATTCGTCCCCTGAGCCATCAGCCGGAGTTTCTCCTGCTTGTGTGCCTCCAGCGGCTTGTGGTAGATCTTTGCCACCGTAGTCTCTGGGGATGACAGGATCTCGTACACATCCCCCTCGCCGCCGCTCCCGATCTGCTTGCCGAGCCGGACGCTGTTTCCACGGCTGTTAAAATACGTAGTGAGGGGAACGGTGACCATGTGACTTAGTCCCTGACGGCAAGCACGAGGGTCTTGTCGTCATCGCTCCGGGCGCTGACATCGTCTCTTTTGAGGAACCCGGTCAGCTGCTGCGAGAATGTAGAAAATTCGTTGCCCGGGTCGCGCCGGAGTGCTTCGAAGAGCGGCCTGAAGAACCCGCTATGCGCCTGTTTTGCAGAGAATGAGAGGGCGAGCGTCTGGAGCCCGTCCGTGAAGAGGGCAATCTCCGCAGGAGATGTGTCGCAGTGCCGGATCATCAGGTGTTCCAGGTATGTCTCATCGGAAAGGAAGAATGTGGTATTGGCATACTCGCCCTGTTCCGGCCAGAAGATCGTCTCGTATTCGCTGTCGTTTCTGACGACGATGGCACCGTCGCCGATCTGGAAGAATACCGCCCACGAATCCCCGCAGATGGCTCCGAGCAGAGTACAGGCATACTCTCTGATCCGCTTCCCGGCAGTTTCGGACTCAGTTTTCACCGCGTCACGCGATGCAGTCACCCACTCGTTCACCCGGTCATCGGAAATGCCGGGGAGGTCCGTCTCTTCCCTGAGGGTATCGATGATGCAACGCCAGATCGTCTCGCAGGCGATCTCCGCCCCCCTCCCGCCATCGGTGGTGCTGCCCGCCCCGTCGGCCGCAAGACCGATAAAGAAGGTCTGGTCTGCGATCTGCAGGGTCCCGGCCCGGCTGTAATCCTGCCCGCGTTCGCCGCGGTCAGTGTGCGATCGTCCCGTAACGGATGAGGCGGAGCACTTCCAGCTCATATCTCGCTCCACCCGAGTGGTGGAGCGAGCTGGATACGGTCGCCGGGGTTGGAGCGGGACGCGGACTTCATGGAATTGGAGAGCCACTGGAAGAATTCCCGGAACTTCAGGCCCTGGAGTTTGACCGGTTCCCGGATGGAGATCTGTTTTAAGACCTTCATATCTGCCCTATTGACTCCGATGGTGAAGAATGCAAAAGCCTTGGATGCCTCGCCCTCGCGGACGAGTGCGGCGGCACTCTGCCACTCATCGGTTGGTGCCCCGTCCGTGATTAAGAAGATCCACGGGCGGTAGAACGAGATACCGTTTGCCCGGTACTGCTCCTTCCTGGCCCGGATCAGTTCGATGCCTTTTCTGATCGCTTCGCCAATCGGCGTGTCTCCCACGGCCTCGAGCTGGGGATCGAAGAAGCACTCCGCGGTGTTGAACTCGCTGATCACCCTTACGGGCCCGAAGGTCATGAGTGCCACTTCAACGCGTTTGATTGCGAGGGAGTCTCCCTGGAGTTCATTGTAAAAGGATTTGATCCCGGCATTCAGTTCGGCAATTGCCTCCCCGGCCATGGAACCTGAGGTATCGAGCAGCAACAGGCAGGGGCACCGGGGCTCCGGGTTCTCTGCAAAGGTCACTGCCCCTAAGGGCTGCTGATCGAGATACATATCGTCGCTCATATTGTCTCACCAAAAAATACCGGGTGTATCTGGTACCTGGCTGTTAATCCTGTACCTTTCTGTTGGATTTGTCAGGTATTTTTATCTTCCATTCGAGTTTCGTTCCCACGCCCACTTCCTGCAGGGGACAATAATCGGCAAGGGCGCGTTTTGCCGGAAGCGCGGTGCAGTGGCATGCATGCAGGGCATTGAGGTGAAGGCGGTTCAGATATTTTCCCGTCTTCTGGATACGTTTTGGTGTTGGTGAGATCAGGTGAAGTCCCCCGATGATATCCGCGACATGGGGCTCCCCGCAGACCTCCCTTGCATACTCCGTGATGTTGCAGATGCCCGCGTGCGAGCAACCGGTGATGATGACAAGTCCTTCGGCGGAACGGAACGCGAGAGCCGTGTCGTCTGGAAGATAATCCGGTTCACTCGTTCCGTCAGGGGTGTGAATCAACCGCGTGGCTGCGTCATCCTGCTCGAAGGCAAATCTCCGCGGGATCTCACCAAGGAAGACAAGGTCATCGGTGATCCAGACCGGTTTTGCGGACAGATTTACCGGAAACTGCCGGCGGACTTCCGCTTCGCTCATTGCCGAGCCGTTCTTCTTACCCTCTTTCTCTTTTTGCCAGAAGCAGCGGGGGTGGGCGATGAGTTCCGGCATCTGGGATGGCGTTCCCTCTGGTGGTGCACTGGCAAGATGCCGGGCGAGCGTGGCCAGCCCCCCGGTGTGATCGATGTGGCCATGGGAAAGGACGAGGAAGTCCAGGTCACAGAGGCTGATTCCCATCTTCTCCGCATTGGTAAGGAAGAGCCCCGACAGGCCGGTATCAAAGAGGATCTTCTTATCCGCAGTCTCGATGGAAAACGAGAGCCCGGCCTCGCCACCATAATCATGGTCCGCGAGGGTGGTGTTATCGACAAGGACCGTGAGGGAGAGTCGGGGAGTCATGGGGAAGCATCCGGTAATAGAAAGATAGTCTTTTGCGAATATAGGATATGCTGCCGGAAGATTACAGGTTAGCCGTAAAATCCCTCCGGTGTCCGGTACCGGGGGTGGAAATAAGCCCCCGCCGGTTCTCTGGGCAGGCCGATCTCCGGGTTGTAAACCGATCCTCCAACCGGGAGGTCCTATATTGACATTTTTTAGGGGCTGTGTGGGCCTCCAATTGTTAAAAGAATCCCAATGTGCCTTCCATTCAAAATCAGTGTACTGTAATTCGCCAAAAAGTGCGACTATCAGAAAACATGTTCTTTAAAATGGGCTCCGATTGGCAAACGGGGCGTTTTAAATGGTTTTGTATTCCGGGAGTTTACTGTTCTAAAAGACCCCGAAAAAAGAGGACTGTCCCGGTATCCCGCATCAGGGTCTTTTTGTTTGCATGATGACCTCCGCAAGACTTCGCATCCCGGTCATGTATGCTGATGACTGCTCCAGGAGGGGTGTGACCACCGGTTCAAAGCGCAGCACATCCGGATCTGTCGGGAGGCGAATCTCCCGGGAGAAGAGGTCGTCTTTCTCGTGGAGTTCCTGAAATGTACCGCCATCATCCCGGGCCGGAGATCGGTTCACGACAAGGATCCTGTTCTTTATTCCCATCTGCCGTGCGAGCGCCGCAGATTCCCGCGCTACCGATAATGCATTCCATGATGGATCGCTGATGATCAGGGCCGTATCAAACCCGTCCGCCACCGCCCGGCCGAAATGCTCCATGCCGGCCGGCGTGTCGAGCAGGATCACTTGGTCAGGCAGGAGGGGTATGTGGCGCAGGATCGCGGAAAGGAGCGTATACTCCGCACAGAGGCACCCGGTTCCTGCCGTTTGCACGCCCCCCATAACAAGCAGCCGCAGGCGATCTGTAACCGGCACGGAGAACCGGTCAATGACATCGCTTACATCCGGGTTCAAGGTGAGCAGGCCACCTGGTGAAATGTCCGGGCCGGCCCCGATCTTTTCCCGGAGATACTCTGCACTCTTCGAGACCGGGATGATCCTTGCGACCTCACGTGCGGAAACACCGAGCGTCACCGCAAGGTTCTGTTGGGGATCGCCATCCACGGCAAGAACCCGGAGACCCTTACGGGAAAACAGATGGGCAAGGAGGGCGGTGGTTGTTGTCTTACCCACCCCACCCTTGCCGGCAACAACGATTCGCATGCCTGCGCCCGGTGCAGGAGATTTTCCGGTTCCCGTGGTACTTTTGGAAAGAGGAATGGCCGCCGGCACGATCAGATCCCCAGCTGGGTTCGCTTCTGTTCGATGTGGTCCGCGATGAGCACCGCCGCCTTTACCGGGTCGGGTTCCACCGCGAACCCCGCATTCACAACCCCTTTGAGCCCCTCGGTCAGGAGCGAGACGGTTGCAGGGCTTCCCGTGATATGCGGCATCACACCGAGCACAGTATACACTCCGGAGGCAACGAAATATGCCCCGATAGAGACTGCCTTCTGGGAGTACCATTCCGGTGCCGCACCGGCCAGGGGCAGTTTGTGGATCGGTACGTTCAGCGCATTTGCGAGTTCTGCCGCGAGCACAAGGATACGGGAGTTATCCACGCAGGATCCCATGTGGAGGACCGGCGGGATCTTTAAGGACTCGCAGACTGCCCGGAGGTCGTTGCCAGCAAGCGATGCGGCCTCGGGCCGGAGCAACCCGGCTTTTCCGGAGGCAATCGCAGCGCAGCCTGTCTCGACACAGAGAATATTTCTTTTGATCAGCTCTTTTGCGAGCGTGATGTGCCCGGAGTCATGCTTCACATGCGGGTTGTTGCAGCCGACAATCCCGACCGCTCCCCGGATCTTCCCGGCCGCGATCAGGTCGATGAGCGGTTTGAACGATCCTCCGAGCGCGTTCTTGATCGCCTCGTTGGAGAATCCTGCCATGACCGGCATCGGTTCTCCCGGGATTGTGACCCGCTGGTGATTCCGGTTCTTATAATTCTCGACTGCCATCCGCACAATCGCTTTTGCCGTGAGATAGGCATTCTCCGCATGGAAATCGAAGAAGTACGAGCCCGGGATTGTGGCCTTCGAACTCGTGGAGATGATCTGGGTGTGGTAACAGCTCGCGGTCCGGGGGAGCGAGGGGAAGATGCACTGGTAGTCCACGACCATCGCCTCAAGGGCACCGGTCGCGATGATCAGTTCCTGGTTGAGGTGATTGCCCGTCATCGGGATACCTTTCCTCATCAGCAGCTCGTTGCCGGTACAGCACATACCGACAAGGTTGATCCCCTTGGCACCGTTCTTCTTCGCGAGTGCGACCAGTTCGGGATCCTCAACCGCCTTTACCATCACTTCAGAGAGCACCGGGTTGTGGCCATGCACCGAGATGTTCACGTGGTCCGCTTTCAGCACGGCCAGGTTCATCGTCGAGCTGGAGATGGTCGGTGTGCCGAACAGGATATCCGAGACCTCGGTGCCGATCATCGACCCGCCCCAGCCATCCGAGAGCGACGTGCGCAGTCCCTGGAGCAGGATATTGACATAATCAGCCCCGACACCCATCTGGACCCGGTGCATGGAGTCCACCACTTCCCGGTCAATGCCCCGCGGGGAGATACCAGCCTTGTCCCAGATCTCCCGTGTCGCTTTCGGGGCACGGTTGAGGAAGACGAGGGTGTTCTTCCGCATGCCATACTCGTCGAGCATGGCGCCACCGAGTTCAGCGGCAAGTTCTTCGGATTTTTTCCCTTCGGTTTTAATCCCATATTCCCCGCAGATCGTGCGGAGTTTTTCTGGATCAGCGATCGCATAGTCACGGGTCTTACCGGTCCCGAGGAGATACAGTGTCTCGGCAATATCGCGGCCATGGTCCGAGTGGGCGGCTGCACCAGTTGCGATCATGTCTAACAGGTTCCGCGAAACGATCAGGTCGGCATCCGCACCACAGACACCACGGACCCGGTGGGGCGGGATGATCCGGCAGGGCCCCATGGTACACCGGGAACAGGATGTGCCGGCCTCACAGTATTTGCAGGGAGGCTGCTGCATCTCGAACCGGTCCCAGACCGTCTCGATGCCCTCTTTCATCATCAGTTCGAGGATGGGTTTGGCGTTCTCATCGGTCGTCCGATCGTTCTTCTTCTGCTCGATCAATGCCGGGTTTAAGAGCGACATCCGCGCCCTGTCAAGCTCGCAGACATCAAGCTTCTCCCGGATCATCTGGGGTTTTGGTTCTTGTTCCATCTCACTCACACCCTGTGAAAAACCGGGGAACCGATGGTTCCGACAGGGTTCCCTCCTTTTATGGGAGTGCACAATGAGCGGGTATAGGCCCTTTCCTTAAAGTCAGATTATGAAACAAAATGTGAAACACCCGTGATTGGGAAATGTGTGATGCTACAGGGCCTTCATGGTACCAAAAATTCTGGTTTAATTTCGTTCAACACGTTTTTTATAATTCGGCATACCCTGCAACAACCGCATCAATGATCGTGCAAATTTTGTTTCAAATTTTGCAAACTGGCAACGAGCCTTTACCCTTGGGTTGTGCACCTCCATAAAAGGAGGGAATCTGCCGGACCCGGCAGCGCCCTTGTTTATCAGGAGAAAACCATGGAAGACCTCAGATTTTATACTCTGCCAAAACTGCCGTACGATTACGCAGCTTTGGCACCCCAGATCTCTGAAGAGCAGCTCACGCTTCACCACCAGAAACATCACCAGGCATATGTCACGGGCGCAAATGCCCTGTTGGAAAAACTGGACAAGTCCCGCAAGGAAAATACCGACCTTGACATGAAAGCAACGCTTAAGGAACTCTCATTCCACATTGGTGGTTTCGGGCTCCACAACCTGTTCTGGGAGAACCTTGCCCCTTCAGGAAAAGGTGGCGGCGGGGCTCCGAAAGGCGAACTGGCCAAAGCGATCATAAGTGAATTTTCAACATTCGACCGGTTCAAAAAGGAGTTCACCCAGGCAGCAGCAAGTGCCGAAGGCTCCGGGTGGGCAGCCCTGACATTCTGCCGGAAGACAAAGCGTCCCCTCATCATGCAGATAGAGAAACACAACGTGAACGTGTTTCCCGGTTTTGGAATTCTCATGGTCCTCGACGTCTGGGAACATGCGTACTATCTCGACTACAAGAACGACCGGGCAAAATTTGTCAATAATTTCTGGGAGATCGTAAACTGGGATACTGTTGCGCAGCGGTTCGACGCATGGAGGAAATGATCACCGGCCGGACCGGGATAAAGAACAAAAAAAGGAGTGGAAAAAATGCCAGAATTTGTTAACCCGTTCAGCGGGATGGTACCGGAACGTACAATGACCATGGAAGAACTGATCCGGGCAGTCCGTCTGGATGTTGCCGCGGAACTTGAAGCAATCCATGGCTATATGGCCCACGCCGATGCAACGGACAATCCCCTTGCAAAGGCGGTCCTCATCGATATCGCGAATGAAGAGCGTGTCCACGTCGGCGAACTCCAGCGGCTCCTGTCGATCCTGACCGGGGACGAAGACGATTACCTGAAAAAGGGAACTCTCGAAGTCGATACCATGGCAGCATCGCTGGCCCGGAACCCCCCGCAGGCTGCGGGTGAGACAACCATCGGATCCTTAAAACAATCCTAGGAGGAGAGAGACATGGAAACAGATTATCTGGGACGCAAAGACGCCCCCATCAGCACCGAAACCTGGAAACTGCTCGACAATACGATGATTGAAGCAGCAAAGAGCCAGCTCTCGGGACGACGGTTGATCAGTATCGAAGGCCCGTTCGGGATCGGGCTCAAGGTCATACCACTCGGCGACTACGAGATCGCTGAGGGGATTGCGGGCAGCCCGGTGGTCCCGGTGCACCTTATCACCAGCTCGTTCTTCCTCAACAAGCGGGATCTTGCCGCAAGCGGGAAAGACCCGATCCTGGACCTGGACCCGGTTGCCGCTGCTGCGATCTCCTGTGCAGCAAAAGAGGACGGCATTATCTTTTCCGGCATACAGGATACTCCCGGACTCCTGGGTGCTGAAGGCTCAAACTCGCTGACACTCTCAAAATGGGACAAGATCGGCACTGCGGCAGACCAGATCATCAACGGCGTGACACTGCTGGACGATGCCGGCTTCCACGGTCCGTACTGCCTGGGACTTGCACCCGCCCAGTACAACCTCCTCCTGCGCCGGTACCCCCAGGGAGATGGCACCGAACTCGATCATATCCGGACCATCCTGGGAGGCGATGTTGTGAAGGCACCGGTCCTGAAAAAAGGAGGCGTCCTGCTCGCATCCGGCCGCCAGTACTGTTCGCTTGTGATCGGCCAGGACATGAGTATCGGCTTTAACGGCCCAGCCGGGGATGCGTTTGAATTCAGTATCTCTGAGAGTCTGGCACTCCTGATCCGGGCACCGGAAGCGATCTGTGTTCTCACCTGAACGGCGATGTGAATACAGGAACGTGAGGAAAAACCATGCGTGAAGAAACACTGGAACTCATAAAAAAATTCGAACAGGATAACGAGATCAAAGTGGGCGTAACAGAGACCCTGACTTCATGGTCCATTTTTGCACAGATGCACAAAAAAACAGAGACCGGATATGATACCCGGCATATCGGAAAGAAATTTGTCTCGGGGCCAAACGAGAACGGCACTATCAAAATCTATTCTGATCTCCGGAATTCCGATGCCTACTCGGAGGAATCCTGGGGAACGATGAATGTGTATGATGATTTTGTAGAGAAGGCGCTCGACCATATTCTTGCAGACAAGAATGCGATGGACAGAAAAGAGGCGGATGTTTGCACAACCCGTTGCGCCTGAACAATATGAACTACGGTGAATGATTATGACCCCTTTACCCCCATCATCGAAGGCCGTGCTGAAGATTCTTGGCAAGCATGGTGCAATGACCCACAAGGATATTGTGAAGACGTGTCGGTGCTCCCCGAGAACCGTGCGCTTTGCCTTGAAAAAACTAAAAGAGAACGAACTGATCATTGAGAGGATGAACATGCAGGATATGCGCCAGATCATTTACCAGGACCGGAATGTTCCGCTGCGGGAGTCCTGGGTGTCGGATCTCTTTGCCTAAAAAGGTGTGATGAGACTCATGAAAGTCAGTATCGATCGTTCAAACTGCACCAGTTGTGGTACCTGCTGGGAGGCCTGCCCGGCATTCTTTGAAGAGAACCCGGATGATTCGTTCAGCCGGGTGCTGGAAAAATTCCGGTCCGCGGGAAACATTGCAGAAGGCATTGCCCCCCCTGACCTGGACGCCTGCGTAACGGAGGCTGCTGATTCCTGCCCCGTGTCGATCATCACCGTTGAAGAATCCTGACGGATTCTTCCCGACCTCCTGGACAGATGTCCCGTCAGTTTCACCAGCCAGCCTTTTCCACAGATTATCAGGTCCGTGCCTATCCAATAGGCAATATTTAGACGCTTTTTAGAGCCCGAAATAACCTTCAGATGAGCAAAATACGGCCATAAATGCCCTCGTTCAAAACCAGTACTCTATAATCCGCAAAAAAACGCGACTATCCCAAAACCGGTTCTTCAAAATGGGCTCCGATTACCAAACGGAGTGATATGAGTGGAGATAATTTTCAGGGGGTTTGTAAGTCCCGGACGCCCCCGGAATAAGGAGGGCTCACTCAGGTGAGACCGGCGAAGGCATGGTAACCGTGCAGATGAATTTCTCCCTCCGTTGGGGGATGGTTGTTGAGACTAAAGACCGATCAGATACCCTTCCCCGACAATGTACCGCCGCAGGATATCGACGAGGAGGGCCGGGACGTCGGTAAAGGCATCTCCCAACCGTTCGTTGCAAAAATTGCAAACAGGGAGACTGCTTATCAGTATTTAATGGGTTTTTACTAGCAGGACCATGAAGGAGAACACCGTTACTGCAATTGCAGCCATATCCGTTGCGGCACCTGCAAGATATGGTGAATGGCCTGTGCAGAATCCCCGGAAACCTTCCAGGAAATCCCAAAAATCAATTGTGATTGCATATTCGCTTTTAAAATCCGGGGGACGATCCTCTTTTACGGACAACCAGTATCTCTCTAAAAAGAACGGGACCCGGGTCCCCCATTATATATGCGGTGCAGATAATAGTCTCATCAAGGGTGTAAGGATAGTGGTGTAGTACGAAAAGTACCAACAAAAATAAAACCGGCGTAACTGCAGGAACGGAAGAATTAGAGAAGATCCCCTCCGGGATCAAGGGATTCGACGATATTACCGGTGGGGGTCTCCCGAAAGGCCGTCCATCGCTGATCAGCGGCGGCCCGGGATGCGGGAAGACACTCTTTGCCATGGAGTTCATCATCCGGGGGATTGTTGATCACGATGAACCCGGGGTCTTTGTCGCGTTCGAAGAGAATATCGACGACCTGAAGAAGAATTTCAAATCAATGGGGTTCGATCTTGACGACCTTATCCGCCAGAAGAAACTGGTCCTCGACCACATCGCCATTGAACGCACCGAGATCGAGGAGACCGGGGAATACGATCTCGAAGGCCTCTTTATCCGGCTCGGCGCGATGATCGATGAGGTCGGTGCGAAGAGGGTGGCCATCGACACGCTCGAGACCATCTTCTCCGGCTTTGCCAATGAGGGGATCCTCCGGTCGGAACTGCACCGGCTCTTCCACTGGCTCAAGGACCGGGGGGTGACTGCGGTTGTCACGGGCGAACGCGGGGACCGGTCGATCACCAAGTACGGCCTTGAAGAGTATGTCGCGGACTGCGTCATCACGCTCGACCACCGTCTCATGAACCAGATCGCGACCCGGCGCCTGCGCATTGTCAAGTACCGCGGCAGCATCCACGGCACGGACGAGTACCCGTTCCTGATCAGCAGCGATGGTATCTCCGTCCTCCCGATCACCTCCATGTCCCTCTCCCACAAGGCCTCGGAGGAGCGGCTCTCCTCGGGTATCCCAAGGCTCGATACGATGCTTGGGGGAAAAGGGTTCTACCGTGGTTCATCCATCCTTGTCTCCGGCCAGGCAGGAACCGGCAAGACCAGCATCGCTGCGACATTTATCGATGCAGCGTGCGGGCGTAACGAGAAGTGTCTCTTCTTCATCTTCGAAGAGTCCGAGAGCCAGCTTATGAGGAACATGAAATCAATCGGGATAAATCTTGAACCCTGGGTCAACTCTGGTCTTTTAAAGTTTCACGCGGTCCGGCCGACCGCCTACAGCCTTGAGATGCATCTCTCGGTGATGCTGAAGCTCATCGACGAGTTCAAGCCCCGGATTGTGGCAGTTGATCCCATCTCCAACCTTTACCCCATCGGCGACGACATCCAGGTCCGCTCGATGCTGATGCGCCTCATTGACTATACCAAGTCTCTCCACATCACCGGACTCTTCACCAACCTCTCAAACGACGGGAATTACGGGGCATATATGAACGAACCGACAGAGATGCACGTATCTTCCTTAATGGACGCGTGGCTTGTCCTGAAGAATGTCGAGGGGAACGGCGAGCGGAACCGGGCATTCTCCATCATCAAGTCGCGGGGGATGGGTCACTCCAACCAGCTCCGCGAGTTTGTCCTGTCGGATAAAGGCATCCAGCTCCTCGATGTGTACAAGGGCCGGGAGGGGGTCTTCTTCGGCTCCGCCCGGATGGCGCAGGAGAGCGGGGAGATCGACGACCGGCTCCGCAAGAACGAGGAGATTGAGAGGAAGAGGCGTGAGATTGAGAGCAAGCGGAAACTGATGGAGATCGAGATCGAGATGCTCAAAGAGACGTACGCCCGCGAAGAA
>Ga0265296_1004426_pt1 | contig 12225 bp, 11 predicted proteins | sample MunlanPumphouse1_FD_189073 | JGI IMG/M metagenome (GOLD analysis project Ga0265296, IMG submission 189073) | Groundwater microbial communities from a municipal landfill in Southern Ontario, Canada - Pumphouse #1 | ecosystem: Environmental > Aquatic > Deep subsurface > Groundwater | place... | reverse complement strand
CTCGCGTGGCTTCTTCACCAGCCGCGTGATCGGCACGTTCATCAACGAGGGCCTGTCGTTCGTCGCCGAGGGCGTTCCCGCCCCGTCGATCGAGCAGGCGTCGAGCCAGGCCGGCTACCCGGCTCCGGTGCTGCAGCTCGCCGACGAGCTGACGCTGACGCTGATGCAGAAGATCCGCAAGGCCTCGAAGGAGGCCATCGAGGCCGAGGGCGGCACGTTCCCCGAGGATCCGTCGTTCGCGGTGATCGACAAGATGGTCGAGCTGGACCGTCCGAGCAAGGCCGCCGGTGCGGGCTTCTACGACTACGCCGACGGCAAGCGCACGGGCCTCTGGTCCGGCCTGGCCGAGACGTTCGGCAGCCAGTCGGTGCCGTCGACGACCGACCCGGCGACGATCTCGCTGATCGACCTGCAGGAGCGGATGCTGTTCCGCGAGGCGATCGAGACCGTCAAGTGCGTCGACGAGGGCGTGCTGGAGACGGTGTCGGATGCCAACATCGGCTCGATCTTCGGGATCGGCTTCCCGGCCTGGACCGGTGGCGTGCTGCAGTACATCAACGGCTACGTCGATCCGACCGACCCCGAGAAGAAGACCCTCGGCCCGGCCGGCTTCGTCGCCCGGGCCCGCGAGCTCGCCGAGCAGTACGGCGAGCGCTTCGACCCGCCGGCGTCGCTGGTCGCCAAGGCCGAGGCCGGCGAGCTGTACGCCGACGAGGTTCCGGCCGCCGCGTAAGCGGCTCCCGATGTACTCCGCGGGTGGCCTCGATCGCGTTGCGGTCGGGGTCACCCGCGTTTTTGCTTTCGGCGGACGCGCGAGCCCGCGTCACCAGCCAACCCCTGATTTCGAGACGAGCCCCTACACTGTGCCGATCGTGACGAGGCCCTCCGCGTGCGCGTAAGAGTCCTGGGGAAGTCCCCGGCCTGGCAGGACGTCGACGGCGCCTGCAGCGGGTACCTCGTCGAGGAAGGCGAGTTCCGCCTGCTGCTCGAATGCGGCAACGGGGTCTTCGGCAAGCTGCGCAAGCAGATCGACTACACCGATCTGAACGCCTGCGTGATCTCGCACTGCCACGCGGACCACACGCTCGACCTGGTGCCGTACAGCTACGCGCTGGCGTTCGCGCCGCGGCAGCAGCCGGTCCCGGTCCCGCCGTGGCCCGGCACCGACCACCCGGCCCGGCCCGACCTGCACCTGCCGCCCGGCGGGATCAAGGTGATGCGGACGATCATGACCGCGTGGGGGATGCCGGACCTGGTCGAGCGGGCCTTCGCGGCCGACGAGTACGACCCGGACGCGGTGCTCGAGGTCGGGCCGTTCGCGATCCGCTTCCGCGCCGTGCCGCACTTCCTGCCCGCGTACGCGATCGAGGTCACCTCGACCGCGACCGGCCGCCGGCTGGTCTACGGGTCCGACTGCGCGCCGAACGACGACCTGGTCGAGTTCGCCACCGACGCCGACCTGCTGCTGATCGAGGCGACCCTGCCGCGTCCCGAGCGGACCGGTCCGCGCGGCCACCTGACCGCCGCCGAGGCGGGCGATCACGCGCGGCGGGCCGGCGTCGGCCGCGCGGTGCTGACCCACATCTCGGACGAGGAGGACCGCGACGTCGCGTTGCGGGCCGCCACCGAGACCGCCGGCGCCGTGCCGGTCGAGATCGCCACCACCGACGCGGTCTACGAGCTGTAACCGCCCCTCGCCGCGCGTCGCCGTACACGACGCTCGTCCGGGCGTCGTGAGTCGGAGTCGCCCTGGGAGTAGATTCCCCGTATGCGTTCCCGCGAAGGCGATCTCTTCGCCAACTTCGAACGGATGCGACGGGAGATGGACGAGCTCTTCGGGGGCGTCCTGGACCGTGGCCTGGGCGGTCGCGTGCGCCGCGTCGGGTTCGAGCCCGCGGTCGACGTCTTCTACGAGACGCCCGAGGGCGGAGAACCACGGGTCGTCGTGCAGGCGGACCTCGCCGGGATCGACATCGGCCAGGTCGGCCTGGAGATCCGCGGCCGCGAGCTGGTGCTGGCGGGCAGCCGCCCGGCCGGGGACGCCGAGGGCCGCGCCTACCAGCAGGTCGAGATCGGCACCGGGCCGTTCCGGCGGGTGGTGCCGCTCGGGGCCGAGGTGCTGGTCGACCAGGCCAAGGCGACCTACCACGACGGGATCCTGCGGGTGGAGCTGCCGCTGGCGGCCCCGGTCGTCGAGCCGCCGAGCGTGACGATCGTCGTGACCGAGGACGAGGACCGCTCGTGATCGACATCGTCTCCGAATCCACCGACCCACGCGAGGTCGACGTCAACGGCGCCGGCACGAGCAGCGTGCCGAGCACGCTGCCGGTGCTGCCGCTGCGCGAGGTCGTGCCGATCCCCGACACGATGATCCCGCTGGCGATCGGCCAGGAGCGCTCGGTCAAGCTCGTCGACGACGTGCTGGCGGGGGCCCGCCGTCTGGTGATGGTCGCCTCGCGCGAGCCGGACGTCGAGGTCCCGGGACCCGACCAGGTCCACGACGTCGGGGTCGTCGGCCAGATCGTGCGGATGCTGAAGGTCCCCGACGGGACCCTGCGGCTGCTCGTCCAGGGCAACAACCGCGTGCGGCTGACCGAGTACGAGTCGACCGAGCCGTACCTGGTCGCCGGGATCGAGGAGCTGCCCGACGTCGTCGACGGCGAGGGCGAGGACGGGCGGCCGTCGGTCGAGCTGACCGCGCTCCAGCGCAGCGTCCAGGACACCTTCGCGAAGATCGTCGAAGCGGTGCCGTACCTGCCGGAGGAGCTGCAGCTGGCGGTCTCCAACATCGACGATCCGGTCGCCCTGAGCCATCTGATCACCGGCTCGCTGCGGCTGAAGATGGACGAGAAGCAGGAGCTGCTGGAGGTCGTCGACGTCAAGGCCCGGTTGCGCCGGCTGACCGCGATCCTCGCCCGCGAGCTCGACGTGATCTCGATCGGCTCGGAGATCCAGACGCAGGTCCAGTCCGAGCTCGACAAGGGCCAGCGCGAGTACGTGCTGCGCCAGCAGCTGAAGGCGATCCAGGACGAGCTGGGGGAGACCGATCCGCTCGAGGCCGAGCTGAGCGACCTACGGGAGCAGATCGAGGCCGTCGGGCTGCCGGAGATGGTCGACAAGCAGGCCCAGCGCGAGCTGCGGCGGCTGGAGATGATCCCGCAGGCGTCGGCCGAGCACGGGGTGATCCGCACCTACCTGGAGTGGATCGTCTCGCTGCCGTGGCACGACCGGACCCGTGACGACCTGGACCTGGTCCACGCCCGCGGCGTGCTCGACGAGGACCACCACGGCCTCGACGACGTCAAGGACCGGATCCTCGAGTTCCTCGCCGTCCGCCAGCTCAAGCCGGACGCGCGCGGCTCGATCCTCTGCTTCGTCGGGCCGCCCGGCGTCGGCAAGACGTCGCTGGGGCGCTCGATCGCGCGCGCGATGGGCCGCAACTTCGAGCGGATCTCCGCCGGCGGCGTGCGCGACGAGGCCGAGATCCGGGGCCATCGTCGGACCTACATCGGCGCGATGCCGGGCACGATCGTCCGCGCGCTGCGCGACTCGGGGTCCAACAACCCGCTGCTGATGATCGACGAGATCGACAAGATGGGGACGGACTTCCGCGGCGGCGGAGGCGTCGAGTCGGCGATGCTCGAGGTGCTCGACCCCGAGCAGAACGGGACCTTCCGCGACCACTACCTGGACGTGCCGTTCGACCTCTCGCACGTCATGTTCATCACCACGGCGAACACGCTCGACACGATCCCGGGCCCGTTGCGCGACCGGATGGAGATCATCCGGCTGGCCGGCTACACCGAGCAGGAGAAGCTCGAGATCGCCAAGCGCTACCTGGTGCCGCGCCAGCTCGACCGCCACGGATTCCGGCGCTCGATGGTCGGCTTCGGCGAGTCGGCGTTGAAGCGGCTGATCGAGGACTACACGCGCGAGTCGGGCGTCCGCAACCTGGAGCGCGAGATCGGTCGCGTGATCCGCAAGATCGCCCGGCAGGTGGTCGAGGCCGAGCAGCACGACGAGAGCGAGAACGGCGCGAAGCCGAAGCGGCTGACCGTCTCGAACAAGCGCGTGGTCGAGCTGCTCGGGCGCCCGCCGTTCCACCGCGAGGTGCGCAAGCGGACCGGGCGGCCCGGCGTGGCCACCGGCCTCGCCTGGACCCCGGTCGGCGGCGACGTGCTGTTCGTCGAGGCCGCCGCGATGCCGAAGGTCGGGGGCGCGCCGACGCTGACCACCACCGGCCAGCTCGGCGACGTGATGACCGAGTCGGTCCGCGCCGCGGTCACCTGGGTCCGCGGCAACCTGGACCTCGTCGCCCCGGAGCTCGCCGAGGACGGCTGGTTCTCGGCCCACGACCTGCACGTCCACGTACCGGCCGGCGCCACGCCGAAGGACGGTCCGTCGGCCGGGATCACCATCGCGACCGCGATCGCGTCGCTGCTCTCGGGCTGCCCGGTGCGCTCCGACGTGGCGATGACCGGCGAGATCACCCTGACCGGCGAGGTCCTGCCGATCGGCGGCCTCAAGGAGAAGGCGCTCGCGGCGCAGCGGTTGGGGATCACCACGGTGATCGCCCCGCGCGAGAACGAGCGCGACGCCGAGGACATCCCGGAGCCGCTGCGCTCGAAGATCGAGTTCGTCTGGGTCGATCGCGTCGACGAGGTGCTGCCGCGCGCGCTCGAAGGTTTCATGCGGTGAGCGGTGGGGTAGCGGGAGCCAAACGGTAGGCTCGTTGAAGTTCGGTCGTACGACCCCGAGACGGAGGATCATGGCGCTCAAGACCCAGTCCAAGAAGCAGCTGCGGAAGCAGGCCAAGAACGCACGCAAGCAGGTTGCTGCGCGTGAGGATACGGTCCGCAACCTGCTGGAGAACCAGGATCTCCACGAGGACCTCAAGCAGCTCGCCGACGCGGCGAAGCACGCCTACGCCCGGGTCGCCAGCAACGGCCCCCAGGCGCTGCTGCAGGACAAGAAGGTCCACAGCGACCTGCGTGCCGCGTCCGACGCGGCCGTCGGCGCGAAGCACCACTTCGCCAAGCCGAAGAAGAAGAAGCGCGGCGGGTTCTTCCGCCTGCTGCTGCTCGGCACGGTCGGTGCGGCCGTGGCCGTCGCCGCCGTCCCGTCGCTGCGCTCCAAGGCGCTCGACGTCGTCTTCGGCCCGGAGGAGGAGCTCGACTACTCGAGCTCCGCGCCGGCCGGTGCGGCCAGCGTGAACGGCTCGGCCGCCGCGGCGGCCGCCGCGGACGCCTCGGCGTCCTCCGCCAGCAAGAACTAGCTCGGTCAGGGAGCGCGGCGGACGTCCGCCGCGCTCCAAGGGCCTCTTGCCCGTTCCTTCGCGGCCCCTGCCGCCTCAGACGCTCGAGACCGGTCCCTGTGTGACCGGCGTTCACCTGCTGGCCAGCCAGCCAGGTAACCTGGGGGCGTGGCGAAGGAGACCTCGGGCCGGCAGCTGGCCACCGACAAGGCGATGCGGATCGTCGATGCGATGCGCTCGAGCGTCGCCCGACGCGGCGTGGCGGGATCGACGTTCGATCACGTGGCCCGCGAAGCGGGCGTCTCACGCGGCCTGCTGCACTACTACTTCGGTTCCAAGGAACGCCTGCTGGTCGAGGTGGCCCGCCGCGACGCCGAGGTTCGCTTCGCACTGATGGCGACGCATCTCAACCGCGCCAACAGCGCCGACGAGCTGGTCTCGCACTGGGTCCGGTCGCTGCACGCGACGGTCAAGCACGAGCCGGAGTTCGTCGTCCTGCTGCTCGAGCTGTACACGCTCGCCCAGCGGACTCCCGAGATCGCCGACGAGCTGGCGACCGTGATGCAGGGCATGACGACCGCGTTCGCCGCGCGGATGCAGATGCTCGAGTCCGAGGGCAAGATCGTGCTGGCGGCGCCGGCCGAGAAGATCGCCGACGTCTTCCTGGGCCTGGGCTACGGGATGTCGCTGCGGTTGCTGGCGGATCCCTCGCGCGACATGACCGCCGCGATCGAGGTCGCCGCCGTGGCGGCCCGCAGCCTGCTCTGGGACGCCGAGGGGTACGCGCCGACGGCCGCGTCCGCCGGCGACGCCGCCGAGTAGCGCCGTCGCGGCGCTACGGGCGCCGCGCCACCCCGAGCACCATCGGCGAGACCGGGATCGGCGCCCACCCGGGCGCGCTGCGGATCTCGCGGTGTCGGACGGTCTCGAAGCCGGCGGCGGTGATCGCGGCTGTCGTGTCGCGGTGGGTGTGGCAGCCACCGAACGCGCGCGGCCAGACCGTGGCGTCGGCGACGCGCTGCAGTCCGCCGAGCCACCCGTCGGTCGCGACGTGCTCGTAGTAGCGCAGTTCGCCGCCGGGCCGCAGCAGGCGATGAGCCGCGGCCAGCGAGCCGGGAACGTCACGAACCGTGCAGAGCACCAGCGAGCAGACGACGGCGTCGAACGGGCCCTCGAGGTCGTCGGGAAGCGCCTCGAAGGTCGCGTCGCGGACCTGGATCCGGGTCGTCGGTCCCGCCCCGTGAAGCGCCGACGCCGTTCGCTCGGCCTCGCGACGCAGCGCCCGGTCGGGCTCGGTCGCGACGACCTCCGTGACGGTCGCCGGATAGAGCGGGAAGTTGCTCCCCGTGCCGGCCCCGACCTCCAATACCCGTCCATGCAGACCTTCGAGCAGCTCGCGCCGCGCGCGGACGACGTCCTCCGGCTGGTGACGCATCATCAGCGTCCAGACGCGGGAGAACCAGGGGTGATCGACGGTGGACACCGCCCGACCGTACCGCGTTCCGCGGCGCGGGCCGGACGGCGATCTTTTCGTACGGTGAACACCGTCAACGCCGGCCGACGCGTACAGGCGTATTCTGGCCGTCGGCCCGCAGCCCGTGAGCCGACCCATCCGAAAAGAGACTTCATGCGTTCACACCACTTCGCGGCACCGTTCCTGATCGCGGCGCTCGCGCTGGCCGGCTGTGGCGGCAGCGACGACGAGGGCCCGACCAAGGCCGAGTACATCGCCAAGGCCGACGCGATCTGCAAGACGGAGGGCGAGAAGAGCCAGAAGGCGGCGACCGACGCCGTCGTCGCGCTCGGGACCGAGGATCCGACCCCGGAGCAGCTGCAGGTGATTGCGACCAGCACGATCATCCCGGGTCTCGAGAAGCAGGTCGGCGACCTGAAGGCGCTCGACAAGCCGAAGGACGACGAGGAGGAGATCGACGCGATCTACGCCGCGCTCGACACGGCGATCAACGCGGGCAAGGAAGACCCCTCGACGCTGACCGGTGCCGCCGGCGCGAACCCGTTCGACGACGCCAACAAGAAGGCCGTCGCGTACGGGCTCAAGGAGTGCGGCTCCGAGTGAGCCCGCTTCACGGGTGAGTCGCTCGCCGCGGACCGCTCGGTCCGCGGCGCGACCCACCACTTTCGGGTGCCCCGCCGCTCGGGCGGGGCCGCCTCAGCCCTGCGGCTTCGGCGAGGCCCACGGCTGGGCCAGGCGCCCGGCGAACAGCGCCGGAAGCTCGTCGATCGCGACGCGGACCTGCTCCAGCGAGTCGCGGTCGCGCACGGTGACCGTCCGGTCCTCCAGCGACTGGTGGTCGACCGTCACGCACCACGGCGTGCCGATCTCGTCCTGGCGGCGGTAGCGCTTGCCGATCGCACCGGACTCGTCGTACTCGGTCTGGCCGACCCGGCGTAGGCTCTCGCGGATCTCCTTGGCCAGCTCGGGCTGGCCGTCCTTCTTGACCAGCGGGAAGATCGCGACCTTGATCGGGGCCAGGCGGGGGTGGAGGCGCAGCACGGTGCGGATGTCGCCCTCGACCTCCTCCTCGTCGTAGGCGTCGACCAGGAACGCGAGCGTCGCGCGACCGACGCCGGCGGCCGGCTCGATCACGTGCGGGACGTACCGCTCCTTGGTCGCCTCGTCGTAGACCTCGATCTTGGTCTTCGCGCCCGCGGCGTGCTGGGTCAGGTCGAAGTTGCCGCGGTCGGCGACGCCCTCGAGCTCGGACCAGCCGATCGGGAAGAGGTACTCCACGTCCGCGGTGCGCGAGCTGTAGTGGCTCAGCTCGTCGTCCTCGTGCGGACGCAGGCGCAGGTGGTCCGCCCGGACGCCCAGCTCGGTGTACCAGTCGAAGCGGGCCTGCTTCCAGTGCTCGTACCACTCCGTCGACTCGGTCGGCGGGACGAAGAACTCCATCTCCATCTGCTCGAACTCGAGCGTGCGGAAGATGAAGTTACCCGGGGTGATCTCGTTGCGGAACGACTTGCCGATCTGGGCGATCCCGAACGGCGGCTTCTTGCGCGAGATCGCCAGGACCTGCTTGAAGTCGACGAAGATGCCCTGGGCCGTCTCGGGGCGCAGGTAGACCGTCGACGCGGTGTCCTCGACCGTGCCGATCTGGGTCTTGAACATCAGGTTGAACTCGCGCGGCTCCGACAGCTCGCCGCCGCAGTTCGGGCAGACGACCAGGGCGGGATCCTCGCCGGCTTCGACCGCCGCTTCCTGCAGGTGGTCCAGGCGGAAGCGCTTCTTGCATTTGCCCAGGCACTGAACCAGCGGATCGCTGAATCCGTCGAGGTGGCCAGAGGACTTCCAGACGCTGGGGTGCTGGATGATCGCCGAGTCCAGCGCGACGATGTCGTCGCGGTCCTGGAGCATCGCCTTCCACCACTCGGCCTTGACGTTCTGCACCAGCAGCACGCCGTAGTGGCCGTAGTCGTAGGTGTTGGCGATGCCGCCGTAGATCTCCGACGCGGGGAACACGAAACCTCGCCGCTTGCAGAGGGCGACGATCTTGTCCATGGTCACGACATCGGAGGCCATCAGCGGAGCGTACGCAATCGTCAGCAGCCACCTCGGTCTCGTCTGCAGACGATCGGTCGAGCCGAAGATGACGCCTCCGTCACCTCGTCGTTCCGACCGCAGGTAGTATCGGCGGATGCCGCGTCAGCGCTCGTCGTCCGCCCCGCCGCCCCGGCTCGATCCGCGGGGGCGGTTGGAACGCCGGGCGCTCGCCGCGATCGGCCGGTTCGGCGACCTCAACCGCAGCGACCGCCGGATCCGCATGGGTCGGTCCGTCCGGCTCGACGGCCAGACGCTCGACTCCGCGACGCAGACGATGCTCGGGCTGCGCGCGCGGATGAAGTACCCGGCGTGGCACGAGCAGAGCTTCGCCGATGCCCGCGCCACGATGCGCCGCGAGGCGCTGCTCGCCTCCGGCCCGGCGATCCCGGTCGCCGCGGTCGAGGAGATCGCGGTCGAGGGCGCCGACGGCTCGCTGCCGGCCCGGCTCTACCGGCCGGGGCGTGCGGACCGGCCGACCGTCACCTGGCAGGCCCGGGACGAGCGGCTGCCGCTGCTGGTCTTCTTCCACGGCGGCGGCTACATCCTCGGCGACCTCGACTCGCACGACGCGGTCTGCCGGATGTTCTGCCGGGACGCCGGGATCCTGGTGCTCTCGGTCGCGTACCGGCTGGCACCCGAGCACCCGTATCCCGCGGGCGTCGACGACGCGATCGCGTCCTTCCGCTGGGCGGTCGACAACGCGGCCTGGCTGGGGGCCGACCCCGACCGGATCGCCGTCGGCGGCGACAGTGCCGGCGGCAACTTCTCGGCGGTCGTCGCCCAGGCCGACGCCGCGTCGGAGCAGCCGGCGCTGGCGCTCCAGGTGCTGCTCTACCCGTCGGTCGACTTCGTCGACCGGGCGCCGTCGCGCGAGTTGTTCGGCCGGGGCTTCTACCTGGAGTCCGGGTCGGTCGACTGGGTCGAGCAGAACTACCTGCCGCCGGTCGAGCAGCGCTCCGCGGACTTCGACCGCGCCGACCCCAAGCTGTCGCCGATCCGCGCTGCGGACGTCAGCCGGCTCGCGCCGGCGCTGATCGTGACCGCGGGCTTCGATCCGCTGCGCGACGAGGGTGAGGCCTACGCCCGGCGGCTGGCCGAGGCCGGCGTCCCGGTGCTCGCGCGGCGGATGCCCGACCTGATCCACGGCTTTGCCAACACGCTCGGCGTCGGTCGTCGCTCGCGCGAGGCGATGCTCGAGGTCGTGGGGATGACGCGGGGAATGCTCGAGGTCGCACCGGCACGACGGGCCGCGGCGGCGGTGCGCTGACGGGTCCGCGCGGGTGATCGGCGACCGCCGCTTGGCACTCCCGAAGCGAGAGTGCCAAGGAGGGGCCTCGGCGGGGGCGGGTGGCCTATGCTTGGTACGTCATGCCTCTGTACGAGTATCGCCGCCCCGACGGGACCACGTTCGATGTCCTGCAGAAGTTCTCCGACGATGCCCTGACGCACGATCCCGACACGGGCGTCCCGGTGCAGCGCGTGCTGAGCGCGCCTGCGATCCACTTCAAGGGCTCCGGATTCCACAACACGGACTACGGGACCAAGAAGCGCCCCGTGGGCGGCGGCTCCGACGCGTCGTCGAGCAGCTCGTCGTCCGAGGGCAGCGGTTCGAGTGGGGGCAGCGACGCCGGCAGCACGAGCTCGTCGAGCGATTCGTCGTCGTCGAGCAGCACCGGCTCCAGCCCGTCCGACGGCGGGTCGTCGAGCAGTGGCGGCAGCGGCGGCGGCTCGAGCACGAGCAGCACGCCGGCGCCGTCGTCCGGCAAGAGCTGACCGCGGCGGTCCGCCGCGCGGTCGACGGCCCGGGAGGAGCCCAGCGATGCCGATCTATGAGTACCGCCGGCCCGACGGGTCCACCTTCGAGGTCCTGCAGAAGTTCTCGGACGAGGCGCTGACCCACGACCCCGACTCGGGCGAGCCGGTCGTGCGCGTGCTGCACGCCCCGGCCATCCACTTCAAGGGCAGCGGCTTCTACACCAACGACGTCGGCTCGGTGAAGGGCAACCGCGAGCTCGAGCGTGCGGCGGAGGCCGGAGCCGACGCGCACGACGACAAGATGCGGGCGCAGCGCAAGGAGCGCGAGAAGGCCAAGGCCGAGGCGCCGAAGCGGAAGCCGCCGAGCGCGCCGTAGCCGCCCCGCCGGCTTGTCGAGTTCGCTCCGATAATCGACGCAAAGTCGACGAGCAGTCGGTTCGGCTGCCGCTACTTCTCGAACTTCCGGCGCGCCTTCGCGACCTCTTCGGGGCTGACGACCAGGCCGACGCCGCCGGCCGCGTCGTTGCCGACGCCCGACGGCTTGAGCACGGTCTGGCTGCCCTTGCCGGGCAGGAACTGACCGACGGCGACGCCCAGCAACGAGAAGCCGCCCATGTCGGTGGTCACGGCCTGCGGGGCCTTCCAGGCGATCATCGGCATCCGCAGGAACCCGGTCGGCGAGAGGATCCGGCGCTTCATCGCGCCGAGCACCTGCTGCTGCCGCTCGGCGCGGTTGAGGTCGTCCTGCCCGGCGTCGCAGCGGTTCTTCCGCACACGGGCGTAGGCCAGGGCCGCGCTGCCGGGCATCTTGTAGGTCTCGCCCTCCTCCAGCCGGAACGAGGTGCCACCCTTGAACTTGTCGTAGCCGATCGTCACCCCGGAGCGGGGGCGCTTGGCACCGCCGCTGACGTCCGCGGTCAGGCAGCTCTCGGCCTTGATCCGCACGCCGCCCATCGCGTCGATCAGCTGCGGGAAGTTCTCGAAGTCGATCGTCGCCACGTGGTGGACGTCGATCCCGGTCAGCGTCTCGACCGCCTGGACCGCGCCGCGGACACCGTCGAAGGCGTAGGCGGCGTTGATCTTCTGGGTGCCGTGGCCGGGGATCTCGACCAGCGTGTCGCGCGGGATCGAGAGCTTGGCGTTGGCGAACCCGCCCGTGCGCAGCAGCATCATCGTGTCGGTGCGGGCCGATCCCTGGCCGCCTTCGGCCCCGGGCTCCTTCGACCCCGGGGGCCGCGAGTCGGTGCCGAGCACCAGCAGGTTGGTCGGGGTGAAGGGCGCGCCGCCTCCACCGAGCAGGGCGTCGGCGTCGCCGCGGTCCTGGTGGACCGTCGCCGAGACCACGAACAGCACCGCCGACAGCACGACCCAGCCGACGACGAGCTTGCCGGCCAGGCAGACCCAGCGTCGCCGCGGCAGCGGGAGGCCGCGCCGCCGACGTCGTCCGCGCTCACGGGAGCCACCGGGGCCGCGTCCGCCGCCCTCGTCGTCCCACCGCGGGTCGCCCTCGTCCGCAGGTCCCTCGGGGCCGGGGCGCCGGCCGAAGCGCGCCGGTCGGGCCTGGTAGACCGTGTAGGGGGCGTCGTCGTCGGACGCGGGACGGGACTGCGGACGGGCGGCCCGCGGTGCGCGCGCCCGCTCGTCGTCGGTCCGC
>Ga0265296_1004423_pt1 | contig 12231 bp, 2 predicted proteins | sample MunlanPumphouse1_FD_189073 | JGI IMG/M metagenome (GOLD analysis project Ga0265296, IMG submission 189073) | Groundwater microbial communities from a municipal landfill in Southern Ontario, Canada - Pumphouse #1 | ecosystem: Environmental > Aquatic > Deep subsurface > Groundwater | place: Canada... | reverse complement strand
GATCTGGTACTCGACCGGATCTTCAACGGTGATGATCTTGACGTCGGCGGTGTTGAGCTGGCTCAGCGCGGTGTACAGCGTGGTGGTCTTGCCCGAACCAGTTGGGCCGGTCACCAGCAGGATGCCGTGCGGCTGTTCAAGCACCTTGCGGAACTGCGGCAGGAAGGCATCGGTGAAGCCCAGCCGGTGGAAGTCGAACACCACCGTCTCGCGATCGAGCAGGCGCATCACCACGCTTTCGCCGTGCGCGGTGGGCACCGTGCTGACACGCAGGTCCAGTTCCTTGCCCTGCACGCGCAGCATGATGCGGCCGTCCTGCGGCAGGCGGCGCTCGGCGATGTTGAGCCGGGCCATGATCTTGATGCGGCTGATCACCGCGGCGGTCAGGTTGGCCGGCGGGCTCTCGCCTTCGACCAGCACGCCATCGACGCGGTAACGCACTTTGAGCCGGTTCTCGAAAGGCTCGACGTGGATGTCCGATGCGCGCAGTTCGACCGCGCGCTGGATCACCAGGTTGACCAGGCGGATCACCGGCGCTTCCGAGGCGAGATCGCGCAGGTGCTCGATATCGTCCACTGCACCGCCTTCGCCATCGGCGGTTTCCACGATCGCCCCCATCGCGCTGCGGCCCTGGCCGAACCAGCGCTCGACCAGGTCATCGATCTCGGCGCGCATGCCCAGCAGTGGCGTTACCGGCACGCCCAATGCCAGCTGCACGGCCTGCTGCGGGTACGGATCGTGGGCGTCGGCCAGCCACAGCTGCACGCCGTGTTCATCCAGCGCCAGGGGGCATACGTGGAACTGCTTGAGGAAGCGCAGCGACAGCGGCAGGCCTTCGGCCAGTGCCTGCGGCGGCGATTCAGGCAGCTGCCGTCCTTCCAGCAGCGGCAGGCCCAGCACATCGGCGCTGGCCTGCGCCTGGTCACGTTCGGACACCAGCCCAAGCCGGACCAGCAGGCCAAGCAGGCTGCCACCGGCCTCGGCATGCAGTGGCCGCGCACGTGCCAGATCTCCTTCCTTGAGCCGACCACGTGCCAGCAGCGCATCGAGGATGCGGCCTTCAGTGTCGTCGATGGCGGTGGCAGCGAGCGCGTTCACGTGACTCTCCTGTCGATCGTCCCGACTTTAGCAGTTAAGCCGTGGTTTCCACCCTCTCCGATTCTTCTTTCGTAAAAAGACGAAGCCCGTCACACAGGTGACGGGCCTCGCTTATTCATTTACGACAGTCGGTTATTACTGGGTCGCCAGAATGCTCACCCCGCTGTAAGCGGCCTCACCCACCACCTTGATGTAGTAGGTACCGGCCACCGGCTTGGCTACGCGCACGGTTTCGGTATTGCCCGGGCGGGTCGACTTGGCATCGTTGTCGGTCGCGGTGGGCACGCGGCCCTGCGCCAGATACACCGACACGTTGCCGCTGCCGCCGTAGGTCAGCACGCTCAGCGTCTTGCCGGCCGCCGCTTCGAAGGTGTAGACGGTTTCGCTGGCGGCCGCACCGGCCAAGCCACCCACGGTCACCTTGTTGGTCAGCGGAATGCCCTCCGGCTCGCAGTTCTCGGTGCACGGCTCCTTCAGCGCGGCATCCAGCGCGGCCTTGGCATCGAGGATGCCGGTGCCGATCGGGGTCGCCGCCGGGATGGTCACCGGGAACTTGCGCGCGCTCTGCTTCAGCAGCGCTTCCAGTGCGGCCGGAGCCAGCGGCTCCTTGCCCTTGGCGATCAACGCGCTCTGCACCATGGCGGCCACGGCGGCAACGTGCGGCGAGGACATCGACGTGCCGCCCTTGCCCATCAGCACCCACTCACCGGCGTCCGGGGTGGTTTCCGAACTGGAACCGACCTGCCAGATGTAGCCGTTCGGGTTGCCGTCGACGCTGCCGCCACCGCCCGGGGCCGACAGGTCAACCGCGGTGCCGTAGTTGGAGTAATAGGTGATACCACCGGTGACACGGGTCGCACCCACCGCCACCACGTTGTTGCAGCTGGCCGGACGGTACTTGGAGGCGTTGTCGGTTTCGTTGCCGGCCGCGACCACCACCAGGGTGCCGCGCGACACCGCGCCGTTGATCGCGTCCTGGTAGGCGGCATCGCATGCGCCGCCACCGCCCAGACTCATGTTGATGATCTCGGCCGGGTTGGTGTTGGCCGGAATGCCCGGCACGGTGCCACCGGAGGCCCAGGTGATGGCGTCACTGATGTCGGCCAGGGTGCCACCGCACTTGCCCAGCACGCGCACCGGCAGCACCTTGGCCTTGTAGGCCAGGCCCGCCAGGGCGCTGCCATTGTTGGTCACTTCGGCAATGGTGCCGGCAACGTGCGTGCCGTGCCAGGAACTGCCTTCCGGTTCAGAGCCGGTGTAGCACTCGTTGGCCGTTTCCACCCAGTCACCGTAGTCGGTGGCGCCGGGCGCGCGGCCGTCGTTCGGGCGGCGCGAGGATTCCTTGTCACTGATGAAATCGTAGCCTTCCAGCAGGTTGCTGCCGAAGTCCGGCACGCCCGGCAGGATGCCGGTATCGAGCACGGCGACCACGATGCCCTCGCCCTGCGAGAGATCCCATGCGGCCGGGGCGTTCACGCCACCGGTGGCATTGAAGAAGTTCCACTGGTACTGCGCGTAGTTGGGGTCGTTGGGCACCAGTGCCGGCTGCGCGTTGGTGGCACGCAGGTCCGAACGCTGCAGGCGCACGTTGGCCACCGCGTACTGCACCGACGGATCGGCATTCAGTTCAGCCAGCACCTTCTGCATGTCGGCCGCGCCCAGCTTGGACTTCAGGCGGATCAGGTCGCCACCGGCACCGAGCTTGCGCTCCACCAGCGGGGACAGTGCCGCAGCACGGCTGGTGGTGCCGCTGCTGACGATGGCACGCGACAACGCCGACTGCACCACCGACAGCTTGGTCGAACGATCGCTGGCGGCAGCAGTACCGTTGCGGTACTTCACGATGATGCCGTCCACGCTCTGCTGGGCAGTGCTGGCCACGCGCGCCGGTTCCTTGGCCACGCCCGGCTTTGCCGCATGCGCCGCACCGACGCCGACAGTCAACGACAGCACGGCGGCAGCCAGCACATTGATGCGAAGGGTCTGCTTCTTGGTCACGTTCGAAATCCTCTTCAAGGTCATGGTTGAGCTTTCCTTCTCCGTCCGTTGCACGGACGGAGCTCACTACGGCCATCACTCCCTGCGACTGCCCTGGCTGGCCCACCAGGGTTGCCGTGCCACGCCCCTTTGGCGCTCACTGCTCGACGTGCCGATGGGGCTACCCACCGGCACGTTGTTGCGCACTTACCAGCCGAAGCCGGCACCAACGCCGACCGAGCTGTCATCACTGCTGAAGGCACCACCGATGGTGACCGTGGCGCGATCGCTGATCGCACGTTGGTAGCCCAGCGACATGGCCGACTCGCCGCCCTGGAAACCGATGCCGACGCCGACCCGGTTCTGGGTACGGATGCCGGCGGCACTGGTGGCCATGTTGAGCATCGCCGAGCTCATCGCGCCCTGACGGTCGATGCGGCGATCCATGTGGCGCAGGCGTCCATCCACTTCGCCCTTGAACACATCGAAACTGTCGGTGACCGCCTGCACGCGGCTGTCGGTGTAGCCGTTGGCGGTGGTGATGCCACGGTCCAGCTGGCCCTTGTTGACCGCATCGGTTGCGGTGGTACCGGCCGCCACGTTGGTGACCTGGCGTTCGTTGCCCTCGCTGCCGACCGAGACGGTATTCGCGCGATCGGCAACCGAGCCCTGGCCCAGTGCCACTGCGTTGGCCGCCGTTGCACTCGCGCCCTGGCCGACCGCGGTGGACGATGCACCACTGGCGACAGCGCCATCCCCCATCGCGACGGCGTTGATGCCACCGCCTGCGACCAGTGCCGGCTGTGCACTGCCTGCGCTGGCTGCGGTCGGGGTGCCCTGCACACGGGCAGTGGCCGTTGCCGATCCGCTATCCGCCAGGCTCGCATCGGCGGTGGCCGAAGCCGTGGCGGCGCTGGCCGCGTCGGCGTCCAGCGGAGCGGCCATCGCACGCAGGCTGGCCGCGCCGGAACGCGTGCCGCTGGCGGTGCGACGATCGATCTCGCTGACCTTGCGGTCCAGTGCGCCCAGTGCGTCGCCGACGTTGCTGTAGGTGGAACCCTGGATCACATAGTTCGGCGCAACGAACACCCCCTGCATGCCGACGCTGGCACCGCCGCCGAGGAAGCTGGCGGCATCGCTGAGCGACTGGAACAACTGCCCACCGTTGATCGCCTGGCGGCTGCCGGAGGCGATGCTGCCGGCGCCGACGTTGTCGATGGTGGTGCCCTGGATACCGGCCAGGGTCAGGCGGTCGCGGCTGGCATCGTCGTAGCCGACCGAACTGGCCGCGCTGGTTTCAACGGTGGCGATGCGCGAGTCGAAATCTCCGACCCGGGTTTCCACCGCGCCCACGCGCTGGTTGGTGACGTTGAGCTGTGAACCGGTCACGGCATCGCTGCTGCCGGCGGTGATGCGGCCATCTGCAACGTTGACGATGCGGCGCGTGGCAGGGCCGGCGGTGCCGTTGCCGCCACCGACCGACACCACGTTGGCTTCCAGGGCACGTGCACCGGTGCCGAGGGCGACCGAGTTGATCCCGGTGACGCCGCTGTTGGCACCCAGCGCAAGCGCGCCGCCACCAATGGCCGAGGCATTGGCACCCAGTGCGTTGCTGCGTGCACCGCCGGCGTTGGCAGCCGAGCCGATGGCCACCGCGTCGGTGCCGCTGGCGGTTGCGGTGCCACTGCCGCTGGCGCGGAAGTGGCGGCTGGTGGTGTCGGCGGTGGAAGCGACCGCATCCAGCTGCGCGCGGTTGACTGCATCGGTGGCCTGGGTACCGGCGGCAACGCGGGTAATCTGCCGCTCTGCGCCTGCACTACCCACCGATACCGTGTTGGCCCGATCGGCTACTGCCGACGCGCCCAGCGCCGTGCTGTTGGCGGCACTTGCGGTGGCACCGAAACCAACCGCCGTGGAACCGGCGGCGGTGGCCTTGGCGCTGTAGCCGACAGCGGTGCCGAGGCGACCGCTGGCCTCGGCGTAGCTGCCCAGCGCCGACGTGCCGTCGGCCGTTGCCGTGGCACGGAAGCCACTGGCCTGCGACTGCGTGCCGCTGGCGGTGGACTGCGCGCCGCTGGCGGTGCTGTAGGCACCCTTGGCCTGTGCACCGGCGCCGGTGGCACTGGAGCCGAGTTCGCTGGCGGCAGCACCACTGCCCAGGGCTACGCTGTCCACGCCGGTGGCCTGTGCCGCGTTGCCCAGCGCAGCGCCATTGGCGCCGCTGGCCAGCGCATTGAAACCGACCGCAGTAGCGTTGGCCGCGACTGCGGTGGCACCGCTGCCGAGCGCACTGGCGCCGTTGCCGATCGCATTGGCCGCTTCACCCGCGGCCAGCGCGTTGTCGCCTTCGACGTACGCCCCGGCATCGCTGTCGGCACTGCCACTGGCCTGGAAGTGCTTGCTGGTCTTGTCGGCGACACTGGCTACTGCATCCAGCTGACCCTTGTTCACCGCATCGGTGGTCTCGGTGCCGGCGGCAACATGGGTGACCTGGCGTTCGTTGCCTGCGCTGCCGACGGCCACCGTGTTGGCACGGTCCGCCTTTGAACCCGCACCGAGAGCAACGCTGTTGGCAGCGCTGGCCGTAGCGCTGGCACCCAGCGCGGTGCTGTCAGCCGCATCGGCCCACGCATTCCAACCGATCGCGGTGGCGTAGTCGTCGGTGGCCCATGCACCGGCACCGAACGCCGCCGCACCGGTACCGCTGGCACGCGACGGAATCAGGCCGAAGAAGGTGCTGCCACCGATGGCGACACTCTCTGCGCCACTGGCGTCGCTGGATTGACCGACGGCGACCGCACCGCTGCCTGCCGCTGCTGCACCGAAGCCGACAGCCGTGGTGTTGGCACCGGTCGCTGCCGAGCCGTAGCCCAGCGCAGTGCCGAGGCGGCCGCTGGCTTCGCTGTAGCCACCGATGGCGGTGGTGCCGTCGGCCGAGGCCGCACTGCGGAAACCACTGGCCAGCGATTGCGCACCGCTGGCAACAGCCTCTGCACCGTTGGCGGTGCTGTAGACGCCGCTGGCCTGTGCCGCGGTGCCGGTGGCGGTAGCGCTGATGCCACTGGCCACCGCGCCATTGCCGAGTGCGGCACTGTCTTCGCCAGTGGCCTGTGCGTTGCTGCCGACCGCGGCCGCATTGCTGCCCGTGGCCAGCGTGTTGAACCCCACCGCGGTCGCGTTGGCGGCCACGGCCGTGGCACCGCTGCCGAGCGCGGTGGCGCCGTTGCCGATCGCATTGGCCGCTTCACCGGCAGCCAGTGCGTTGTCGCCTTCCACGTAGGCACCGGCATCGCTGTCGGCGCTGCCGCTGGCCTGGAAGTACTTGCTGGTCTTGTCCGCCGTGGCAGCGACGGCATCGAGCTGGTTCTTGTTGACCGCATCGGTGCCTTCGGTGCCCGCGGCGACGTGGGTCACCTGGCGTTCGCTGCCGGCACTGCCGACGGCCACCGTGTTGTCACGGTCGGCCTTCGAACCTGCGCCCAGAGCCACGCTGTTGGCGCCGTTGGCGGTAGCGCTGGCACCCAGCGCAGTCGACTCGGCGCCATCGGCCCACGAGTTCCAGCCGATGGCGGTGGCGTAGTCGTCGGTGGCCCAGGCACCGGCACCGAACGCCGCTGCGCCGTAGCCACTGGCACGCGACGGCACCAGGCCGAAGAAGGTGCTGCCACCGATGGCCACGCTTTCATCGCCGCTGGCTTCGCTGGATTGACCGACGGCGACTGCGCCGCTGCCTGCTGCTGCCGCACCGAAGCCGACAGCCGTGGTGTTGGCACCGGTCGCCGCCGAGCCGTAGCCCAGCGCGGTGCCGAGGCGGCCGCTGGCTTCGCTGTAACCACCGATGGCGGTGGTGCCATCGGCCGAGGCCGCACTGCGGAAACCACTGGCCAGCGACTGCGCACCGCTGGCGACAGCCTCCGCACCGTTAGCGGTGCTGTAGACGCCGCTGGCCTCTGCAGCGGTGCCGGTGGCGGTAGCGCTGATGCCACTGGCCACCGCGCCATTGCCGAGTGCGGCACTGTCTTCGCCAGTGGCCTGCGCGTTGTTGCCCACTGCGGCCGCGTTGCCGCCGCTGGCCAGGCTGTTGAAGCCCACTGCCGTAGCGTTCGCGGCCACCGCCGTTGCGCCACTGCCGAGTGCGGTGGCACCGGTGCCGATCGCATTGGCGGCCTCACCGGCAGCCAGCGCGCTGTCGCCTTCCACGTAGGCACCAGCATCGCTGTCGGCGCTGCCACTGGCCTGGAAGTACTTGCTGGTCTTGGCCCCTTCGGCGGCCACTGCGTCCAGCTGGTCCTTGTTCACTGCATCGGTACCCTGGGTACCCGCTGCCACGTTGGTGATCTGACGGGTGTTGCCGCCGCCCCCCACCGACACGGTGTTGTCGCGGTCGGCAATCGAATCGGCACCCAGCGCCACGCTGTTGGCACCACGCGATTCCGCCGCATTGCCCAGCGCGGTACTGTTGATGCCCGGCGCATAGGCGCCGCCACCGACCGCGGTGGAATAGTCGCCGGATGCTTCGGTCGCCAGCAGGCCGAACAACGAACCACCGACAGCCACGGCATTGGTGCCGGTAGCCAGGCTGCCCTGGCCGGTGGCGGTGCTGTAGGCACCGGATGCTTCCGAATCGCCGCCGAGCGCCACGCTGTTGGAGCCGGAGGCGTTGGCGAAGTTGCCGAAGGCGGTGGCGTTGAATGCCGATGCGTGGGCGTAACCACCGATGGCCGTGCTGTAGCCGCCGGTCGCTTCGGCGCCGATGCCGAACGCGGCCGAAGCGGTGCCGCTGGCCACGCTTTCACTGCCGACCGCCGTGGCCGCCTCACCGCTGGCGTTGCTGAAGTAGCCCACCGCCACGGCTTCCTCGCCGCTGGCCTCGGACAACACGCCGGTGGCGGTGCTGCCGGCGCCGCTGGCCACCGAGGCCGCACCGAAGGCCGCACTCTGCTCGCCACTGGCTTCGCTCTCGGCACCTTGTGCGGTGGCGTATTCGCCGGTCGCCTGCGCGTTGGCACCGATGGCGCTGGCATTGGCTGCAGTGGCCAGGGCATTGAAGCCGATGGCCTGTGCATTGCTGGCCAGCGCATTGGCGCCACTGCCCAGCGCGGTTGCACCGTTGCCGATGGCGTTGGCCGATTCACCGGCGGCCAGCGCGTTGTCACCTTCCACGTAGGCGCCGGCATCGCTGTCGGCGCTGCCGCTGGCCTGGAAGTACTTGCTGGTGGTCGCCGCACTGGCTGCAACCGCATCGAGCTGCGACTTGTTCACCGCATCGGTAGCCTGGGTACCGGCCGCCACACTGGTGATCTGCCGCTCGTTGCCGGCGCTGCCCACCGACACGCTGCGGTCACGGCTGGCCACCGAACCGGCACCCAGCGCAACCGCGTTGTTGCCACTGGCCGCGCTGCCCGCGCCCAGGGCGATCGCACTTTCACCGCCGGCCACCGTGTTGGTGCCGATGGCGATGCTGTTGATGCTGTTTCCCAGCGCCTGGAAGCCCAGCGCAACACTGTTGTCGCCGTAGCTGAAGGCGCCGCGGCCGACAGCGGTGGAACTGATGCCGTTGGCCCAGCTGTTGTAGCCGATGGAGGTGGCACCGTTGGCGCTGGCCCATGCCGCCGGACCGAACGCCGAAGCATTGCGGCCGGTGGCCCAGGCACCGGCGCCGAAAGCGGTGGCGCCCTCCTCGCTGGCGGTGCTGTAACCACCCACGGCGGTGCTGTCGTCGGACTTGGCAAAGGCGCTGTCACCGATGGCGACGGCATAGCTGCCGGTAGCGCGCGACTTGCCGCCTGCCGCGAAACTGTTGTCGCCGGTGGCCTGTGCTGCATTGCCGAAGGCGCTGCTGCTGGCACCGGTCGCCTGCGCGGCATTGCCGACGGCGGTGGAACCGGCCGAAGCGGTGGTGCCGATCTGCACCGGATTGCCCTGGTCATCCAGCAGGGGCTGGTTGTATTCGTCGTACGCCTGGCCGAGGCCACCCACGGCCACTGCACCGTCACCGTCGGCGAAGGTATTGCGACCCAGTGCCACGCTGTCGGCGCCGATGGCCGCAGCGCCTGCGCCCTGTGCCAGCGCGCCGGCACCGATGGCGTTGCTGGCCGAACCCGCCGCTACGGCACCCTCGCCTTCTGCATAGGCACCGGCATCGCTGCCGCTCTCCGGTTGCGCCTGGAAGAAGCGCGCGGTGGTGTCGGCGGTGCTGGCCACGGCGTCCAGCTGTGCCTTGTTCACTGCATCGGTGGCTTCGCTGCCGGCCGCCACGCTGGTGATCTGCCGCTCGTTGCCGGCACTACCCACGGCCACGCTGTTGGCCCGCACCGCTTCGGAATTCGCACCCAGTGCAACGCTGTTGGCACCACGCGCAGTGGCGTAGTAGCCGACGGCGGTGCTCTGCGCGCCACTGGCCCAGGTCTGCGCACCCAATGCACTGGCGTTCTCGCCCGGTGCATAGGCGAAGTAACCCACTGCGACCGCCTCGGCACCGGAGGCCTCGGTCAGGCTGCCGTTGGCCACGGCATGGTCACCGCTGGCAATCGCGCCGGCACCGACGGCCGTGGCCGCTTCGCCACTGGCCTGGGTCTGCACGAAGAAGCCCAGGCCCGGGATCAGATCGGCCGGGCCACCAATGGCCACGCTGCTGGTGCCGGTAGCGTTGCTCTGCGTACCGACGGCCGTGGAGTAGTCGCCGATGGCATTGGAGACCGCGCCGAACGCCGACGACTGCACACCTGCCGCGTAGGCACCCACGCCGTACGCCGAGGCGGCGAAACCGCCGGCATCGGCGCTGGCGCCGACAGCGGTACCACCGACCCCGGCACTGGTGGCGCCGGTCTCTACCGGCACGCCACCACTGGTGATCAGCGGATTGCCATCAGCATCCACCGCAGCACCGCCGACGGCGACGCTGCCCGGACCGACTGCCTGCGCGTTGTTGCCGAAGGCCGCACTGTTCTGGCCCGAGGCCAGCGCGTTGTTGCCGACCGCAGTGGCGTTCTGCGCGACAGCGGTCGCACCTGCACCGACGGCGGTCGTGCCGTTGCCGATCGCATTGGCGGCTTCGCCAGCGGCGAGCGCGTCATCTCCCTCGGCCAATGCGCCGGCATCGCTGTTGCTGCTGCCGGTGGCCTGGAAGCGCTTGGCGGTGGTATCGGCTACTGCCGCCACGTCCTTCAACTGGCCGACGTTGACCGCATCGGTATCTTCGGTACCTGCGGCAACACTGGTGATCTGGCGGGTCAGGCCGTAGTCGACCGCGCCTACCGACACGGTATCCACGCGATCGGCCAGCGAGCCGGCGCCGAGCGCCACGCTGCCGGTGGCCACGGCGGCCGAATTGGAGCCGAGCGCGGTGCTGTACTCGCCCACTGCGGTGCTGAACGCACCGACGGCAATGGAGGCTTCGTTGGCGGCAGTTGCACCGCGGCCCAGCGAGGTGCTGCCCGGGCCCATGGCCACCGCGCCTGCACCGACCGCAGTTGCGCCATCGGCGCTGGCTTCGGACAGTGCACCCAGTGCGGTGGCTGCGCCGTTCTCGCTGGCGGCCACGGCATGGGCACCGACGGCGGTATCGCCCAGGCCGAATGCCGCCGCGCTCTGCCCGACCACCACGCTGGCATCACCAAAGGCGAGCGCGTTCTGGCCGAAGGCACTGGCACCGACGCCCGCAGCAATCGCCTGGGTGCCGACCGCAGTGGTGGCGTTGGCCAGCGACTGGCTGCCACTGCCGACCGCGATGGCGCCCTCGCCTTCGATCTTCGCCGCGTCGCTGTTGTCACCCGCGCCATCGGCCTTGAAATAGCGGCTGCCCTCGGCCGCCGCCTGCGCAAGCGCAGCCTGCGTGGCGCGTGCCTGTGCATCCAGCTGCGCCTTGTTCACCGCATCGGTGGCGGCGGTACCGGCGGCGACGTTGGTCACCTGCCGTTCCTTGCCGGCATCACCGACAGAGACGGTGTTGGCGCGTGCTGCCTTGGAACCGGCGCCCAGCGCCACGCTGTTGGCGCCGGTGGCGCTGGTACCGGCACCGATCGCCACCGCGTTGCTGCCCTTGGCGCTGGCAGTGCCATCGACCGCGCACTTGTCCACCACTTTGCTGTTGAGCACCACGCAGTTCGCGCTGCCACCAATCTCGACCGACTGCGCCGAAACGATACCGGTCATTCCCAGTCCCATTGCCAAGGCCAACGCTGCGGCCAGTCGTGCCGGCGCGGCATCCGTCGCACTGCGGCGCTGGTCGACGACCCCGCCTGATGAGCTGGAAGAGGCCAGTTCCGAGGCCACCACCAACTGACCCAATGCTTTGTTCCAGACCTTGCGATAAATCCGATTCATCGGTACGGCTCCTGATTGGACTGGTTTTGGGCAAAGCAACGCCACCGCCGAACCTTCGTGGTTCAACGTCCCCTGGGGGCGTTATTCGCGTGATTTACTGCGGGGTATTGCCGAACGGCGCGCAGGGACAGAAAACCGAGCGCATGCGCCGTGCGGTTACTGCGGGATGAACAGATTTGAAACGGGGGTCAAGTGTTAACGGCATCTTTGCGAATCGTCAAGAGTTTGACGCAGCAAAAGCCATTGCCGTGAAGCAGTTCACTGTTTCACTTGTTTATGTACGTATTTTGTTAGGCGTACGTGAGGAAATCCTCACATATGAAAACGTATGTAACTGATGGCCAGCACAGGAGTTTCCGTATTCAAAAAGAAAAACCCGCCGGTTTCCCGGCGGGTTTCCATACGCGATGGCATCGTCAGCTGCGCAACGCGTGTGCGATCAGCCGCACCACACCCGTGCGTTGCGGAACATGCGCATCCACGGTGAATCGCCCTGCCACTCGGCCGGGGCCCAGCTCAGGTTGAGCGCGCGCGGGGTGCGCTCCGGGTGCGGCATCATGATGGTCACCCGGCCGTCGGTGCTGGTCAGGCCGGTGATGCCGTCGGGCGAGCCGTTCGGATTCAGCGGGTACTGGCTGGCGACGTTGCCGTTGCCATCGATGTAGCGCAGCGCGACGCGGGCTGTGGCCTGGTCGACGGCGTTGTCGAACACCGCTTGGCCTTCGCCATGCGCCACCGCCACCGGCAGCCGCGAACCGGCCATGCCACGCAGCAGGATCGACGGCGACTCCACCACTTCCAGCAGCGCGGTGCGGGCTTCGAACTGCTCGC
>Ga0265296_1004422_pt1 | contig 12232 bp, 15 predicted proteins | sample MunlanPumphouse1_FD_189073 | JGI IMG/M metagenome (GOLD analysis project Ga0265296, IMG submission 189073) | Groundwater microbial communities from a municipal landfill in Southern Ontario, Canada - Pumphouse #1 | ecosystem: Environmental > Aquatic > Deep subsurface > Groundwater | place... | reverse complement strand
TTCGCGAAGCCGGTAAAAAAGATGAGCGTGTTTTACGGCAGTTTCTTGATAAAAACGCCTCTAAAATGCCGCGAACAATGCTTCGTTATGCTATTGAACGTTTGCCGGAAAATATTCGGAAAAAATATATTAGAGTTAATAGAAATAAGAAGAAGATTGAAGTGTAAAATAATAGAATTAATACCGAGTGAAAACTATTTAAAGAAGGTAGTTTTAAAAAGTGAGTAGATATTTCACTTGCTTAATTTTTTGTTATATTGACAAATAATCATTTTCTTGTAAAATAATAAAAGTTCATTAGAACTTAAAATAATGGTGAGGAGGATTGAAATGATACGAATTTATAAGGAGGGAGTATGAAAAAGGTTTTTGTAGTTATGGTTGCAGTGGTTATGTTGTTGGTTGGGATAAAGTCAGTTTTTGCTGATGATATCAAAAAAAATAAGAATACTGAAGATATAAAAAAAGTATCTCATATTTTTTCTGAAAAAACGGATGAGGACTGGGCGAAGATTGAATTGAGTGTGCTCTTGGAGAGCACAAAAAACGAATTAAAGTATTTGGAAAAAGATGTGGGCTGGAAAAAAGCTACGCCTGAAGAAATAGGAATTAAAAAGATTCAAAGCATTCTTTTTTGTGGAGAAATAGAAAAATGTCTTAGTAGTTTTAATAAAGAATGTTATGAGCCTATAATAGAAATCACAAAAAGACGTATTATCTTATTAAAATTAAGAGAAAAATAACATCTTTCAAAATTAAAAGGAGGTGATATACGGCTCGCAAATCAAATTGCGAGCTTTTTTATTTTTATAAAAAATAATATAATATCTAATAAAATCTTAATGGCGGAATTTTGGCTTGGCAAAAATTAGGATAATATAGTATAATTATTATATGTTTGGAATCCAATTTAATCTTAAAAAATTTGGCATCGGACTGGCAATTATTATTGTTTTTAATTTGTTTATTAATTATGGTATCAATACTTTTTATAAGCCGCCGAAATATGAAGATTTTTGCAATCCGGAAAGATTAAAGCAATCTTTAAATACGAGAGAAAGTTGCGAAGTGGTCGGTGGATTATGGACGGAAAATGTCGGTTATGAAACGAAACGCCTTTACGCGCCGACTTCCGAATTAACGCCTGCGGAAAAACCGATTCCGGTAGTGGAAATTCAAAATCAACAGCCATCCGGTTGGTGCGATCAAGATTTTTCCTGTAGGAAAGATTTTGAAAAAGTGAACGATGTTTATCGGAGGAATGCTTTTATAATTTGGGTTGTTGCCGGCATAGTGGCGATTGTGGCGAGTTTTTTCTTTATAACGGTTCAAATGCTTTCCACGAGTTTTATGTTTTCCGGACTTTTGGCTTTACTTATCGGCACGATTCAATACTGGTCCGCGATGCAGGATTATTTGAGATTTATAATTTTGGGCATCGCGCTCGGCATTTTAGTTTATTTGGCTTATAAAAAGTTAAAATAAAAAAGGTCGCAAAGTAGTCGCTAATAATGCGAATTAGTTTCAAATAATGCGAATAATTTTATTAGCATTATTGATTTAAAATTAGCATTATTCGCGGAAACTATATGAAGGAAGAAAAACCAATCGGCAAAATTACTCATTATTATGACCATATTGGTGTGGCGATTATTAAATTCAATAAAGCGATTAAAAAGGGAGAAATGATTGCCATTAGGGGCGCCCACACGGATTTTACCCAAAAAATTGATTCAATTCAGTATGACCACAAAGACATAAACGCGGCGAAAAAAGGGCAGGAGGTGGGAATTAAAGTAAAAGAAAAAGTCCATGATAGTGATAAGGTTTACGCCGTTTAATATAATTTAAAAAATATGGAAAAAATTAAAAGATATTTAAATATCGCGATTATTATCGTTTTGTTTATTTTCGCTTTTTCGGCGATGTCGTATGTGAACAGCTATTCAAAATCAATCCAACCGTCGTCTTTTAGAAGCTTTTCCGCCAGTGGCGATGGCAAAATTACGGCGATTCCGGATATTGCTCAATTTACTTTCAGCGTGATAGCGGAAGGCAATAAAGATATTGCCGGATTACAAAAGGAAAATACCGGCAAGGTGAATAAAATCATCAGTTTTGTAAAATCAAGCGGAGTTGAAGATAAAGACGTTAAAACTCTAAATTACAATCTTGACCCGCGATACCAATATTATTCCTGTCCGGTTAAGCAAGATTCGGTTGAGCCTTGTCCGCCGGCTGAAATTGTCGGCTATACGATTACTCAAACTGTTTCCGTAAAAATAAGGAATTTTGAAAAAATAGGAGATATTATGGCGGGAGTCGTTCAAAACGGCGCTAATTCGGTTTCGCAATTGTCTTTTGCCATTGATGACCCATCTTCTGTCCAAGACAAGGCGCGGGAAGAAGCGATTGGAAAAGCTAAGGCGCGGGCGGAATTGATTGCTAAAGCCGGAGGATTTAATATTGGAAAATTGCTTTCAATTGATGAAAATAATTATCCGATTTCGGATTACAGATATGGAATCGGCGGCGCAATGGAAAAATCTTTAGCATTGCCAACATCGCCGCAAATAGAGCCCGGCTCGCAAGAAATTACCGTGAATGTGATTTTGCGGTATGAGATAGAATAACGCTATTAGCAAGAAAGAAATATTTTCTTCAACCCGCTCACGCCGAGCACTTAACGCTTTAAGTGCTCGACTGCGCTTCCGTTTAGGTTCCAAAAAAATATTTTTTCTTGCTTTTTAATATGAGGTTGGTGGCGAGAAAAGATTTTCTTTGATATAATATTATTGTTATGGAATATAAATTAAATCGTTTTAATTAATATGCGTAAAAAAATTTTTAAATTTATCGTTCATCATAAAATTATTTCCGGAATCGTTCTTTTGGCCGTTTTGGGCGGCGGATACTGGGTGTATTCGGCATTTATAAAAAAAGAAGCTGATATTGTTTATATCTTAACGAGAGTTGAAAAAGGAACAATCACGACATCCATTTCCGGAAGCGGGCAAGTTTCGGCGCTTAATCAAATTGAAGTTAAATCAAAAGTGTCGGGAGATGTCGTTTCCATTCCCGTTATCAACGGTCAGGAAGTGAAGGCGGGGGATTTATTGTTGCAATTGGATAGCCGCGACGCTCAAAAATCGGTTCGCGATGCCGAAGCCAATCTTGAAAGCGCGAAAATCGCTTTGGAGAAATTAAAACAACCGGCTGATACGCTGTCTATTTTACAGGCGGAAAATTTACTTGCTCAAGCCAAAGAAACAAAACAAAAAACGGAAAACGATTTGCAAAAATCTTATGATGACGGATTTAACACAGTTTCCAACGCTTTTCTTGATTTTCCGACAATGATGACCGGTCTAGAAGACGTTTTGTATAAAAATACCATTTCAGCTTCACAATGGAATATTGATTGGTATGCCAGCCAGGCTTCTACTTGGGAAGAAGAAAAAACAGCATTATATAAAAATAATGTTAATGGCACGTATGCTTTGGCGCGCCAGAAATACAATAAAAATTTTGATGATTATAAGGCTGTTTCCAGAAGTTCCGACACTCAAATTTTAGAAGCGTTAATATTGGAAACTTATGATACCGCGAAAATAATCGCTGACGCCGTTAAAACTTCTAATAATTTCATTGATTTTATCAAGGACGTTATGACTTTGCACAGTATTACGGCGCCTTCGACAGTCGCGACGCATCAAAGCTCGCTTAACACTTACACTTCAAAAGCCAATTCTCATTTATTGAATCTTTTAGCGATTAAGCAGACGATTGAAGATTCCAAAACAGCTATTGCCAATGCCGATAGAACAATCGCCGAAAAAACCGAATCGCTTATCAAACTTAAAGCCGGCGCCGAAGCTTTGGATATTCAGTCACAGGAACTCGCGGTTACGCAAAAAGAAAACGCGTTTTTGGACGCGCAAGAAAAACTCGCTGATTATTTTATTCGCGCTCCGTTTGATGGCGTTGCGGCAAAAATAAATTTCAAAAAAGGGGATTCAATTTCAGCGAACAACGCGGTGGCGACTTTAATTACCAGTCAGCATATTGCCGAAATAAGTTTGAATGAAATTGACGCCGCCAAGATTAAAGTAGGCCAAAAAGCGGTTTTGACTTTTGACGCAGTGCCGGATTTAAAAATTACCGGAGAAGTGAGCGAAGTTGACACTATTGGCACGGTTTCACAAGGAGTTGTTTCTTATATAGTAAAAATAGTTTTTGATATGCAGGAAGATTCAGTAAAACCCGGAATGAGCGTTGGCGCGACAATAATCACGGATATTAAACAAAATATTCTTGTGGCGCCGAACAGCGCCGTAAAAACGCAAAGCAATTCGCATTACGTTGAAACGCTTAATGACCCGTTGCGCTCCAAGAATGGACAGGGATTTATTTCTAAAAGCGCGCCGATAAAACAAATCGTGGAAATCGGGATTTCAAACGACGAATTTACAGAAATCGTTTCCGGAATAAATGAAGGAGATAGAATAGTGTCGAGAACTATTAATCCAACAGCCGTTACAACGCAAACAACGCAAGCTCCGAGTTTATTCGGCACGCCGAGGGCGCGTTAAAATTGTAAACAATAAGAGAAAAGATTTCTCTGAAACCTAAACGGAAGCGCAGCCCGCCGAAGGCGAGGCGTGAGCGGGTTGAAGGGAATCTTTTCTCTTGTTGTTATAAAATGCGTGATTGAAGTCAAAGATGTCGCGAAAACTTATAAAACCGGAGATGTTGAATTTCAAGCTTTAAAAGGAGCGAGTTTTAAAATTGAAGACGGGGAATTCGTGGCGATTATGGGACCGTCCGGTTCCGGAAAATCCACCCTTATGCACATTTTAGGTTGTCTTGATATTCCAACGAGCGGAACTTATTTTTTGGACGGAAAAGACGTGTCAATGTTAAATGACGACGAGCTTGCCGACATTAGAAAAGATAAAATCGGATTTGTCTTTCAAGCTTTCAATCTTTTACCGCGCGCGACGGTAATAAGAAACGTTATGTTGCCGCTTGTTTATTCCGGAGCTAAAAAAGAAGAACGATTAAGACGGGCGGAAAAAGTTTTGGAAGCCGTCGGATTGGAAGAAGAACACTATTATCATCTTTCTAATCAGCTTTCCGGCGGACAAATACAGCGTGTTGCCATTGCGCGGGCGCTGGTTAATAATCCGTCTTTGATTTTAGCTGACGAACCGACGGGCAATCTTGATTCAAAAACCGGAGATATTGTCCTTCATACTTTCAAAAAATTAAACAAAGAACATAAGCGAACAGTGGTTTTAATAACTCATGAGCAAGATATAGCAAATTACGCCGATCGGATTATTCATCTTAAAGACGGAAATATTATAAGCGATTCAAAACATCATAAAAAATAATTATGAGAACAGCTGATATTTTTCAAGAAACATATATTGTTTTATCCACAAACAAGGCGAGGTCAAGCCTCACGGTTTTGGGTATCGTCATCGGCATCAGTTCGGTGATTGCTATGATTTCTATCGGTCAAGGAGCTTCCGGACAAATTCAATCAAGCATTGAGGGGCTTGGTTCAAATCTTTTGACGATTATTCCTGGGGTCATACAGCCGGGCAGGGGAATTGTGTCTTCGGGACGCGGTTCGGCGCAAACGCTTAAAAATGAAGACGTGGAAATTTTAAAACAAATTGAAGGAGTTTCTTTTATTTCGCCCGAAGTCCAAAGAAGATTCCAAATTGTTTCTTCGTCCGGCAATAATACGAACTCATTGGTAATCGGAGCAATGCCGGAATACGCCATGGTCAGAAATGTTTTGCCGGAGCAGGGGAGTTTTATTTCCGATTCTAATATAAGGAGTTTGAGTCGGGTGGCGGTCCTTGGACCGACGGTGGCGCAGGATATTTTCGGCGAAGAAGACCCGATCGGCAAAACTGTCCGCGTTAATAAAATAAATTTTAAAGTTATCGGCGTTTTGCAGGCAAAAGGAAGCGCGGGATTTTTTAATCCCGATGACACGGTTTTTGTTCCGCTTTCCGTGATGCAAAAAATTTTAACGGGCGAGGATTATCTTTCCACTATCGCCGTAAACGTTGAAAATAAAGATTTAATGCCGCAAGTTCAAGAAGAGGCGATTTTCGCGCTTAGCCAGAAGCATCGCGTTGACCCTCAAAATCCCGATTTTTCCGTTGTTTCACAAGCTGAAATATCTGGAGCATTGACCCAAGTGGTTGATACTTTCACTATTTTTCTCGCTTCCATCGCCGGCATTTCTTTGGTTGTCGGCGGCATCGGCATTATGAATATGATGCTCACAACCGTAACGGAAAGGACAAAAGAAATCGGATTGAGAAAGGCGATTGGCGCGAAAAGACGCGACATCAATCTTCAATTTTTGGCGGAAGCGATTATCCTGACTTTTATCGGCGGTTTTATCGGGATTCTGCTCGGCGCGCTGATAGCGTTTATTATGTCGTATTTTGAAATTATCCAAACATCAGTATCAATTTTTTCGGTGTTTCTCGCTTTCGGCGTGTCGGCCGTTATTGGAATTGTTTTCGGATATTATCCCGCGCAAAAAGCTTCAAAATTAAATCCCATAGACGCTTTACGATATGAATGATAAAATATTATGGTTATGAAAATACTTTCAGTTAAAAATCTTGAAATTGAAATTAACAGCGTTAAAATTTTAGAAGACATTAATTTTGAAATCAATAAGGGAGACGTGCTGGCGATTATCGGACCGAATGGCGCCGGTAAAACAATGCTTTTAAGGGCTTTATTGGGTTTGGAAAATTATAATGGTGAAATCAAGTGGGCGCCGGAAATTAAAATCGGCTATGTTCCTCAAAGAATGGATATTGAAACCGATATCCCGCTTACGGTAAGAGAATTTTTTTACTTGCGCGACGCGAATATAGACGAAGTAAAAATTAAAGAAGCGCTTGCTTTTGTCCATCTTGACGAGAAAATTTTAAATTCCGGATTCGGCGAAATTTCCGTTGGTCAAAGACAGCGCGTTTTGATTGCTTGGGCGGTTATTGCCAAGCCCGATGTTTTGCTTTTTGACGAACCAACAGCGGATGTGGATATCGTCGGCCAGAAATCAATTTACGAGATGCTCCATAAATTACAGCATGATTTAAATCTTACCGTAATTTTGGTTTCGCACGACCTTAATATTGTTTATAAATACTCCGATAAAGTTATCTGCCTTAATAGAAAAAAAATATGCGAAGGCGCGCCGAATGAAATATTAAATACTGAAAGACTGCTTGAAATTTACGGAGGGGAAAAAGCCTTTTATCATCATCAGCATTAAATATGGATATAAATTTATTACAACCTATTTTAACAGCCGCTTTTGTCGCCGCCGCCGCCAGTTTAGTCGGCTCTTTCGCGATTTTAAAAAGAATGGCTTTAGTTGGCGACGCTATGAGTCATGTCGCTTTGCCGGGGATAGCCATTGCCTTGCTTCTTAATCTTAATCCATTTTTAGGAGCTATTGTTTTTTTAGCCGTGGCGATTGTCGGAATTTGGTTTATTCAATATCGCAGTAATTTGTCAATTGAGACGACTGTGGGCGTGTTTTTTACCGCTAGTTTGGCATTGGGAGCGTTAATCGCGCCGGAACACGAGCTTTTAGAGGCCTTATTGGGCAATATCACTGATTTAAGCTGGCAAGAATCTTTAGTCTCAATTATTTTATCAATTGTCTTAATTGCCGTTATTTTGCGGTTAAGAAAAAAATTAGCGCTTAGCATGGTTTCATCGGAGATGGCGCATTCTATCGGCATAAAAAACAAGAGGTTGGAATTTATTTATTTGATGATTTTTGCTTTAGTAGTGTCTTTGGGCATACGTTTTGTCGGAGCGCTTTTAATGGGTTCGCTGGTGATTATCCCGGCAGCTTCGGCAAAAAATATCGCCAAGAGTTTAAATTCTTTTATGGGATTAAGCGTGATTTTTGGAGTTTTGGCGGCTGCGGCGGGAATTTATTTTTCATCAATTTATAATCTTACACCCGGTCCCATTTTTATAATTATCAGCGTCGCTATTTTTATTGTTTCTTTGGTAATAAGAGGCAGTCGCAAATAAAAAAATGCGACTAAAGGTCGAGTTAATAATTTAATAAATAAACTATGAAATTTTTACATAAAATTTCTTTTACGTTATTAATCATCGGCGGTTTGAATTGGTTGCTTCAGGGAATATTTGGTTGGGAAATCAGCGCTTATATGGGGGGAATGGGAGCGATTGTTCCGAAAATAATCTATATATTAGTCGGACTTTCGGCGATTTATGAGATTTTCACTCATAAAGGACGATGTAAGGAATGCGGCGGCGCAATGATGATGTAATGTTTCAACTAAAAACCCTCTATATGGAGGGTTTTTAGTTGTGTGCCCGGGGTGGGATTCGAACCCACAAACCTTTTGGGTCAAGGATTTTAAGTCCTCTGCGTAAACCGTTCCGCCACCCGGGCATATTTAAATTTCAAGGCCTGGGGCGGAATCGAACCGCCGTATAAGGGTTTTGCAGACCCTTGCTTTACCACTTAGCAACCAGGCCGTTGCTTAATCAATTTTAAGGTTTATAAAACTTAATTGTCAAATTTACTGCCATATCAAGCGGTCGCCGGTAATAATGGAAACATCGGATTCAAACACAAGCCCGCATTCTTCATTAAGCAAAACTTCGTTAACTTCCTGTTTGTATTTTTTAAGGCTGATTATTTTACCGAAGCCGATTTCATTGTTTTCGCGCGTTATTTTCAGCTGGTTGTTATTTTTAATTTTTCCCTCAATAACTTTCCCTCCAATTAATTGTTTTTTTCCTTTTTGGCTGAAAATTTTTAAAATTTCCAATTCTCCCTGCGGCGGGGGAGTTTCTAATAATTCTATTTCTTTTTGTATCGCTTTAATCAATTCATAAATAATTTCCGAAGAAATGATTTTCACGCTTTGCGCTTTTGCCAGATTTTCCGCGATTTTATTCGTTTTGACGCGGAAACCGGTGATAATAGCGTTACTTGGGGAAGCGCTTTTAATGTCGCCGTCCGTTATTTCTCCAATAGATTCGTTCAAAACGTTAATTTTTACGTTTTCGCTTTTGAGCGTTTTGATTATTTCGGATAAAGTTTCAAGCGAGCCGGAGACGTCAGCTTTTAAAATTAAATTTAATTCCGGCAATCTATCTTTATTTGAAGCGATAAATTGCGTTGACGGTTTTTCCGATTCAGTTTGAATTTCTATTAAATCAATGTTCCCGCTGGTGAATTCTTCGCCGATTTGAGGCAATGTTTCAAATCCCAAAATTATTGCTGGCGAAGAAGGGGAAAGCGTATTAATTTTTTTGCCGAGAAAATTTTCCAGATTTTTTATTTTTCCACAAGCGCTGGCAGTGGCGATTCTGTCGCCAGTTTTTAAAACGCCGTTTTTAACGATAGCCGAGACAATAATTCCGCTTCGGTTATCGGCTTTGGCTTCAATAATGATGCCGCTGGCGTTTCCGTCGGGATTATATATCAAATTTTCCATTTCCGCGGCCAATAAAATCAAATCAAGTAATTCATTGACGCCTTGGCCGGTCTTGGCTGAAATCGCTTGCCAGCTTATATTACCGCCGTATCCTTCAAGTAAAACTCCGTTCGTCATTAAATCATTTTTTGTTTTTTCAACGTCGGCGTTCGGCTTGTCTATTTTATTGATGGCAACCACAAAAGGAGTTTTTGTTTCTTTGATAATTTCAATTGATTCTTTGGTTTGCGGTTTTACGCCGTCTTCGGCCGCTATCACTAAAATCGCTAAATCCGCCACTTTTGCTCCGCGGCCGCGCATTTTTGAAAAAGCTTCGTGCCCCGGGGTGTCTATAAACGTTATTCGTTTTTCATTGTGAATGATTTCATACGCGCCGATTGATTGGGTAATGCCGCCGGCTTCTTTGGCGATGATATTTGTTTTGCGTATAAAATCAAGCAAACTGGTTTTGCCGTGGTCAACGTGCCCCATCACCACCACAATCGGCGGACGAGGAATTAAATTTTGAATTTTATCGGACATATCTTGTAAAACTAACAGAAATACCTGATAATTACAAGTAATTTGGAGGCGTGGCTGAGCGGTTGAAAGCAGCATCCTGCTAAGATGTTAGGGGAGCAATCCCCTCGAAGGTTCGAATCCTTCCGCCTCCGCCTTCGCTCGCCGAAGCGGCGAGCTACGGCGGACAAAGTCCGCCAGTAGATTGTCGCGAAGGAGAGATAATTTATGTATATAGTTTATATTTTAAAATGTATTGATGAAAAATCATATACTGGTTGTACGGAAAATTTAGAAGAAAGATTAAAGCGACATAATAATGGTTATGTTCCAGCAACTAAAAATCATTTTTGAAAAAACATTTTTAATATGTCGATAATTGATTTAAGAAATAAAAAACCAATAAAATATTCTGAGAAAAAGCGCGATGGCGGAAAAGAACGGGAAAAATCTGATGGGATAATCTGGCAAATTCCAGAATATGAATATCGACCCAAAGATGTTTCTTGGTATTGGATAAGTTTGATTGCCGCAATTATTTTATTTGCCTTCGCGATTTGGCAGGAAAATTTTTTATTCGCTATTTTTGTGGTAATTGCTTTCTTTGCGTTAAATTATTTAACCAATCGTTTTCCGCCCATTTGGGAAGTTAAAATGAACGAAAAAGGGATATTTATCGGCTTGCCAAACAGTAAAAACAAAAAATTTTATTCCATTGAAAATATTGAAATTTTTGACATTCACTCTGAAATTTATGAAGATGATAAAGAGCCGGAATATAAAAAGTTAATACTTAAATTTAAATCTAAAATGACGCCGTATTTGAAAATCAATATTTATTCAAAAGACGAATCAAAAATCAAGAATTTTCTTTTGGAATTCGCGCCCCAGGAAGAAATTTCCAAATCTTTAGTTGATTCGCTTTCTGAATTAATAGGATTTTAACCGCCCTCATCGTTCAACGGATAGGACATTAGATTGCGGATCTGAAGATTGAGGTTCGATTCCTCATGAGGGCATAAGTAAATATAGTAAATACATGATTTTTTTTCACGTTTTAAAAGACAAATATTTAAGAGTTGTTTTTATTTTGAGTTTTTTGATTTTGTTTTTTTTATCTCTGGTTTCTTTCGTAAAATTAGCTGATGTTTCTTCTCCCTTGATTATTCACTTTGATGTTTATCGGGGAATTGATTTTTTCGGCGGCAAAATGGAAATTTTTGGAATTTTATTTTCCGCTTTCGTCATGATTTTGATAAATTTTTTCCTGGCTGATTTTCTTTATTATCGTCAGCGTTTTCTTTCATATATATTCAGTTTTGGAAGTTTGTGGATAACAATCTTGATTTTAATATCAATGGGTGTTATTATTTCAATTAATTAAAAATAAAACATATATGAAATTTTCAATTATAGAAACCGGCGGGAAACAATATAAAGTTTCTCAAGGGCAAAAATTAAAAGTGGAAAAACTGGAAACCGAAGCCGGCGACAGCTTTATTTTTGACAAGGTTTTACTCGTGGCTGATGGCGAAAACGTTAAAATCGGAACGCCTTACGTGGAGGGCGCCAAAGTTAAAGCTAAGGTTTTAAATCAAGGGAGAGATAAAAAGAAAATCGTTTTTAAATATCATTCCAAAACCCGTTATCGCAAAAAGAAAGGCCATCGGCAATCTTTCACAGAAGTACAATTTTAAATTCTTCGTTCCAACGCTGAAGATAAGGTTTGTTCATCGGCAAATTCTATTTCTCCGCCAGTCGGAATTCCGCGTCCTAAACGGGTTATTTTTTTAGCCAAACCGTTTAATTCTTTAGCAATAATTGAGGCGTTTAAATCGCCGTAAGTCGTGGGATTAGTGGCGATTATGATTTCTTCAGCCTGACCGTTTAATTCTTTATTTATAAAATTTTTAAGATTATTAAGACGCAATTTTTCCCCGCTTTCCAAAATCCCGTTTTTAGACAATTCGCCCAGAATGAGATAGCGACCGTTGAATTTTTTCGGCCTTTCAAGGGAAATCAAATCTGTTTCTTTTTCTACAATCATTATAATGTCTTTGTGGCGGTTCGGGTTCTTGCAAATCTCGCAAAACGGGTCGGCGTTTGAATGGATAAAAAAACAATTTGAGCAAATTTTTAAATTTTTTAATTCATAAACGGCTCTGGCCAGTTCTTCTATTTTATTTTTCCCGCCGCTG
>Ga0265296_1004421_pt1 | contig 12232 bp, 8 predicted proteins | sample MunlanPumphouse1_FD_189073 | JGI IMG/M metagenome (GOLD analysis project Ga0265296, IMG submission 189073) | Groundwater microbial communities from a municipal landfill in Southern Ontario, Canada - Pumphouse #1 | ecosystem: Environmental > Aquatic > Deep subsurface > Groundwater | place: Canada... | reverse complement strand
CGGCTTTAATTTGATAAGATTCTTTTTTCTCATTGATACTACCTCCTTTTGGAGATAGTATACTAAAATATTGCTATATTGTCAAGTATTTATGAGACAATGCACTAGTTGATGATCAGGAGGAGCTTACCCTGATCCTAGGCGAATTTTTCCGTGTTAAAAAAGGCTATAACGTCTTTACCGCTTGCGATGGAAAGGCGGCTTTAAATTTAATCAAAGCGCAAAATCCCGCGCTTGTGCTTTTAGATATTAAACTTCCTTCGGTAAATGGCATCGAAATCTTAAAAATCCTGCGTAAGGATTATCCCGCCTGTAAGGTTATCATTATGACTGCCTATGATGTGGAGTATAAAAGGGAAATCGACTCAATCGGCTATGATGGGTTTTTTATCAAGCCCATTACTTTTGAAAACTTAAAAGAAAAAATAGAAGCTTTACTTTCGGGTAAAACTATAAAGCAGCCGGAATGCAAAGTTCCTTCGCAGGCACCACCGGGTGAAACCGCGCTCCCGCTTAAAGACCAAGCAAACTTTTTCCCCAAGGCGCGCATTGCCATTATTGAAATAAGGGAGAATATCGCTATGCTTTTAAAAGGTTATTTAGAGCATGGCATAAGCGATACCTGTTTTAATGCGGTATATTTTAAATCCGGAACATTCTTCTTAAATGAAATCAGCAAATTTAACCCTGATATCGTGCTTTACGATATTGTAGAAATAGGAAGTTTTAGCGAATTTGCTACAAGGTTAATGGATTTGCCTTCTCCGCCTAAAGAGATAATCCTCTTCGGCGACCCGAAATTTAAATGGGAGGAGGTAGACCAGTTAGTTAAAGGAGGGATGAATTATATTCCCACCCCTTTGACCTCGCCTGATTATATGAAAGTTAAAGACCCTGAATTTGAGCTTCCGCGTAAAGACACCGTTGAGCGGCTGATTGCGGTAATTAAAGAAGTTTGTTTTAGATACAGGCTAGTCGCGCAAAAAGGAGCGTAATCCATGCTTAAGGCAACTCCCAAGCTTTTGATTGTTGATGACGAAAAGGACATCTGTGAGCTCGAGGAAAGTATATTTCGCAAGCATAATTTCACTACTTACTCCGCGAAAAATGCGTCCCAAGCCGTTAAACTGGCTAAGAAGGTTCTGCCTGACGTCGCCATAATAGATATCCATCTGGGCAAAGAAAGCGGAATAGACATATTAAAGGAACTCTTGCGAATATCCCCTCAGTGTAAATGTATTATGGTAACCTGGGATAAGGAAGGCGCCTTGGCAGCAAAAAAAATAGGCGCTGCGGATTTTGTGATTAAGCCCGCCCCAATAAAGGATTTATTAAATACAATCAATAGAGTGGTTAAAGTATCAGCTAAAAAATAGGGAGCAAAATATGGCCAGGCCATTAGCAGGCGAAGCAGCGCTATACAAGAAAATCGAGAAGGAAAAACTTACTATCCCTGATCCTATATGGGAGTTAATAGACCATCACCTGGGAAATGACCTTTATGCCATATCGCTGATTGCCGGATCCCATGTAATGGGCGAGGATAAAGAGGCGATACCGGAAGAAGACGGAGAAAAAATCATCAATCATATTGAAGGAATGAGGGTATTTTTAAACAAGCTTAGATACATAACCCGTCTTAAACAGCGCATGTTTAATAGAGAGGTTTCATGATGCTAAAGCTTCTGTTGGTAGATGATGAAAAAGGTTTATGCTTTTATTTGAAAGATTTTTTTCATCCTCGTGGTTATGAAGTTTTTATCGCTGCAAGCGGAGAGGATGCCTTATCTATCGTAAAAAAAGAAAATCCGGAGTTAGTGCTTTTGGATATAAATATGCCGGGTATGGATGGCCTGGAAGCCCTAAGGCAGATAAAGAAGGCTTCTCCGCGGAGCAAGGTGATTATGGTTACGGTGAATGATGACGTTGATACCAGGAAGAAGGCAGAAAGTTTAGGCGCGGATGATTTTGTCCGCAAGCCCTTCACAGTAGCTTACCTTGAAGACGCAGTGATCTTAAAAGTAAACGAACTGACTAAAAGCAAGCAGGCCCCTGAAATTCTGATTGTAGATGACGAAGAAGGCATCCGCGATTCCTTAAGAAAATTCTTGAGCAGCCGCTTTGAATGTAAGGTAACCGAGGCTGGCAGCGGTCAGCAGGCGTTGGATCTCTTAAGGAAAAACAGCTTTGATTTGGTCTTTTTAGATATAAAAATGCCCGGGATAAGCGGCATGGATGTAATCAAGGAAAAGAAGAAATTGGCTCATCCGCCCTTTATCTGGGTGATTACCCGTTTTGACAGCGAAGAAATTGCCCATAAAGTGATAGAGCAGGGAGCGGATGATTATATCCCCAAGCCATTTTCTTTGCGGGCATTAGACAGTAAGCTGAGGAATTTCTTGGCTTCCATAGGCAAGTATAAGCCTACAGCTAAAGGTAGCGCGGATTTTGAAAAATAAGGCAGCGGGATTCGTTTTTTGCGGAGTTTTCAAACCAGTGGGGTAAAGAGCTCTCAAAGGACATGCCGTCGCCTTTATTTAATATATATTTATTATTACCTATATAACAGGTAATTACACCTTTTAGGCAGTAGATGTATTTCTCGAATTTCAAAAGCTTGTAATCTTCCAAAGCCGGCATTTCTAAGTTCATCCCCTTCAGTAATTCCCTAATTTCTGCAACTTTATCTTTTTCAATCAGCAAATCCGGGTCCTGCTCTAATTGTGTCTTGCCTTGGGATTTCAAAACTAATTCCACAGCCATAAAATTCCGGTTCTGCCTGATCAGTAGATCCGCGTAAACCCGCTCATTAAAAACATACCTTCCCAACCTTTTATTCCTTTTTACTAAATCAACTGGCTGGTTTTCTTCTTCAGTGCCTTTTTTTAATTCGCTTAAAGACAAGCCTAAGGCTGTGCTGATCTGATGTAAGGAGATGCCTTTGCCGTCTGTATCGCCGGCCTCAATTCTCTGCAGGGTGCGGTAAGTTACAGTTCCTTCTTTAAAATCGTTGAGCATTAAACGGTGCATCTCTTTCAGGTTTAGGCCTTTTTCTTTCCTAATTTGCTTAATCTTTTCATGTAGTTTCATCAAATTCACCCCGTTAGAAAGCCCCGCTGCTTGCAGCGGGGATGAAGCTATAATTCCTTTTAGAGCGAACACGGGGTTTAATGCCCCGTGTGATCCTCCCCGTTGGAAAGTCTTCGACTTTCTAACGGAGTTCACCCCCAATTAAATCTTATACCTAAAAAGTAGTTTTGTCAAGAGAAAAATACGACACCGAAAAGATTTTTTTCTAACTAGTATGTCCTAGATGATTATTGCTTTATAAACCTGTATTATATCTTGTTGCAAATAAAAGAGTTACAGCGATTGAGTCTTAAAATATCAATACGACATTATTTTATGATTTGACCTTGACAGGTGTCGTATTATATGCTATACTTAAGCCATGAAGGAGGCAAGATGTATAAGAAAAGAGTGAAACGTTATATCAGGAAGCGGCACTGGGAGGCGCTTTACAGGTTAAACAAAAGGTTTTTCTCCGAATGTTTAGGGGATAATTTCCCCGCATTTATTTTTACTATCGCAAGATGAATATTACCGATGTCGCTAAATTATCGGGTGTTTCGATTACCACTGTCTCGCGGGTAATTAACCAAGGGAAGGTAAGCATAGAGGTAAAGGCCCGGGTTATAGCCGTGATACAGAAATACCACTATCAGCCTGACCCTCATGCCCAATATCTTGGCCGTAAGAGAAATGGGAAGACATAATATGCTTTGGTATTTGGGGATGATAATAAATGGGATCGCTATTTTTTAATTATATATTTTCCGTAACTAATTGTAAATAAAGAGGTTTAGCGTTAGGAAAAATAGGCTTGACAAGCATAGAAATATATGTTAACTTTTATTATATCATGCCACGGGATAAAGCTAAGGAGTTTTATGCCCAATAGTAAAAACAGGACTAAAACCGCAAAAAGGATTCTCTTTGAAGGTTTAGTCCTATTTTTCTGCCTTCTTTCTTCTCTACTCTATGCTGATGATTCTAAGCCTGCCGTAGTTGGCGTATCTCCTCAATTTGGAACTGCTAAGGCCGGTTTACCTGTAACTATTAGCACTACTTTTAGCCACCCCAATGGCTGGCAGCATATAAAGGCTGTCTATTTCATTATCAGCACTAACTTTGAGCAGAAATACTGCCCTTACTTCTATTTTGACCTCAAAGAAAATAAGCCCTACATAAGAAACGACAATGGGACATCTTGGCTCGGAGGCTATCCAAGCGGCGAGGTCTATCGAATTGAGAATTCCTATGCCCGGTTAGACTGTTATGGGACAAATTTTCAAGGCCAAGGCAATACCTTAACCGTAAACTGGAGAATTACCTTTAAAAAGGATTTTGCCGCCCCGTGGAATAATCAACTTTTTCTTTGCGCTGTGGATGATTTAGGCGTGAGCAGCGGCTGGAAGAAGGTTGAGGGAGGCAGGTTTGTTTTTCTTAATCAGCCACCGCAAGTGGGCAGCCTTACTCCTTCCTCTGGCTCAATCCAAGCCGGGAAAGAGCAGGTTTTTACAATTAGCTACAGCGATGCCAATGGCTGGCAGGATATATATAATGCTTCGCTTATTATAGAAGATCCACTTGATAAATCAAAATCCGTTTGTTTCTTCTATTTTCAGAAAACTGGCAAACTCTATTTTAAACAAGAAGAGAAGTGGTTTGGAGGATACAAACCGGGTTCAAGCAATACCATTGAAACGCAGTATGCCAAACTTAATTGCTCTAAAAGCAAAGTCAGGAGTTCAAATAATACCCTTGAATTAGACCTGGCGTTAAGCTTTAAAAATGCCTTTAGCGATAGCCAACCAAAGAATATTTATCTTGATGTTTTGGATATATCAAATGCCGCATCTGGCCGGATACAGAAAGGCACCTGTATAGTTGATCCAACCGTTGACCCGAAAGGAGGAGAGGTAGCTTCTGCTGATAACAGTGTTAAGCTAAGCATCCCTAAGGGAGCATTGAGCGAGCCTACCCCTATAACCCTCAATAATATTTTTAACCAAGATTTTATTAAAACCGCAGCACCCGCAGGCAGCATTATAATTGCTGCTGTAGAATGTAAGCCTGACGGCCTTATCTTCTTAAAGCCCGTGGAGCTTGAATATACCTTAGATAAGGCGCAAGTTCCCGGCACCAAGGTAGAGTTAGCCTTATATGAGCCAAAGAGTAAAAGACTCATCCTTCAGAATCAAAATGCCTTTGTAGAAAAAGACAGCTACACAATAAAATTCTCTATCCGGCATTTCTCTACCTATGCGGTGCTCAAAGACCTTGTCTCCCAAGGTGCCCCTATTGGCGCGGGAGTAAAAATCCCCCTGCCGGATATGCTCACCGGCTCTTTTAGCCACTCTATACCCTTGACTATTCCTCCGGGTAGAAAAGGCATGCAGCCTTCTATAGCTTTGAATTACCGCTCCTCAAACCCTAATTCCTGGACTGGGGTTGGCTTTAGCTTAAACCCGGGCTACATTGTGCGTTCCACCCGGCTTGGTATCCCAAGCTACGATGACCAGAAAGACACTTTTTACTTTATTACTGACGCCGGCAGCACAGAATTGGTCTGGCTGATTGATAATCTTTATCAGGCCAAGATTGAAGGAAGCTTTACCAAGTTCTTTAAGGAGAATGATGGCTCTTGGCGTATCTTAGGCAAGGACGGCAGCCAATTATTCTTTGGCAAGAACCCAGATGCTAAGGAAACCACTCCTTTTGGCAGCTTTAGCTGGTATTTAACTAAGGCTCAGGACACTAATGGTAATTATATCCTCTATGAATACTACCCTAAAACGCAGGACAACAAATCTTACTTAAAGAAAATCAGCTACACCGGACATGCTTCAGGAATTCAGCCTACGCACACAGTAGAATTCTTTCTTGAGAGCAGGCCGGATAGCTTCTCCAGCTATATATCAGGGGAAAGAATTGCTACAAGCCAGCGCCTGAAGTCAATTGAGGCCAAAATAGAAGGCGATTTAGTTTGGAGATATGATTTGGACTACGGCAGCCAAAGCAATGATACTGGCCGTTCGCTCTTAAGGTCAATCACCCAGTTCACCAGTGATGGAAAAGAGTTTCCTAAACAGTTATTTAGTTATCAACAGGCGAAGTAGCGGGGTACGGGGTACGGGGTTCAGGAAAAATGGCAGAAACATTAAAAAGCTTTAAAGATTTAAGGGCACGGAAACAGACTTACGAAAGGAGATCGACCGATGAAAAAATCACAGAAAATATTTTTGCTATTGATTTTATTTTTTAGCATTATCTGTACCCTGTACCCTGTTCCCTGTGCCCTGATTTACGCTGACGTCCCACACTTGATTAACTACCAAGGCCGGCTGACGGATAAAACCGGCAAGCCGGTGGCTGACGGAGCGCACCAGATTGTTTTCAAGATATATGACGCGGATAATAATCAACGCTGGCAGGGTAGCTACCCCATAACCACAGCCAAAGGCGTATTCAGCGTTCTATTAGGCTCAACTACTGATGAAGGCTTTACTCTTTTTAAGGACCTGCCTTTTGAGCAGCAGTATTACTTAGAGATGGTATATGAAGGCGAAAGAATGGGCGAACGCCAGCTGATTGCTAGTTCTGCCTATGCCATAAGGGCAGAGAATGTTGACAGCCTGCCAAAAGGAATGATTGCTCTCTGGTCGGGATCAATTACAGCAATCCCTTCCGGCTGGACTTTGTGCGATGGCTCTAAAGGAACGCCGGATTTAAGGGATAAGTTTATCGTTGGCACAGGCAATAATTATGCGGTTGGCGCAACCGGCGGAGAGGCAGCGCATGTTTTAACTACTGCGGAAATGCCCGCGCATACTCACTCTTATGGGTATAATCGTGTAACTGTTTCTGGAACAGACAGAACTATAAGCGAAGTAACATCTGGAACTACAACTACCGGTTCAACCGGCAGCGGCGCAGCACATAATAACTTACCGCCTTACTATGCCTTAGCCTATATTATGAAATTGTAGTTTATGGACAAATAAAATGACCGTTTCTATTTTTTACTATGGACTGTCGACTGTGGACTATGGACTAAATAATGCTTAAGCGTGCGCTTTCCTTATTATTGGTTTTTCTGCACCTCTTAACCTTTGGCCCGGCTAAAGACGCACTGGCCTTTTCCACATCCAGCCCAAGCTATAACCTTACCACCGCCTCAACCTCGCAGGGCGGCAGCAGCCACGGCTCTACTGATGGAAAACTTTTGCAGGATACTATCGGTGAGCCATGCGTGCAAGTATCTCCCGGCTCTAACTATATCCTTTCCTCGGGCTTTATCTCTACGCTAATTGCCAGTCCGCCTGTATTACAGCAGAAGATTCCCTATCAAAAGTGGCAGATGAATTCTGCTAAAGAGAATGCCTTTGACTTGGATGAATATTTTTCCAGCCCTGATGGCTATGATTTGACCTATACAGTAAGCAACAGCGCTAATATTAGGGTAAATATCGCGCCAGATTCGCATCTAGTGAGTTTCTCTCAAGACACGGGCTGGCATGGCGCGGAAAAAATTACCTTCTCTGCCCAAGACAGCGAATACAATATCACCCAGAGTAATGAGGTAGCCTTAATTGTAGAAGGCGCATCAGGCTCTAATCAGCCAGTGATTGTAGAGCAACAGCTTTCCCCGGAAATCATCCGCGCAGGGGATACAGTCACTTTAACAGTGAAGGCGCTTGATGCGGATGGGGATGTGCTTGTATTTTCTTTCCCTGAACTGCCTTCCGGAATCAGCGTGCTGCAAAATGAAACAACTCAAGAAGGCGATCTTTGGAAACTCACTCTTGTCTTAAAACTCTCTGTTGGCCTGCCGCCACACTTCTGGCTGCCAATCACGGTTACTGATTCCAACGGCCTATCTGATACGCAAAGGGTTCTGCTGAACATCGGCAATCTTAACCATGCGCCGGTGTTGGAGCCTATCCCGGATCTGATTGTCAAGGAAGGCGACTTAGCCGTCTTTCAGCCAATAGCAGTTGATCCGGATGGAGACCCGCTGACCTTTTCTTTTACCGGCTACTTTAAGGCATCCGGCAGCCAAGGCACTTGGCTTACCGGTTATGACGACTCTGGTGAGTATAGCATCGGGGTAAGTGTTTCAGATGGAATTGCCACAGCTGCTCAAATTGCCAAGGTAATTGTCAGCAACACTAATCGTCCGCCCCAAGCAATCCTTAGTTTAACCCCCAGCCCTTGTAATGTGCTGGTTAATGATCCGCTAACAATCGCGCTAAAAGTAGCAGACCCGGATAAACAAGACTCAAGGCTCTACTACAGCGTCAAAATAGACGGCGTGGAATTTACAAGCGGTGAGCTTGATAACGGAAAAACTTTTTCCACTTCCACAAAATTCCCGGAAAAAGGCAAACACAAAATTACTGCCGAAGTTTTTGACCGCGCTGACCCTGCTGACCCTGAGCGCCTAAAAGCTCTTTCCATTGAAGAGCCGGTAGATGTTACTGATGTAAATGAACAAGCCAGCCCGATAATCGGCGACTTTGACGGCAATTCCCTTACTGATTTAGGCATATACAACTATGCCACTGGCGAATGGGAGGTTAGTTTATCCAGAGGAACAAATGAATTCCCGGCAGCCAGCTCTTGGTTGAGCGAATTTGGCGCTTCTGCCACTCAGGATTTTATCCCTATCGGAGGCGATTTTAATGGCGACGGGAAAAGCGATATCGGCATATACAACTGGAAGAACGGGGAAATTAAAACTAAACTCTCCTCAGGCGCTAAGTTTTCCTCTGACGGGCCGTCTATAAAGTTTGCTAGTGCCTCAGCAAGCTGGCAGCCCTTAAGCGGCAACTTTGATGGAGATAAATACTCTGACATCGCAGTTTATCACAAGGATAGCGGGGAAATCCAGGTTGCTTTGTCTGACGGCAGCAGCTTTATCAGCTTTACTCCTTGGCAGATGCCTAAGCTTAATGGCTATACTGCTATGGGAGGAGACTTTAACGGTGATTCCCTGACTGATATCCTGCTCTTTAAAAAACCTGAGGGAGATATCAAGGTTTATCTTGCTAACCCCAAGGCCAAGTCTTTTGTTGAGGCAGGTTTTAGTTCAATCAGCTTTGCCAAGGACAAGGATCTGCTTTTAGCTGATTTCAACAATGACGGGCTTACTGATATCGGCTACTGGGATAAAGAGAGTGGAAACTGGTATTATGCCATTTCTAGCGGAGAGAAGTTCCTTGAAAAAGGTTTCTGGCTGCAGAACTTTGGCGCAAGCAATATTACCAGTGTTACTAGCGGCGATTTTAATGGCGACAGCATTACTGATGCCGCGCTCTTTGATAAGACGCAAATCGGCATTAACCGCTGGACTCCTTGGATTACCCAGGACAAACAGCCGGCAGACCTTTTAACTCAGGTGAATAACGGCTTAGAGGGCTTGACCGTTATCACCTACAGCTACGCGCTAAAAAAAGATAATCCGGAAGTGCCTTTTCCGCTCTATGTGGCCAAGCAAATCGGCTTAATAAATCAGCAGCCGGCAGAGCGCCAGGCAAGTTACTATCAGGAGTTTAATTATAGCGGTGGATATTTTGATTTCGCAGAGCGGGAATTCCGCGGCTTCAAAGAGGTAACGGCAACTGACCCGATTACCAAGAACTACACCCAGACCCGCTTCCATCAGGGAAGGGATGAGGACGGCGCTTTAAAGGGCCAAATTGAACAGATAATTGCCTATGACGCTAATTACCGCAAGATTAGCGAGGTGCATAATGTCTATGAGGTGATTAAAGGCGGGGCAGATAGCCGTAATTTAGGTTTTCCTTCTTTAAAAGAACAGCTGACTACTGTCTATGAAGAGAATGGCTCATCCTTGAGCACCAAAGACAGCTTTAGCTATGACGAAATAGGCAACCTTGTTACTGCTGTCAACGAGGGCGATAGCAATAAAGCCGGGGATGAGAAAACCGCCTCTAATCTTTATGCTCCGGCTTATAGCTTCTATGCCGATAGCAAAAATGGCTTTAACCGCCCCTTAACAGCAACAGTTAAGGATGCCTCCGGCAAAATCATCTCCCAGAAATTCTTCTTGGAATACGACTCAAGCGGCAACCTGAAAAAAGATAAAGTTATGATTATCAACCCTGTAACCCTCCAACCCAATAACGCTATAACCCAATACAGCTATGACCAATTCGGTAATCTTGCCTCTACTACCAATGCCTTAGGCAGAACAATCACTACTAAGTACGAGGATAAGTTCCACGCCTTTCCTTTAAAAGTCACTAACCCTTTAGGCCACTACATCAGCTATACATACGAGCCTAAGTTCGGGGCAATAAAATCTGTAACTGATGCTAACCAGAATAGCTCAACCACCGCTTATGATACCTTTGGCCGGGTCATTGAAGTGAAGAACGCCCTTGGGCAGATAGTTACAGAATATTCTTATTCTCCTGACTTTATGACTAAGGTTACTAAGCAGCTCAACTTGAGCAAGACCGAGCGTATTGATAGCTTAGGCAGGAAGTATCAAACTATCTCTCAAGGCGAAGACGGCAATTCCCCAAGAAATGTCATCAGCGAAACTTTCTTTAATCAGCGCGGCTTAGTGGAAAAGGAATCTTTGTCGCATTACGAGGGAGAAGATCCTAATCAGATCTCTTATGCGTGTTATGAATACGACTCAAGAGGCAGGGTAGTAAAGACCATCTCTGATTTCCCCGGCACAGAGCAGGACGCCGTAAGTTCAGTAAGTTTTATTAGTCCTCTCTACACTGAAGCACTTGACCCTAAAGGCCATCAGCAGCCATCAGGCCATAAGAAGGGAGTGCTTAAAGATGTCTGGGGTAATATCGTTGAAGTAAGTGAATTCACTACTGAGGGCATCTTTAAAACCAAATACTCCTATGATACCCAGAATAACCTGACTAAGACCATTGATAACCAGGGGAATATTACGCAGATTTTCTACGACTCCATTGGCCGCAAGGTAAAGATGATTGACCCGGATATGGGAGAGTGGTCCTATGAATATGACATCTTAGGTAACCTCGTCAAACAAATCGATGCCAAGGGCCAAGCCTTAGAGTTTGAGTATGACACGCTAAATCGGCTTGTAAAAAAGTCCACAGTCCACAGTCAACAGTCCACAGTATTAGTAAACTATATCTACGATGACTCTGCCAAAGAAAACTGCATCGGAAGATTATCCAAAGTCATAGACCAGTCCGGCTCCAGCGAATTCTTCTATGATGAATTAGGCAGGGAAGTCAAGAGTGTGAAGTCATTACAAGGAGGCGCAGCTTCTTCCTCCGTGTCATTGCGAGGAGCGAGCACAGCGAGCGACGAAGCAATCTCTTACACCGTCCTTCGTGAATACGACCAGTTTGACCGCCTTACTAAACTCACCTACCCTGACGGGGAAGTAGTCAATTATACTTACGACACCAACTCCGGTTTACTGGAAAAGGTTTTTACTACGGACTATGGACTACGGACTACTGACTATGTTCGAGACATCACCTACAACGCCAAGGGCCAAATCAAGAATATCCAATACGGCAACAACACAGCTACTGAATATAGCTACGGCCAGGACTTAAGACTAGGACGTATACTGACTCAGTCCACAGTCCACAGTCAACAGTCCACAGTGTTACAGGATTTAAACTACTCTTTTGATCTAAACGGCAATGTTACCAGCATGAAAGACTCTCTGCATAGGCGCACCCGTAACTTTGAATATGATTCACTTGACCGTCTCACCGCGGAAAGCGATGCCAGCCGCTCTTTAGTTTATTCCTTCCAGTATGACTCTATCGGTAATATGCTTTACAAGTCAGACATTGGCTTTATGAGCTATGGTCAGGGACTGTCCCCGCAGGGGACTGTCCCTGACAAGCCCCATGCAGTTACCCGTGCCGCTGGCTCAACCTACCGTTATGACGCAAACGGAAATCTCATTTCAGTCTTAGGGACAAAGAATAAAAGCTTAACTTACGACTCTGAAAACCGCTTGACCCAGCTTAGGGAAGGTGATACCATAACCTCATTCAGCTATGATGGTGACGGTGGCAGGGTAAGAAAGTCCACAGTCCACAGTCAACAGTCCACAGAAACCACCTACATCGGCTCGCTCTTTGAAATCGACTCCAGCGGCAAAACCACCAAGCACATCTTTGCC
>Ga0265296_1004420_pt1 | contig 12233 bp, 11 predicted proteins | sample MunlanPumphouse1_FD_189073 | JGI IMG/M metagenome (GOLD analysis project Ga0265296, IMG submission 189073) | Groundwater microbial communities from a municipal landfill in Southern Ontario, Canada - Pumphouse #1 | ecosystem: Environmental > Aquatic > Deep subsurface > Groundwater | place... | reverse complement strand
CATGATGCCGACCTTGAGGGTGTTGCGCGGCAGGTTCAGCACCTCTTCGATGCGCCCGAACAGTTCGTTGGTGAACGCGGCTTCTTCGGGGCCGTGCATCTTCGGTTTAACGATGTACACCGAGCCGGTGCGGCTGTTCTTGCGGCTGTTGTTGCCATTGAGGCTGTGGACCGCTGCCAGGCTGGTGATCAGGCCGTCGAGGATGCCTTCTGGCACTTCATTGCCCTGGGCATCGAGGATGGCGTCGATGGTCATCAGGTGGCCAACGTTGCGCACGAACAGCAGCGAGCGACCATGCAGGGTCACCGCATTGCCGTCGACACCGGTGTAGGTGCGGTCGGCGTTCATGGTACGGGTAAAGGTCTTGCCGCCCTTGGCCACTTCTTCGGCCAGGTCGCCCTTCATCAGGCCGAGCCAGTTGCGGTAGATCACCACTTTGTCGTCGGCATCGACGGCGGCGACGGAATCTTCGCAGTCCATGATGGTGGTCAGCGCGGCTTCCATCAGGATGTCTTTGATGCCGGCGGCGTCGGTCTGGCCGACCGGGGTGCTGGCGTCGACCTGGATTTCGAAGTGCAGGCCGTTGTGCTTGAACAAGATGGCGATTGGCTGGGCGGCATCACCTTGATAGCCGATCAACTGGGCATCGCTGCGCAGGCCGCTGTTGCTGCCACCCTTGAGGCTGACTACCAACTTGCCGTCGACGATCTTGTAGCCGGTGGAATCGACATGGCTGCCGGCGGTGAGCGGTGCGGCTTCGTCGAGGAAGGCGCGGGCGAAGGCGATGACCTTGTCACCGCGCACCTTGTTGTAGCCCTGGCCTTTCTCGGCGCCGTCGGCTTCGCTGATGGCGTCGGTGCCATACAGCGCGTCGTACAGCGAGCCCCAACGGGCGTTGGAGGCGTTGAGGGCGAACCGCGCATTCATCACCGGCACCACCAACTGTGGGCCGGCCATGCGGGCGATTTCGTCATCGACGTTCTGTGTAGTCGCCTGGAAATCCGCCGCTTCTGGCAGCAGGTAGCCAATGTCTTGCAGGAAGGCTTTGTAGGCCACCGCGTCGTGGGCCTTGCCGGCGTGGGTCTGGTGCCAGGCATCGATCCGCGCTTGGAAATCGTCGCGTTTGGCGAGTAGGGCTTTGTTCTTCGGTGCCAGGTCGTGGATGACCTTGTCGGCGCCGGCCCAGAACTGGTCGGCGGTCAGGCCGGTACCGGGAATGGCTTCGTTGTTCACGAAGTCGAACAGGACTTTGGCGACCTGCAGGCCACCGACTTGAACGTGTTCAGTCATTGCTTGCCTCACTCTGCGGAGCTAATTCGCTTTTCAGCTTTTCAATTTACCAATGAAGCCTCTGGCCATTTAAACCACAAACCCAAGGCACCAGTACATGCCATCAACGGCGGCTGGGTGGTTCCAATCAACGGCGCAAGGCTTGCTGACGGGCTGTTCGGGGTTCTGACGGCGCCTGGGCAGACATCGACCTAACGTTATGTAGTGCGCGCCGAGGCATACTACATGATGAGTTGCGGTTGTGAAAATTAGACTAAATACGTCGTTTAGCGACCCACTTTGGTTGTACGGTCACAGCGGGAATGGGATGTTCTCAAAAAACCAATGGATTGTTCCATATAAATATAAAAATGGTACACGATTTGTTTTGCGGCTCGCTCCTACAGGCAGGTGCCTATAATCGAGTATTCATCACCAGAGGACTGTTGCCATGGACCATCTCGTACTCACCGTCATCGCCGCCGACAAACCCGGCGTGGTCGAGCGTGTAGCCCACTGCATTGCCGAGCACGGTGGCAACTGGCTGGAAAGTCGCATGGCCCATATGGCCGGGCAATTTGCCGGGATCCTGCGGGTCAGTGTGCCAATGGAAAACCGCAGTGAGCTGGTCAGTGCCCTGGAGGACCTGTCCACCCATGGCATTCGTGTGCTGGTCGGTGAAAGCAGCGGCGCGCAGGCATCGGCGAGCAAGCCGATCCTGATGACCCTGGTGGGCAATGACCGGCCGGGGATCGTGCGTGAAATCACCGCGCTGTTGAGCAAGCAAGGGGTGAACCTGGAGCGCCTGAGTACCGACGTGCGCCCGGCGCCCATGAGCAGCGACCCGTTGTTTCACGCCGAGGCCGCGCTGGCGGTGCCTTCCACCCTGGCGCTGGACACGTTGCAGGCTGCCCTGGAAACCCTGGCCGATGATCTGATGGTGGAGTTGCAGCTGCGCAGCGAGGAATAACCGTCCACAGGGTTGTTCATGGAAATCTTGCATGGGCCTGTGGATAAGCTGTAGAGACTCGGCGCCAGGCCGCGCCGGCCGTGGCTTGCGGCGTGTTGAGCAAAAAACGAGCAATTTCAAAGGCTTGTGCACAAACACCGGGGATCAGATTGTGGATAACCTTGGGGTGAAACCCTGCAAGCCAAGCCGGCTGTGGCTTGCAAGGGTTTGTACATTATTTGATCAGCGTTTACGCAGGCTCAGCCATGCGTCGATGCTGTAGACCGCAAGCCCCGCCCAGATAAACACGAACGCGACCAGGCTGGCGGGGCTCATGTGTTCGTCGAACAGCAGCACCGCCTGCAGCAGGACCAGGGTCGGCGCCAAGTACTGCAGGAAACCGAGCGTGGTGTACGGCAAGTGCCGCGCGGCGGCGTTGAAACACACCAGCGGGATCAATGTCACCGGGCCTGCGGCCACCAGCCACCAGGCTTCGGATGTGCTCCAGAACGCCATATTGGCGCTATGGGCAGTGGGGTTGAGCAGCAGCCATGCCAGGGCAATCGGCACCAGCATCCAGGTTTCCACTACCAGGCCCGGCAATGCCTTGACCGGCGCCTGCTTGCGGATCAAGCCGTAGAAACCAAAGGTCAACGCCAGCACCAACGACACCCACGGCAAACTCCCGACCTGCCATACTTGTTGCGCCACACCCATGGCGGCCAGCCCGACGGCGACCCATTGCAGGCGCCGCAGGCGTTCACCGAGCAGCAGCATGCCCAGCAGCACGTTGACCAGCGGGTTGATGTAGTAACCCAGGCTGGCTTCGAGCATGCGCCCACTGTTGACCGACCATACATAGGTCAGCCAGTTGCCTGCGATCAACGAGCCGCTCAACGCCAGGATCGCCAGGCGCTTGGGGTTGTCCCGCAGTTCGCGCCACCAGCCGGGGTGTTTCCACACCAGCAACAGCAAACCGCCGAACAGCGCCGACCACAGTACGCGGTGGACGATGATTTCGGCGGCCGGCACGCTGGCGATGGCTTTGAAGTAGAGCGGGAACAGGCCCCAGATGACGTAGGCACTCAGGCCCAGGATATACCCGCGACGCGGGTTGGCGGCTTGCATGCAGAATCCTTGCATAGGCAGCTAACAAAGCCGTGATTGTAAGGAAGTTTGTCTATCGATGGGGCGGCTTTTTGTAGGAGCGAGCTTGCTCGCGAAAAACCTGAGGGCGCCGCTGGGTGTCAGGTTTCCCGCGTTATCGCTAACGACCTTCGTCGGCACGCCGCCCGGAAACAAGCTCGCTCCTACATGATGAGCGAGCGTGATTTCCTAGAACAATTTCAGGGGTTCTTCGTTGAGTGCCGACAATTGCTCGCGCAGCGCCAGCACCTGGTCGCCCCAATACCGCTCGCTGCCAAACCACGGGAAGCTGTGGGGGAATGCCGGATCATCCCAGCGCCGTGCCAGCCAGGCGCTGTAGTGCATCAGGCGCAGGGCGCGCAGAGGCTCGATCAGCGCCAGTTCGCGAGGATCGAAATCGTGGAATTCCTGGTAGCCGTCCATCAACTCCGACAACTGCCCCAGGCATTCCTGGCGATCGCCGGCGAGCATCATCCATAAATCCTGGACCGCCGGGCCCATGCGGCAGTCGTCGAGGTCGACGATATGGAACATCTCATCGCGACACATCATGTTGCCGGGGTGGCAGTCGCCATGCATGCGGATGTTCTTGTGCGGCGTGGCGCTGTACACATCCTCCACGCGCTTGAGCAAGTCACGGGCCACGGATTCGTAGGCAGGCAGCAGGCTCTTGGGAATGAAGTTGCCTTCGAGCAACGTGTTCAGGGAGTCATGACCGAAGTTCTTCACCCCCAGGGCTTCGCGGTGTTCGAAGGGGCGGGTGGCGCCCACCGCATGCAAGCGCCCGAGCAACTGCCCAAGGCGGTACAACTGATCGAGATTGCCCGGCTCCGGCGCCCGGCCACCACGGCGAGGGAACAGGGTGAAACGAAAGCCCGCGTGTTCGAACAGGCTTTCGCCGTTATGGATCATCGGGGCGACCACAGGCACTTCGCATTCGGCCAGTTCGAAGGTGAAGCGGTGTTCTTCAAGGATCGCTTCGTTGGTCCAGCGCTGGGGCCGGTAGAACTTGGCGATCAGCGGCTCGCAGTCTTCGATGCCGACTTGATACACCCGGTTTTCGTAGCTGTTGAGCGCCAAAACGCGGGCGTCGCTGAGAAAACCGATGCTTTCGACAGCGTCGAGAACCAGGTCGGGGGTCAATGTTTCAAACGGGTGGGCCATGCGAACTCCTGCGCGCAGCAGGTCGCCGCGTCCGGCCGGGTATGGTAGCGCACCGGGCTGGAGATAGGTGGTGTGTGTACTATCGCCTTCGCGAGCAAGCCCGCTCCCTCACTTGGCCGGTGTACACAGAAACACTGTGGGCTTGCCCGCGATGAGGCCCTGAAGATCACCTAGACCGGCGTGCCCAGCAGCACATTGCTCGGCGCAAACTGCACCTGAACCTGCGTGCCTTCACTTGCCGCCAGCGCCTTGAGCTGCTCGGGCGCCGCCAATGCACATAGCACCAGGCCATTGGGCAAGGTGATGCGCACCTCACTGGGGCCATCATCGGCATCAAGCATGGCCTCGACCACGCCGCCCATGCAGTTGAATCCAGGCGTCGGCGCTTGGTCGGCGGCGATCAGCTCCAGCCAACCGGCCTTGATCAGCGCGACCACTTCAGTGCCGATTTCCAGTTCCAGGCGCAGGGTGCTGTCATGGGTGATTTGCGCATCGAGGATCAAGCCACCGGCCAGCTCCAGGCGCACTCGATCATTGCGGCCATGGCTGTCGATGGCGATCACTTGGCCATGCAATTGGTTACGCGCACTGGTGCGCAGCATCAGGCGGCCCAGCAGGTTGAAATCGCTGGCGTCTTCGGCAGCCTCCAGGACCTGGGCCTGCACGGTCTGCAAGCGCTGATACAGGCGCAACACCCGTTCACCTTCGGCCGAGAGCCGCGCGCCGCCGCCGCCCTTGCCGCCGACGCTGCGTTCAACCAGGGGCTTTTGCGCCAGGTTGTTCAGTTCATCGATGGCATCCCACGCGGCCTTGTAGCTCAAACCGGCGCTTTTCGCGGCACGGGTGATGGAGCCCTGCTCAGCGATATGTTGCAGCAGGCCGATACGCTGGGGGCGACGAACGATATGTTGGCTCAACAGAGACGGTAAAGGCATGGCGAACGGCTGCACACTGGCTTGGGATACGCGGGACGTTGCGGGCAGGCGTCGCCGGAGTCAAGTCATGTGCCGGGCTTGGGTGTGCGCGCCAGGCAATACACATCGACCTGGCGCGCGCCGGCGTGTAGCAGCAGGCGGGCCAGGCTGTGGGCGGTGGCGCCGGTGGTCAGCACATCGTCCACCAGCGCCAGGTGCTGGCCCTGCACCTGCGCGCCCGGGGCCAGGGCAAAGGCCTTGAGCAGGTTGCGCTGGCGCTGCCTGGCGTCCAGTTGCTGTTGGGCGATGGTGTCCTGGGGGCGCAGCAGCAGTTGTTCATCCACAGGCAGGTCGAGGTCCCGGCCCAGCCAGCGGGCGAGCATGGCGGCCTGGTTGTAGCCACGTTGGCGCAGGCGTTTGGTGGCCATCGGCACAGGAAGCAGGCGGTCGGGGCGTGCCAGTTCGGCGTTGTCGAAGCGGTCTTGCAGGCATTGCCCCAGCAGGCTTGCCAGCAGATGCCCCAGGGGCCATTTGCCCTGATGTTTGAAGCGGCTGATCAGGCTGTCCAGGGGAAAGCCATAGGTCCAGGGCGCCACGACTTGCTGGAATGCCGGGGGTGAGTGCAGGCATTGGCCGCAGGTCAGGCCGCTGACGGGTAAGGGCAGGGCGCACACCTGGCAGCAATCCGTCAGCCACGGCAGGTCGATTTCGCAGGCATTGCATAGCGTAGCGGGGGAGTCCGTGGCTTCATCGCAGAGCAAACAGGTCTGATTGCTTTTTAACCAGATGTAAACCTCGTGTTTGTAGTCAGGTTGACAGTGCATGAATCTTCCTTAAATATGCCGAGCATCCGTGTCGTGCCTGTGGGTATTGCCCTTCCCACAGCGCTTGCCCAAGCATAAACAAGGAATCGCCCATGAGCGCCAGCCTCACTGCCACCTTGCGTCACGACTGGTCTTTGGCCGAAGTCAAAGCCCTGTTCGTCCAGCCGTTCAATGACCTGCTGTTCCAGGCGCAGACCGTGCACCGCGCGCATTTCGATGCCAATCGAGTGCAGGTTTCGACCTTGCTGTCGATCAAGACCGGTGCCTGCCCGGAAGATTGCAAATATTGTCCGCAGTCGGGCCACTACAACACCGGCCTGGAAAAAGAAAAGCTGATGGAAGTGCAGAAAGTCCTCGAAGAGGCGGCACGTGCCAAGGCCATCGGTTCGACCCGCTTCTGCATGGGCGCCGCGTGGAAGCATCCATCGGCCAAAGACATGCCCTATGTGTTGCAGATGGTCAAAGGCGTCAAGGCCATGGGCCTGGAAACCTGCATGACCCTGGGGCGTCTGGACCAGGACCAAACCGAGGCCCTGGCCCAGGCCGGCCTGGACTACTACAACCACAACCTGGATACGTCGCCGGAGTTCTACGGCTCGATCATCACCACCCGCACCTACAGCGAACGCCTGCAAACCCTGGCGTATGTACGTGATTCGGGGATGAAGATCTGCTCGGGCGGTATCCTCGGCATGGGCGAATCCCTCGACGACCGCGCCAACCTGCTGATCCAGTTGGCCAACCTGCCAGAGCATCCGGAATCGGTGCCGATCAACATGCTGGTGAAGGTGGCCGGTACGCCCCTGGAGAATGCTGAGGATATCGACCCGTTCGACTTTATCCGCATGCTCGCCGTGGCGCGCATCCTGATGCCGCAATCCCATGTGCGGCTGTCCGCCGGCCGTGAAGCGATGAACGAGCAGATGCAGGCTTTGGCGTTCTTTGCCGGTGCCAACTCGATTTTCTACGGCGACAAGTTGCTGACCACCGCCAACCCGCAGGCCGACAAGGACATGCAGCTGTTCTCACGGCTGGGCATCCTGCCGGAAGCTCGTGAAGAGCACGCCGATGAAGTGCACCAGGCGGCTATTGAGCAAGCGTTGGTCGAGCAGAAAAGCAGCGAGCAGTTCTACAACGCTGTCGTCTGATTGAAATGCCATCCAAATGTGGGAGCGGGCTTGCCCGCGATCAGGGAGGGTCAGTCAAGACATTAGCTGACTGACACACCGTAATCGCGGGCAAGCCCGCTCCCACATTTTTGATCGAGTTCAATCCCTTGAATATGAGGCCAGCATGTCTTTTGATCTCGCCGCGCGCCTCGCTGCCCGCCGTACAGAACACCTCTATCGCCAGCGCCCGCTGCTGCAAAGTCCCCAGGGCCCGCAGGTGGTGGTGGACGGCCAGCCGTTGTTGGCCTTTTGCAATAACGACTACCTGGGCCTGGCCAATCACCCGCAAGTGATTGAAGCCTGGCAGGCCGGTGCTGCCCGTTGGGGCGTGGGCGGAGGGGCCTCGCACTTGGTCGTCGGCCACAGCACGCCACACCATGAGTTGGAAGAGGCGTTGGCCGAGTTCACCGGGCGCCCGCGTGCGCTGTTGTTCACCACCGGTTATATGGCCAACCTCGGTACCGTCACCGCCTTGGTGGGGCAGGGCGATACGGTACTCGAAGACCGGCTCAACCACGCGTCCCTGCTGGATGCGGGCTTGCTGTCCGGCGCGCGGTTCAATCGTTATCTGCATAACGATGCGGTCAGCCTGGCCAAGCGCCTGGAAAGAGCCTGCGGCAATACCCTGGTAGTCACTGACGGCGTGTTCAGCATGGACGGCGACCTTGCGGACCTACCGGCCCTGGCCCGCGAAACCCGGGCCAAGGGCGCCTGGCTGATGGTGGATGATGCCCATGGCTTCGGGCCGTTGGGCGCCACGGGCGGCGGGATCGTCGAGCATTTTGGCCTGAGCCAGGAGGATGTGCCGGTGTTGGTCGGCACCCTGGGCAAAGCCTTCGGGACCGCCGGGGCGTTCGTCGCTGGCAGCGAGGAGTTGATCGAAAGCCTGATCCAATTCGCCCGCCCGTATATCTACACCACCAGCCAACCGCCGGCGCTGGCCTGCGCCACTCTCAAAAGCCTGGAACTGCTGCGCAGCGAGCACTGGCGGCGTGAGCATTTGCACACGCTGATCCGCCAGTTCCGCCAGGGTGCCGAGCAGATCGGCCTGGTGTTGATGGACAGCTTTACCCCGATCCAGCCAATCATGATTGGCGACAGTGCGCGCGCGGTGCGCCTGTCGCAGATGCTGCGCGAGCGCGGCATCATGGTCACGGCCATCCGCCCGCCTACCGTGCCGGCCGGCAGTGCCCGTTTGCGGGTGACCTTGACGGCCGCCCACACTGAGGCGCAGGTGCGACTATTGTTAGACGCATTGGAAGAGTGTTTCCGCTTGTCAGACCCGGAGTCCGACCATGCGTGATCGACTGATACTGCTCCCCGGCTGGGGGCTGGGTGTGTCGCCACTGGAGCCCTTGGCCGCCGCCTTGCGTGGTCTGGATGAGCGCTTGCGGGTGGATATCGAACCGTTGCCGGTGCTCACCAGCAGCGACCCTGATGAATGGCTCGACGAGCTCGATGCCACGTTGCCAGACAACGCCTGGCTGGGCGGTTGGTCCCTGGGCGGAATGCTCGCATCCGAGTTGGCGGCACGGCGCGGCGATCGCTGCTGCGGCTTGCTGACCTTGGCCAGTAACCCCTGTTTTGTGGCGCACGAGGGCTGGCCCAGCGCAATGCCGGCCGAGACGTTCGACGCGTTCCTGGCGGGTTGCCACGCCGATTCGCAAGTCACCCTCAAGCGCTTTGGCCTGTTGTGCGCCAAGGGGACGCAAGACCCACGGGGCATCGCGCGCTTGCTGGTCAGCAGCGCGCCGGCTACGGCGTCCAGTGCGCTGATGAGCGGCCTGGAGCTGCTTGCACAACTGGACACCCGCGAGGCCCTGCAGGCCTTTCGTGGCCCGCAGTTGCACGTGTTCGCCGGCCTGGATGAGTTGGTGCCCTGCGAGGCCGGCACTGAGCTGCTGAAGTTATTGCCTGATGTTGAGGTCGGTCTGATTGAACAGGCCGGACACGCTTTCCTACTGGACAACCCCCATGGAGTGGCGGCGGCGATCCAGGCTTTTTTGCATGAGTGCGGCGATGACTGATTTGTCCCATCCTCCACTGCCGGGCGCCTTGCCCGACAAACGCCAGGTGGCGGCGTCGTTTTCCAGGGCGGCGGCCAGTTATGACAGCGTTGCAGCGTTGCAGCGTGACGTGGGCAGCGAGTTGCTTGGGCGCTTGCCATCGGCGTTGATGCCCCGGCGCTGGCTGGATCTGGGCTGCGGCACTGGATTTTTCAGCCGCGCATTGAATAGCACGTTCCCGCAGGGCCAAGGCCTGGCGCTGGATATCGCCGAAGGGATGCTCAGCCACGCGCGGCCCTTGGGCGGTGCCGAGCACTTTATCGCCGGGGATGCCGAGCGTTTGCCGCTACAAGAGGGTAGTTGCGGGCTGGTCTTCTCCAGCCTGGCGGTGCAGTGGTGTGCTGACTTCCCGGCGGTACTCAGTGAGGCGCGACGGGTGTTGCAGCCCGGTGGCGTGCTGGCGTTTGCCAGCCTGTGCGTCGGCACCCTGGATGAGTTGCGCGACAGTTGGCGGGCGGCGGACGCAATGGTTCACGTCAACCGGTTCCGCCCGTTCAGCACGTACCAACAGCAGTGCGCGGCCAGTGGCTTGCGCGTGGTGAGCCTGGAGCAGCGCCCCCACGTGTTGCATTACCCGGATGTACGCAGCCTGACCCACGAATTGAAAGCATTGGGGGCCCACAATCTCAACCCGGGGCGCCCTGGCGGCTTGACGGGCCGGGCGCGGATTGTTGCCTTGGTGCAGGCCTACGAGCAGTTGCGCCAGGCACAGGGCCTGCCAGCCACCTATCAAGTCGTGTATGCCGTACTGGAGAAGCCCTTATGAGCGCTGCCTATTTCGTCACGGGCACCGACACCGATGTCGGCAAGACCACCGTCGCCGCAGGCCTTTTGCATGCGGCCCGACAGGCCGGCAAGAGCACCGCTGCCGGCAAACCGGTGGCCTCGGGCTGCGAAGTGACCACACGGGGCTTGCGCAACGCCGATGCTCTGGCCTTGCTGGCGGAGTGTTCGTTGCCGCTGGCCTATGCCGAAGTCAATCCACTGGCCTTTGAACCCGCCATCGCGCCGCACCTGGCGGCCCGTGAAGCGGGTGTGGCGCTGACCGTGCAAGCCCTGCTCAAGCCGATGCAGCACATCCTCGACAAACACGCGGACTTCACCCTGATTGAAGGTGCTGGTGGCTGGCGCGTGCCGCTGGCTGATCAGGACAACCTGTCGGATTTGGCCAAGGCCTTGCAGTTACCGGTGATCCTGGTGGTGGGCGTGCGCCTGGGGTGTATCAATCATGCGCTGCTGAGCGCCGAAGCCATCGCCCGGGACGGTTTGCCACTGGCGGGATGGGTGGCCAATATCATCGATCCGAAGACCTCCCGTCTGGAAGAAAACCTCGCCACCTTGGCCGAACGCCTGCCGGCGCCGTGCCTGGGCCGGGTGCCACGGCTCAAGCAACCCACGGCCGAAGCGGTGGCCGAGTACCTGCAACTGGACTTGCTTGATTAGTTTTTCCTAGGGATAAGGCATTATGCCATTAGTGTTATTGACGGGCCTTTTGCCCGATTGTCTGCTTCAATAAGGATTCACGATTTATTGCAAGGCAGGTTTACGCCATGGAAATCTCTGGAAGCAGTGCGTTTTATTCAGGCCTGAGCACTATTCAGGCCGGGCAAAACCGCGTCGACCAGGCCGCCGGCAAAATCGCCAGTGCTGCCACCAGCCAGCCTTCGGATGCGCAGAATGACCGCTTGCAGGCGGTCAATCGCGGCCAGCCGACCAGCTCCGCGAGCAATATGGTGGAACTGGCTGAAGGCAAGCTCCAGGTTGAGCTGGGCGCGAAAGTCGCCAAGGCTTCCGACGAAATGCTCGGCACGTTGATCGACACCTACGCCTGATCCAGCGGGATCATTGTGGCGAGGGGGCTAGTCCCCCGTTGGGCTGCGCAGCAGCCCAAAAATCTGCCATTTCGGTGTATCTGATAAGTCTCGGTGTGTCTTATTGGGGCTGCTTCGCAGCCCAGCGGGGGACAAGCCCCCTCGCCACGACAAGCCTCTAGCCATCCCCGATTTCTTCAACATACCTATCTTCCAATCTTTGACCGGTCATGCGGCATCACGCTGCAGGCCTTGTCGCGCCTGGCGTTGACCTGCGTCATGACAAACGGCATCTGCGGGGCGCTTGACAAGGATTGGGCGTAAACGTATGTTTCAAACAACTGTTTGACCGCTACAACAAATCCACGCGGTTGTTCATTCCAGGATTCATCAGCAGAGGTTTATCGCTATGCCTGACTACAAGGCCCCCTTGCGTGATATTCGCTTCGTTCGTGACGAACTGCTCGGCTACGAAGCGCACTATCAGAGCCTGCCGGCTTGCCAGGACGCTACCCCAGACATGGTTGACGCCATTCTCGAAGAAGGCGCCAAGTTTTGTGAGCAAGTGCTGGCCCCGTTGAACCGCGTCGGTGACATCGAAGGGTGCACCTGGAGCGAGTCAGGCGTTAAAACCCCTACTGGTTTCAAAGAAGCCTACAAACAATTCGTCGAAGGTGGCTGGCCAAGCCTGGCCCACGACGTGGCGCACGGCGGCCAAGGCCTGCCGGAATCCCTGGGCCTGGCCGTCAGCGAGATGGTCGGTGAAGCGAACTGGTCGTGGGGCATGTACCCAGGCCTGTCCCATGGCGCGATGAACACCATTTCCGAGCACGGTACCCCCGAGCAGCAAGATGCCTACCTGACCAAACTGGTCTCGGGCGAGTGGACCGGCACCATGTGCCTGACCGAGCCGCACTGCGG
>Ga0265296_1004417_pt1 | contig 12241 bp, 9 predicted proteins | sample MunlanPumphouse1_FD_189073 | JGI IMG/M metagenome (GOLD analysis project Ga0265296, IMG submission 189073) | Groundwater microbial communities from a municipal landfill in Southern Ontario, Canada - Pumphouse #1 | ecosystem: Environmental > Aquatic > Deep subsurface > Groundwater | place: Canada... | reverse complement strand
TAATAATATTTGTAGTGGTGATTTAGAAGATAATTATTTTTCTAAAAACTTTGGTGGAAAATTTTTCAGCAATAATTCAGCAAAAGTTATCGGGTTTATAAGAGAAAATATTGAAGAAAACAAAAAAAATTTGACAGAGAGAGAATACTACATACTAATTGCATCATTACTTTATACGGCTGATAAAATCGCTAACACCGTTGGACATTTCGATGCTTATTTTAAAAAGGATTTTATAAATGACAGCTTTTTTATGAAACCGATTGATCCAATTGATGTCGGTGAAGTATCTATTTTTCAAGAAGATACAAATGTTCTGGCAAAAAAGATAAAGGCGGATGTAGTTTATATTGATCCGCCTTATAATTCCAGACAATACAGCCGTTTTTATCATGTACTTGAAACATTGACCAAATGGGATAAACCAAAGCTGTATGGAGTTGCGCTAAAACCAGATTCAGAAAATATGAGCGATTATTGCCGAGCAAATGCCAAAGAAAAATTTGCAGAACTCGTGAGAGATATTGATGCTCAATTTTTGGTTGTTTCGTATAATAATACCTACGATTCAAAAAGTAATTCATCAAAAAATAAAATCACACTCCAAGAAATTGAAAAAATTCTACAGACAAAAGGTAAAACCAAGGTTTTTGAAAAAAATTATAGACATTTTAATGCCGGAAATACAAATTTCAATAATCACAAAGAGTATTTATTTGTAACTAATAGCCAGCATGAATAATAAAATCAAAAGATCCCCGTTATTTTATGTCGGGGATAAATACAAATTAATGAAGCAACTGGTAAATTTATTTCCCAAAGAAGTGAATAATTTTTACGAACCTTTTGTTGGTGGAGGCACCGTATTTTTGAATATTGAAGCGAAAAAGTATTTTTTAAATGATATAAACAAACACCTCATTAACATACATAAGTTTTTAATAAAAAATGCAGACAATCCAAGTCCGTTTTTTAAAAGCGTTGAAAAAGTAATATCCAAATATAAATTATCCAAATCTTACAAAGAAGATATAATTCCCGATTTACTAAAAAAAGAATGGAAGAAAACTTATTTCGCCAGATTTAACAAAGAGGGATACGAAAAATTAAGAGTGTGTGTGAATAATAACAAAAAAAATGACCCTCTGATTTTGTATATTTTGCTTATATATGGATTTAACAGAATGTTGAGATTTAATGGTGGTGGCAAATTTAATCTACCTGTCGGGAATGTTGATTTTAACAAAAATGTAGTTAATGCCCTAAATGGCTACTTTGATTTTGTGCATGATAAAAAAATATCTATAACCTCAAAGGATTTCAAAAAGTTTTTTTCTGATAAAAAATATCTGAAAAACGATTTTGTATATTTAGACCCTCCATACCTGATATCCGCAAGTGAATATAATAAGTTATGGAACCAAGAATCAGAAGCAGACTTACTGAAAATGATTGATGCCTTAGATAAAAAGGGTGTTAAATTTGCCTTATCAAATGTTACTCACTATAACGGAAGCAAAAATGACCTACTGCTGGAATGGATGAAAAAATATAAGGTGCATAGAATAGAAAGCAACTACATTAATTATCACAATAACGGCAAAAAGGTAATTAAAGAAGTTTTGATTACTAATTATTAAACTTATGAATAAACGACAATCTGAATACAAGCCACTGCTATTTACAACAACGATGAGAAATCCTGAACGGTTAAAAGATTTTTTGACGGTTTTGGCGAAACATGATGGTGAAATTTTAACGAACAAAATCATTGATAAAGTCGCTAAATCCTTAATTCAAAAAGGATTGTACCAGCCCATGAAAATATTCTCGGCCGTAAAAGATAAATGGAAAAACGAGATTGAGTTAAGCAAAACAGAAACTGAAAAAGTATTTTCCGACAACCCGCAAAGCCACAAAGAAGCGGGTTTTGAAAAAGGTTGGCCATCTAGATTTGATACTTGGTTTAAAATTACTAAAGAACTTGGTTTTGTTTGGTATTGGCCAAACGAAAAAATAAAATTTTCTGAAAGCGGAAAAATGTTATTGGACAAAGAGAAGCCAGAAAACGAATTAATGATTTTTGCCAATGCTTTTGCAAAATATCAACGACAAAATCCATTCCGCAGAGTTTTGAATAAAAATGTACCATTGATTTTACTGATACAAACGATAAAATTTTTGAATAATGATCCTGAATACAAAGGTGCCGGTATATCAAGATTGGAAATACCTTTATTACTGTGTTGGAAAAATGACGATGCCGAAAGTCTATATCGAGAAATAAAGAAATTAAGAAAAAAATACGGTTATTCGCCAAGCAATGAAGTGATTTTAGAACTTTGTTATGGATTGCTGAATGAAACAAAAAGAGATGATAACTCTATTTTAGGAGATTATCCCGATGATTTTATTCGCAAAATGCGTTTAACTGGCCTGCTTTCCTTGCGTGGCGGCGGTCGTTTTATAGATATAAACACAAAAGAAACTGCAACAGTAGATTATATTTTGAAAAATTATATTTCCTACAAAGAATTTGAAACGGAAAAAGAATTTTTTGGATATATCGGACAAGTTGATCATGCCTTAATCGCTACGCTTTCCGTATTTAAAGCTCCAGCAAAAACCACAAAAGCAGAATTAGAAAAATGGGTCAACCATTATGCTTGGGAATCAATTAAAAACGAACTGCTTAATTTGGCGCAAAAAAAGTCTTCCAGTGATGACATTTTGAAAATTATTGAACAGCCTTTGCGATTGGAGTTTTTAACTTCATTGGCTATTCTTAAAAAATTACCAAATGTTATAGTAAAGCCAAATTTTGTGTCCGATGATGAAGGATTGCCCACGAGTTTTGCTTCTGGCGGAAGCCCTGATATTGAATGCATGGAAGAAAAAGACACGATTTTAGTCGAGGTAACTTTATTGACTGGAACGCAACAGCATATCAGAGAATCATTTTCGGTACATCGACACCTTGAGGAATATGTTAAAAATGGGACAAAATCTTATTCTGTGTTCATTTCGCCAAAATCATTTATTGACACCGAACGCTATTTTAATTTCATCAAAAAAGATGGGTTAGAGGTAAGAATTTCTAATATTGATAAATTTGTCCACAGTCTTGAAAAAAAGGCGACATTAAATGAAGCAACCCTATGATTATAAAAAAATAAAATCGATTTATGAATAAGATAATCGAAAAAGCAAAAGAGGTGTTGGGGTTGAAGCAACAGGAAGTAAACGATCCTGGATTCTATCTTCTCCCCGATCGGCCAATTACCCCCGACAAAAAAGAAGACATTAGGTTTGGTCATCAACAGCTTGCTAATGCGGTTTTTGAATTATTGAAAAATGCCGAGCCACCATTTACTGTTGGCCTTTATGGAAAATGGGGCGTGGGCAAAACAACGATTGCCTCTTTAGTAAAAGAGCTTGCGTGTAATAACAATTTCAAATGTCTATTTTTTGATGCGTGGAAATATGAAAGAGATTCATTAAGACGGCAATTTTTAATTGAGCTTGATCGACAAGTGTTTAATAAACGATTGGGCTATAAAGAAAAACTGAATCAAACGCTTTCAAAGCCAGAAAAAGTGAGTATCGGGGACTATATAAAGCGTGTATTCAGTAATGTGGTCCCTCGAACGATTGGAATTTTAACTATACTGCTTGTTTTGGCATTTATTGCTTCCACTTTTTTTAATAAAAATAAAGATGTTTCAACTATTCTAAATCTTGCTTTCCAATTGGGATTAGTAGGCACTTTGGTTAGTTTTATTCTTTCTTCTTTTGAAGTTATTAAAGGGTCAACACAGTCCCACCGCACCGATTCCGCTGAGGGTTTTGAAGATCACTTTGTTGAAGCTATCGGCGAATCTGAATTGAAGGACAAAAAACTATTAGTAGTTGTTGATAATTTTGACAGGGTTGAAGACAGTAAAGCCGTGAGCATCCTTTCCGATATAAAAACTTTTTTATCTCGTGATGGAAATGAACATAAAGTTTTATTTTTGATACCCTGTGATGACCAAGCATTAAGATCTCAACTATCCGCAATTTACGGAGAGGGATTTGATACAGATGAATTTTTAAGAAAGTTTTTTAATCTAACAATAAAAATCCCTAAATTTATAGACCTTGATTTATTCAATTATGTTCGTGATTTACTGGTTACTTCAAGGGTATCCGAGTTTCAAAGTAATCCCGATCTAGAGGGGGTAATAATTTATGCACTCAGAGATAATCCGCGGGAAATAAAACAATTTATAAACTCCCTTATTCCTCAAATTTTGTTGGCGCGCGAACGCAAACTAGACCCAATTCTCAAGAATACGGCATTTTTAGCCAAACTACTTGTGATACGACAGAAATTTCCAATACTCTATGAAATTTTAGAAGAACGATCCCTGCGATCTCAAATTTCTCTGGATACCAATGAAATAGTTGATCTATACAAAGCTGAACTGAAACTAAAAAAATGGGATGATGAAAAAATTGACCGAGAGACCAAACGATTTGAACTTTTCAATAGCTTCACCCCTGGTATAAACGAAAAAAACATTGATATTTTTCTAACACTTAGACAATCGGAAGAAGAAAGAAAAATACCAGAATGGCGGAGCTTCGTTCTCGCTTTAGAGGATGGACAAAAAGAAGATGCCGGAAAAATATTTGCTCAGATCAAATCTGACGAGAAGATTCAAGTTCTCGATTCATTATTAAAAAGTTATCTAGAGAAACTAAAAGCTGGCCCATCACTTATTAAATTATTAGCAACTATTCTTCCTGTTGCCGAAAAGGAGAAACAGGAATTAAAATATTTTTTTGACGCAGCAGCTAATCATTTCCCCTTTGGGCAAGATTTAGCGAAAGTTTATCAACAGTTTTCTCCTTCTAATATCTTCTCATTTTGGTACCCGAATACAACACAAAGCAAAAGACAAAAAATTGTTAGTCCTTTTGTTGGATTATTTGCTATTTCTCAAGGTGATGGCGCGCCCGCAATAGAGGACGATTACGCCCTATCTCTTTTGGAAATAATCAATCAAAATCAAAAAATATTTAATCCTTTTAGATCGTCTATAAAACAATATTTAGAGAGTACTTATTTTCATCATCCGTATCTTGCACAACTCAACTCAGAAGATGCCCACAAATCTTTCATTACAGAAAATGCTGGTGCTAAATATGTTGATTCGCTCGTGAAAGATGATTTTGAAAATGTGGATGATCTCAAAGCTGCTCTTAGTTTTTGGCGGAACCTTAAACTTCCAGATGGTGCTGTTGTTAACTCAATAAAGAAATACAGAGAACTATTTGATAGCTTTAGCACTACGACGGAGGAAGAAAAATTAGCTCTTTGTGAAGGATTTTACGCTTTTTCTAAAAAATACTTCGATGTATTGAATGTGGAAGAAATAGAAGAATCTTTAGTCACTGAAATATCAACCCTATCAGCAAGTCTTGGAAGCTATTATGATCAACTTCCTGTCGTACGGTCCAAAATTATTGATTTAATTGACTTTTTTGCAGTCATAGCGAAAAATACAAACAAAAATATTTTAGGGAGTAAAATAGAAAACTTTATACAAGAATCAGACAACGATTCATTACTAAAAATAAGCAAACAAAAAATGAAGGATTGGGCGACGCGTTATCCGGGAGCAATTTTGCAAAGAAGTCAAAAAGATCCAACAGTAGTACTTAAAAAAGAAATTCACAAGATTTTTACGCCCGAACAAAATCAAACGATAGTTACAGGTCTTGCGAGCAATAAACAAAGTCCGGAGAGTTTTTTGAGCGTCATTGACTATAATGTTCAAAACAAAGAAACAACAATGGATCAAATTATATCCAATATACCCAACTTTGACCCAAATATTTTCTCAGACATTTTCAAATCCCTGCGAGGTTTGGGGGTTGATAAAGACAGCACCAGAATTGAAAACTTAAAAAATAAATTAGTAGAATATAAAAATCAACATCCCGAACAGGTTGAAACTATAGAAAAAGTCGCAAAGAAAAATAGGGGCTTATTTAATCCTGGTCAGCGGAGAGAACTTTTTGGAGAAGATGAATTAGATAAAAACGAATAGAAAGCGGCGCGCCAATGAAATTGGCACGGCCTCCAATTCCGCCGAAAAAAAGGGCAGTCCGAGCGAGGGCGTGGCGGAAGGAGGGGGTTGGGGGGAGGAATTCCGCCACGCCCGAGCCGAAGCGAAGCGTTTCCGCTGTCTTGGTATCAAGACATCAAAGCAAAACAATTTTCAATTCCTTTTAGAAAAAAGAATTTGGCTGGCGGGCGTTAAAAAATTGAAAGAAAATTGTTTTGCTTTGCTCGCCGAAGTTTGGCGGGCGGAAACGCGGAGCGGAGCTATTCCAGCATTTTTTGCTCAAAATAGGTTCGAGCTTCGTTCAGTAATTGCGACCAAAATTTATGAATTTAGTTAAAATAAATTGTGCTTTTTGCGACAAACAATTTTTTAGGCCCAAAAATCGTGTAAACGAGGCCAGAAAATTTGGCCATGCCCAATATTGTTCTAAAGAATGCAAAAATCAATCAAGGGTTAGAAAGATTAAAAAGATATGCGCAAATTCGATTTGTAATAAATTAATATTTCGGGCTCCGGCTGAACTAAAAAAATCTAAATCTGGTAATGTTTTTTGCTCTCTTTCTTGTGCTGCTATTGTCAATAATTCCAAATTTCCGAAAAGGAAATCAAAGAAAAATAAGTGTAAGTATTGCAAGAAAGAATTTATGGGTCAAGGCAAGTATTGTTCTAGGATATGCAAGCATAAAACCCAGATTATTAGCAGAACAAAGATTCTTGAACAGATTAAAGAATTTTACAGAAAAAATAAGCGGATTCCCCTTAAAAGAGAATTTCGCCATTGTAAAGCAGCGAGAATGCGGTTTGGAACTTGGAATAAAGCAGTGGAGGCTGCAGGATTTGTTCCTAATCCAGTAATGTTTGCGAGGAAATATCAAGCTCAAGATGGGCACAAATGCGATTCTTTGTCCGAGAAAATTATTGATGGCTGGTTTTATAAAAATCATTTGTCTCATAAGATTAAAATTTCTTACCCAAGACATTCAAAACTAACTTGTGATTTTGTAGTTGGTAAATATTATATAGAATTTTTTGGGTTAGAGGGCGAGCATAAAAGATACACAGAATTAGTGAAGCAAAAAAGAAAATTAGCTCGAAGATACCGTCTGAATTTTATAGAGTTAAAGCCTAAACATGTTCTTTCTGCGGCTAAACTAAATGATGTATTAGGTTTTTTGAGAAATAGTGAAAAAGTTTTTGACTAAAGGCCATAAATTGCATATACTAATAATAACAGATGGCTGGTGTTACTTCGCATACTTTGACTAAAATTGAGATCGGAGCAACGCCCGATCCCCGCATTGAAACATTGAGGAAAATCGTCAAAGCGTTAGAAGTTGGCGTTGATGAATTGATCAAATAATCTATGCAAAAACGCAAACCCTTAATAGAAAAATTATTTTCAAAGAATTATCAGCTTATTGATGGGACTGATGAAATTTTTGAATTAGATTTGGCCCTATGGGAATATGAAGTTTTATCAAAAGAAGAATTGATCAATAGAAGTGCTTATCTCAAATTAGTTGGTGGAAAGGAAACAACTCATTTTAAGACTTGCAATCTTCAAAACCTTGAAGATGTCCATAAAAATAGTTCGTTTAGAACCAAAATATTCTTTTTGGACGGAAAATATTCTACTGGGTATGCAACGCACAGCCTTTTTCCGTATCGTGGTAAATTCCATCCACAACTGATTAGAGCGTTATTAAACATTCTTGAAATTAAGCCGGGTAATGTTGTTCTTGATCCGATGGCGGGAAGTGCAACAGTTTCGGTTGAGGCAAACTTGCTTGGGATTGATTCAATTTCTGTAGATTTAAGCCCATTTTGTGAATTGATGGGTAGAGTAAAAACCTTCGCATTGGATTTGGATTTCAAAGTGCTTCAATCGATCGTTAAAGACCCAAAAGAATTATTGACTAAATTTAATAAATCAAGAGTTCCAGATTATTTTGTAAGCAATAAAAATGATGGGAAAAGAGCTTATTATGAAATAATTCTGTTAGCATTTTTAGATTCGATGGGTTTTGCAAGTCGGAGCAGCTCTTCAATTGAACAACTTTTTCCAAGAGTATTAGAAAGATATATTTCAACAATAAGAAATTTTCAAGAAGCGAGGCAAAAACTAGATTTAAAAATAGGAAAAAGCAAAATACTGCAAGGCAGTGTTTTGAATCTACCAATAGAGGAAAATTCTGTTGACGCTATCATTACATCCCCGCCCTATTCCTTTGCCATTGACTATTTAAAAAATGATCAACCACAATTAGAATACCTTGGGCATAATCTTGAATCCCTAAGAGAAGAAATGATTGGCCTGCAAGGACACGGTGTAGAAAACAAATTGGAAATTTACTTTGATAAAATGAATATGGCCTTGCAAGAAATGGGAAGGGTTTCAAAGAAAAATGCACCAATTGTCATAATCATTGGCACGAATGATATTCAAACAAATGGAGTAAGACTTGAAACAAGAGTTATCGAGTTGGCCGGAAAACAAAATTTGAAATTTGAGCTTGATTTAATAAAACCAATAAGGGGCTTACAAAATACAATGAAAAATGAATCAATATTATTTTTTACAAATCTAAAATAACACTATGAAATACACAAAACCAACAACTGATTTAAAATTTAAAACAGTTATAGACAAAAACACTTTTTATTTTTTCAATCCCGCATTCGAAGAAAAATATGAGGGCTATTTAAATTCGTTAAAGGAAATACTTTTAATTTTAAAAAATGAAATCGAAATAAAAGGATTAAAAAAGGAATATTTTGAAAATTTGTTGATAGAAAAAGAAAATGGCTTGAGAGCTTTACTCGCTCTTACCGGATTTTCGAACGAAACTCTAAAAAGATTAACAACAATCATCAGGGTTGTTAATGATCCGGAATTAAGTAAGTTGGTTTATAAAGATAAATGGTTTCAAGATGAGGATATAAACAATTTAAATGAATGGTCGGACGCACAAATTACTAAATTTATTAAAGAAAATGAATTTTTTAGAAAAGGAATAATTAATATTTTCTTTGAAGGGTCAACAATTCCATTTTTGACAAAAACCATTCCTTTATTTGAATTAAAAAAACTAAGTATCTCAAAACTCAAATTTGAAATACCGGAAATGATTGATACCTTAATTCGGTATAAAGAAAAGGGTAGTTATTCGGGGATGAAAGAAAACAATCCGGAAATTTTGATTGAAGAAATATTAAATCATTTAGATATACCTTTTGAAAAAGGCGATCTTGGTGAATTGATTGATAATGCCCCTGATAGCAAAAGGACAATGGATTTTATTATACCAAACAAGCAAAATCCTTTGATCATTGCTGAAAGCTCATTTTTAGCGACAACTTCCTCTGGGCAAGGCGATAAATCTAAAACTGAAATTTCCATTGATTCACTAATTAAATCTCATTATCCAAAAGCAAAATTTATTGGTTTTGTAGATGGGATTGGTTGGTATGTTAGAAAAGGCGATCTCAAAAGAATGGTTACTGCTTACGAAGATGTCTTCACTTTTCATAAAGAAGAACTAAAAAGATTTGAGAGGCTTTTAATTGATATCTTTCCAAAAAAGTAAAAATATGATGGATAAATATCTTAACAAAATTATAAAAGGTGACTGCTTAGAGGTATTAAAAAAAATACCGGACAATTTGATTGATATGACTTTCGCCGACCCGCCTTTTAATTTAAAGAAAAAATATAACCATTATGAGGACTCAAAAGAAAAACAGGATTATTTGAATTGGTGCAATGATTGGATAAGTGAAATGGTAAGAATCACAAAACCAACAGGAACAATTTTAATACATAATATTCCTCGTTGGCTTACTCACTATGCAGAACACTTAAATAAAGTTGCTTATTTTAGGCACTGGATTTCTTGGGATTCCGGCGGTGCGCCAATGGGAAAAACTTTACTCCCAAACCATTATGGTATTTTGTATTACACAAAAGCAAAATCTCATAAAGAGTTTAAATTTTATGATATTAGATACCCACACCCAAGATGTAGGATGTGTAATGAATTTTTGAAGGACTATGGCGGAAAAAAAGATCAAGCTCATGGATTTGGTCCGCTTCTTTCTGATGTCTGGTCTGATATTCATAGAATACGCCACAAAAAAAGAAGAGATGAGCACCCTTGCCAACTGCCCATACCACTTCTTGAAAGATTAGTTTTAATGACTACCGATGAAGGAGATGTTGTTCTTGATCCATTCGTGGGAACAGGCACAACGGCGGTAGCGGCAAAGCAATTAGGGAGAAATTATATCGGGGTAGAGCTTGATTCTGATTATGTAAAAATTGCTGAAAAGAATATAAAAGCGGCAAAAGAAACTAAAATCAATGGCCATTATGTTTCTGTTTATCTTGGGCATATCAGGACGATGAGAGATAAGGATTTTAAAGAAATATGGAAAAATAAGAATGGTGATTTAAAATTGCTTGAAAACAAAATGTATAAATTATTAGCGAATAGGTAAGCATGAAAATAAAATTTAAAAAAAAACATTTATCTATTGACCAGTTCAACGAAGTGGAGTTGCCAAACTTCACAATTTTAACTGGCGTAAATGGCTCTGGGAAAAGCCATCTTTTACAAGCAATTGAACAAGCAAAAGTGGAAGTTGGGGACATAGGAAAATCGGACATCGTCCATTTTGATTATGAAACTTTCCGGTTAGAAAATGAGGGTAGATTCAACGCATACCAATTTACGACGGAAAAGGATGATGCGTGGAATCTTTTTGAACAACACGTTAAAGGCAGTGCTACCTCGTGGAAAAATGAACTTGGTGAGGATTACGGCAAAATAACTAAATTGGCCACAGAAGAATATAAAGGTATATGGGATTTGCGCAAAAAAGACTTTAGCGACGATGACTCGGCAGTTCACGAAAAGTTACTGAAGTACAAGCAAAATTTCAGCAATCTTTTTCGGGATAACAATAATTTAAAAAACAATCAGCAAGCCAAAGCTCTATTCGTCCTAATCAAACAATCATCATATAGTATTGATGAAATAACGAGGGAAGATTTTAACGACCTTTATAATCCGTTTGACTTTAAGAACGATTTTCTTCCGTCACAGTTGGGTAAAGTAATTTGGAATTATTATGTAAAGTTTAATCAAAATCAGAGTAATGAACTGCAGAATAGTAAATATGGGAAAAATTACCCGGTTTTCAGTGAAGAAGATTTTATAAGAAAGTACGGAGAGAAGCCGTGGGAAGTTGTCAATAAAATCCTAGAAGCGTTTGATAGTTTGGATTACAGAATTAACTCACCGGAAGGCACTGACCCGTACGATAGCTACCAGCTAAAATTAGCCCACACAAAAAGAGAAGGATTAGAAGTTGACTTTGGTGCGCTTTCATCCGGCGAAAGGGTATTAATGGCATTAGTAGCTTCTGTTTATAAAACTTCTACCGATAAGCATTTCCCAAGTTTATTGCTACTTGATGAGGTGGATACTTCGCTTCACCCGTCAATGATGCAAAATTTACTTGATGTGATAAGCGACATTTTTTTTCAAGGGGCGTGAGAGTTATTTTGGTTACCCATTCTCCCACTACTATCGCTCTTGCCCTCGACGAATCGATTTATGTGATGAATAAAGACGGTAAAAACAGGATAGTTAAAACAGATAAAAACAAAGCATTAAGCATTCTGACGCAAGGCTTTGCCACCTTAGATGAGGGTATTAAATTATTTGACCAGATAAGCAGAAAGAAACTAGCGGTGATTACAGAAGGGCACAATACCGGTTATATTCAAAAAGCAAAAGATTATTTTGGATCAGCTATTAAAAATGATGTTGAAATTATAAGTGGTATTGAGAGTATGTCGGGAAAAGAACAATTAAAGGTGCTTTTTGAGTTTTTTATACGTGCCCCTCATGATAATCAGGTAGTTTTTGTTTGGGATTCGGATATGACCTCAAAAATGAGCGGTAAAAACAATACCACTCCTTACATACTAGAAAAAAACAAGAAAAATGAAAAAGTTATCACCGGAATTGAAAATTTATTTAATGGCAATCTTTTTGCCAATGAATTTTATACTGAGAAACCAAAAGCCGATGGTGGTTATCATAAAAGTTTAGACAAAA
>Ga0265296_1004416_pt1 | contig 12242 bp, 12 predicted proteins | sample MunlanPumphouse1_FD_189073 | JGI IMG/M metagenome (GOLD analysis project Ga0265296, IMG submission 189073) | Groundwater microbial communities from a municipal landfill in Southern Ontario, Canada - Pumphouse #1 | ecosystem: Environmental > Aquatic > Deep subsurface > Groundwater | place... | reverse complement strand
CCGGTCAATGGAGTAATATCTTTGTTCTGTTTAATTCTTTCATCCGCCGCGCGCGCCTGTTTTATGGCTTCTTCTTTGGTAAGGGTCACATAAGCCTGAACCTTTCCTTCAACCGCGTTGATCCTATCAAAGATCTTTTCGGTAAGTTCGGATGAACTTATTTTTTTGTTTATCAGGAGAGTATGCAGTTCGTGGGCGGGCTTGCCGTTCATTCCATGATCCTCGGGACCCGGAACATATTTTCTTCAACTTCCGGCCCGTTGGCCATAATGGCGTCGATGTCGTCTGTCTGCTCGATCACGTCTTCACGCAGGACATTTTTCATGGGAATGGCGTGGGAGGTGGGGGGGACATCCTTGATGTCTAATTTGTTTAAATTTTCAGCGTATTGGAGGATATTGCCAAGCTGTTCGCCGAATAGTTTTTTTTCTTTTTCGGAAAGTCCCAAACGGGCAAGGCGCGCTACATGTTCCACGTCGATCTTCATGGAGTATTCTTTTTAATGGGAAGAGTGAAGATAACGGTAGTTCCTCTTTCCAGGCCGGGAGATTCCGCCCAGATCTGCCCGCCGTGCCGTTCCACAATATCTTTGCTTAATGCCAGTCCCAGCCCTGTTCCCTGCACTTTTGAATTCCCCTGCCGCGCCCGATAAAATTTCTCAAAAATGTGAGGCAGATCCGCGCTATCAACGCCTTTGCCTTCGTCTTCAATGGACACAAAAATATTAAGGCCCGACCTTTTTGCCGTGATCGTTATTTTTCCGCCTTCATTTGAAAATTTGATCGCGTTCGATAATAAGTTTATCAGAACTTCCAGGATCTTTATTTCATCAACTTTGATCTGCGGCAGGGCCGGCTCGATGCGCTTGATGATAACTGCTTTTTTCAGGTTAAGCTGGGGCTGCATTTCGATAACGGCATTATCGATTATGTGCTCGATGTTGTGCTCTTTTTTTTCTAATTTTATATGGTGCGATTCGATCTGCGCCACATCCAAAAGATCGGAGATAAGTTTGATTATGCGCTTTGCCTGGCGATCGATCACCTCAATAGTATCGCGCTGGTTCTGGGCCAGAGGCCCCATCAATCCTTCCATGAACAGGGAGGTATATTCTTTGATGGAAGTGAGGGGGCTGCGCAGTTCATGCGCCACATTGTTCATAAAATCAAGTTTTTCGTCGGCCAGTTCCTCAACCTGCTGCTGTTTTTCCCTGAATTTGTCCGCCAGATAAGAAACGGCGTAGATTATGGCAAGCGAAATAAAGAAGAAAGAGACGGCATAAAGAAATAAAAATCGGGGATCGCGATAAAGGATTATCGGAGGGATCGCGATCGTATAATGCTTGATGACCCCGAAGAATTCAAGCCGGTTGACCAGCGCAAAGAAGATGACGGCATGCCCTGTGATCATTATTGCAAAAGAAGTGCCGTAGAAAATAGCCGCAATGGTGGTAAAGAGCAAATATAAGACCACAAAAGGCGATTCCAGCCCGCCGGTAAAATGGACCAGAGTGGTAACTGCGATTATATCCGCCAGGAATTGAAGATAATTGCAAAAACTGGATTTACATGCCTCCGGCTGGAGGCGGGCGAACCAGAGGATTATCAGATTGTAGAGAAAGATAATAAATAACGTGATAAATATCGGCTTCAGGTGAAGTTGGAGCCCGGTCAGTTCACACATCAGTATGGTCAGAGCAACGCTGGCCAGCGCGGTCCAGCGGATGCGCGACACCCGGATCATCCGTAACGCCTCATCGTAAAAATGATTATTGTTATTATTATTCATCATATCTTGGAATATTATACTACAATTTTAAAATTGCTGAAGGCCTTAAAGAGAAATCCGCGACTTTTCCGTTAAGTAAGCGATAATATCCCGCACAGCCGATCATGGCGGCGTTGTCGGTGGTGTATTCCAATGAAGGAAGGATTACGGCAAGCCCTTCCTTTTCTCCGGCTTCTTTGAGCTGTTTTCTTAAAAGTGAATTAGCGGAAACGCCTCCGGCCAGACAGACGGTTTTAATGTTGTGATTTACCGCGGCTTTGATCGTCTTTTCTACCAGGACATCGACTACCGCTTGTTGGAACGAAGCAACAATATCCTCAACACGCATTACGCATGACGTATTACGCATTACGAGATTTACTACCGCAGTTTTGATACCGCTGAACGAGAAATCATAATGGAATTCTTTCTCGATCATAGGCCGCTTGAAATCAACTGCTTTCGGGTTTCCCTCTCTTGCCAGTTTATCTATAACCGGTCCCCCCGGGAACCCCAGCTTTAAAAACCTCGCTACTTTATCAAAAGCTTCTCCCGCCGCGTCATCTCTGGTCTGCCCGAGAACTTTATATTTGCCGTGATCTTTTGCTTCAACGATCATGGTATGTCCACCAGAAACGAGGAGGGCGATGAAGGGGAACTGGGGGCTAGGGGACTGGGGAATAAGGAAATTGGCGTACATATGGCCTTCGAGATGGTTCACGCCGATGAGCGGGATATTTAAAGAATAAGCGATGGCTTTGGCGGCGCAGACGCCGACCAGAAGCGAGCCGACCAGTCCGGGCCCGCAGGTAACCGCGACCGCGTTGATGTCTTTAAATCCAACGTTCGCCTGGTCGAGGGCTTCTTTAATGATCGGATTTATAACCTCAATATGCTTGCGGCTGGCGACTTCGGGAACGATCCCGCCGTATTTTTTATGGAATTCTATTTGCGACGCAATGACGTTTGAAAGTACCTCGTGACCGTCTTTAACAACCGCCGCGGAGGTTTCGTCGCAGGAAGATTCAATGGCCAGGATCAGCATATAATGAAATTATATCATTTTTAAAATGCCACTCAAGCATCGCGCCGGCTACTTTTTTTTGGCCGTAATGGTTATACCATTAACAATAATGGTCAAGCCGTCAACCTGGCTTGCCGCGTCGCGTGTGAAAGCCAGCGTTCCAGTCCCCACAGCGCAGAAGAAAATAAAATTGTCCGTTGCGACCGGATAAAGTTCATTGGGGACCGCGATCCCTGGTATTTTCAGGGCTGGCTGTGTTCCTGACATGGCGACTTCATAAATGATGCCGCTGCCGGTCGGCTCGTAACTGCCCAGATAAGTAGTGATAACACTAGGTGAGACATCGATCAGCGCTTTAGCTTCAGGGGTGATATCGGGCCAGCCATAGACTTTCGCGATGCCGCGCATGATCTCCAGCATCAGCAGTCCTCCGTTTTGCGAATTGGTCATCACGACCGCGCCCCGGCCGTTGCCTTGGACAGGACCATTCCGTTCCCCGTGGCCGCTTGCTGGACCTCGATGATGATCCGGGCCAGGTCGGAGGGATTTGTCCAAAGGCCGGCCGCCGCCAGTTCCGGATATGTGTTCCACCCGCCGGAAACAAGATTACCGGAATAATCATGGGCGGAGACGGCGCGGGCTAATAGCGAGCCGGATATCGGTTGTAGAAAAGCACTCGAGGTCATGCCAATTTTACTTAACAAATGATCGTTCATATAATCCTTGAACGGTGTCCCGGTTATGTCTTCGATCATCTGATGAAGGATCTCCATCCCGCCGCCGGAATAGCTGTAGGCCGACCCAGGCGCCGCCTCAACTGAAACCGGGAGATTGTCGGCCGTCGCGCCGTACCCTTTGGCCCACTCGATCCGGCCGTTGTTGATGACCGCGATGCTTACCGCCGGGGTGTAATAATGGGCCATCCGGTCGGTGAGCGACATTCCGGCCGGGGTCGTGCCGGTTTTATAGTATGACGGCAGTAATCCGTTCTCTACCGCCGTGATCCGCGACTGAACATCGTTCAAATTTACCGTCTGTCCGCAGCTGGTAATAAAGAAAGAAAACCCGATGATAATCAATAAACCAAGAAAAAATAATTTATTTTTCATGATCTACTACTAATTATAAGCACAGCCGAGTTCTTTATTCCCTGTCCAGCGCATAATTTACTGCCGCTTCGCAATGTATAGCCATCGTGTCAAAAACCGGGATGCTTACATCTTTTTGTTGGACCAGCAAGGGGATCTCCGTGCACCCCAGGATGACGCCTTGCGCCCCTTCCTCTTTAACCAGGCGATCAATAATCTGGACATAGCGCTTTCTGGACTGCGAATAAAACTTTCCGGCGCAGAGCTCGTCAAAAATAACCTTATTAATATAATCCCGCTCGGCCTTATTAGGGACAACAACCTTGAACCCATATTTTTCCAGACTATCCCGGTAAAAGGGCTGTTCCATCGTGTAAGTCGTGCCCAGCAGGGCGACGGTTTTTATCCCGCTCTGTTTCACTTTTTCGCTGGTCGCATCATAGATGCGGAGAACAGGGATCTTAACATTTTCTTCAATAAGGTTAGCGGTCGAGTTCATTGTGTTGGAAGCGATGACAATAAAATCCGCGCCGCCCCGTTCCAGCCTTTTGGCGGCGTCGATCATGGTGGCTCTCAAGGGTTTCCAGTCCCCCTTATCGGCCAGCCGTTCCTGTTTGGAAAATTCTCCAAATTCAATAGAATACATTAGTATTTTTGCGGAATGCAATCCGCCCAATTTTTTCCCGACCATTTCGTTCATTAGCCGGTAATAGACGATCGATGACACCCAGCCAACTCCGCCAATAATGCCAATTGTTTTCATTTCCGGCTCTGATGGCTTTTTCAGGCCAGCAGGTTGGGGAAGAGCACAGCCGCTAATGGCAATAACCAGGCAAAGTACAGCTGAAAGAAAAATTAATCTAAGCCTTATTTTCATAATTCCCCGCCTCTTCTTTAAGGTTGTCCACATTCTTCCATCGCTATCTTTAGTTGTCAACGAGGAGACAATGATTTGTGAAACCCTCCGGTGAATTAGGGCTCTTAAACCTATCTGATATAAGGGGAAGCCGCGGGGGTAAAATCTGCCGTATCAGAAGAAGTATCATTAAATCCTTCGATTTTCACTTTATCATCAGCTGTCATTTCAACAATCATCAAGCCGGTCCGGCTGGTTTCGGAACTGCCCAAATAAAGTTTATAAGGAATTTTTCCGCTCGCGGCTGTTACGTTAACGGGATCAGCCGCTCCATTTTGGACATAATAAACGCCTTTAGAAAAAACAGTGCCGCCGACTGAAATCATGATTTGATTCGGGTCATAATTGTCATAAACAAAAGCAATCTCTTTTGTTCCAACCGCTGTGCCGGCAGTAATATCCGCGGTGGCAACATCGCTAAGGAACCAGCCGCCAACCAGCTTTCCAGGCTGGTCATAACAAAATTTTCCATCTTTGTCAGAACCCAAACGCCTTACATTGGCGTAAAGCTGGCTCTTAACCGGCTCGATGTAGTATTTTAAAGGAGCATCGCTGTAAATATTCATGTCAACGTAATGAGTAGAATTAATGAACGGTTGAGAAGAATTCTTGTTGAGCACGCCCAAATCAACCGCGGCGGCATGCTTGCTTGCCACGCCCATCTGCTGTCCGGTTTGCACCGTATCGCCTACCTTCAAGCTGGAAGAAATTACCAAATGTATTAAATAATAAGAATAAGTGCTTTTAACCCCGACAACCACTCGATTATCATGTTCAGACCCATAAGTAAAAGTATAAATATCAAGAATTTTACCCCCGACAGGAGCGTACACTGGAATAGTTTCAGTGGCGTCATCATGCGTAAAGTAAACGTGATCCGTCGGCAAAGTGTGGTCCGACGGATTGAGGTTGCCTAAAGGGACAATATATTTATAACTGCCGTCAGCCATGGGTGAAACCTCAAGACTGATTACCCCGGACGGTAAAGAGGAGTCAAACAATTGGTTGGATTCACTGCCGCCGCCAGTACTATCCGTGCCCTGCCTGGTGCAGCCAATTAAAAAAAATGCAAGAACAAGCGAGAAGGCGACTACTAAAGATTTGTTCATGATAAGGATTATAGCTCTATCAAAATGAAAAAATCAATGAATATTTTGATCGATCAGCTTCTTAACTTCATCGGGAAGAAACGGCCGGCCCTGGCCGGAGAGGGCGGTGCCGATGATCTTGCCTTTTAAGATAAGCTTGTCATCCGGCATTCTGTAAATATCCTGATAAAACACGAACCTTATTTTACCTTCCAGCGCCATTTTGAGCGTAACATAAAACGTGTCTCCGCTGGTTAGAGAAAATTTGTAATCGACTTCAGACCTGACCACCACCAGATTTATTCCCTTCTGGTGCATCAGGACAAAATCAACTCCCGCGCTTTTTAAGAATTCGTGCCTGGTATGTTCAAGATAATTCAGGTAGATGGCGTTGTTCACGATGCCTTGAAGATCGCATTCATAATCCCTTACCACAAAATCCAATCTAAAATCGCTCAAATCAGATATTAAAGCTCTGCGAAAAGCTCCCCGTCACATAAGCATTGGTGCTTGAAGTGTTATAACTCTTGCTGGCATCCGGTACCATGTATCTGAATTCAACCCCGGCGCTAAAACCGCCAACCGCGACTTTGATGCCGGTTTCACCCTGGTAGCCGGTGGTTGAAGTGGTTTTGCCGAGAGCGGTGGTTGAGTTATAGCTTAATCCGGCGCCGACATACGGAGTGATCATGTCCAAAAAAGTCTGGCCGTAGATCAGGTCAGCGGTAATGGGCATATAAGTGACATTTGTGCCATTTTGATCGTAGGATGTTGTTTCAACCGCCGCGCGCGCCGAAAGATTCGGCGTGATCTGGTAATCCGCGCCAACGCCGTACATCATTGAAGTGGATCCGTTCCCCGAATTATAAAGTCCGGCCCTTCCGGAAACAGTTACATTTCCGGCATATGAGGCGGAGACTAAAAAGATCGTAATGAGTAATGCGTAAAGCGTGATCTGAAATTTCATATTTTCCCTCCTATTTCAGCAAATCGCCGATCTTGCTCTTGGCAAAATCGGTCCGCGACAATATATAAGCGGTTTCTCCTCTGGTCAGAGGCTTGTTCGGTTCAAAAGGCTGGCCGTTAAGATAGTCAAGCAATCCGGCGTTCTTGGCGGCAGAGATGGAAGAGGCCGCCCAGTGCCTGCCGGGAATATCAGAAAACGGCGCCTCCAGGACGCGCGATATTGGGAAATTGGCAAATCGGGCGATGATCGAAACGCCCTCCGCGCGGGTGATCGCGCGGGAAGGTTTAAATGTCTTGTCCGGATATCCGGTCACATATTGCTCATCGGCGGCGGTCTCTATGAACTTAACGGCCCAGTGATTGTCCGGCACGTCCTTAAACTTTTTGGACACCTCGCTTGCCAGCTTGGTCCCCGCCGCTTTTATCAGGAGCGAACACATTTCCGCCCGGTTCACGCTATTTTCCGGTTTAAACGTTTCGTCCGGGAAGCCGGTTATTATATTCAGGGTCGCCAGATATTCGATCGGCAGTTTTGCCCAATAATCGGAGGCCAGGTCCGCGAATGTTTTTAGACGGACAACTTTAATACCGATGGTTTTTAAAGGCTTATCATTAACGTCCATTGCGGTAAAATCCAAGAAATTAGCTCCCAGTTTGAGAGGCAGTTGGGCGTTTAATGAATTATCAGCCGCGATGCCGACCGATTCCTGGCTGACGGCCACTTTTTTAACGTCCGGACTGAAGATCTTTCCGGTGACATTAAGTTTCTCATTATAAGAAACTTCAAAAGAAGGATTGTTAATTATAAATATTTCTTTTTTCTCTTTTGATTCTTTTTTCTTCTCCGGATATCCGTAGGATAAACTGATATAGTGCGACGAGAACTGGCTGAAATCGGAATAAGTGTGGTAAGCGTAATCAAAACTGAAGCCGTCGACTTTAACCCCGACCCCCAGGCTCATATTATTGTACATTTTATCCCCTGCGCTGCTCTGGTCAATGCCGCCCCTTAAGGTAAAAGCGCGGAGCCAATTCATGTCAACGATCGGAGACCATTCGCCTCCTATATGGAACAGGGTGGGGATCCCTGCCTGGGTGGGGAAATAGTCCATGTCCAATCCGACAGACAGGTTGTTTAAAGGTTTAAAAGAAATGCCTGATTTTACGGTTGCCGGAAGCGATTCGTCCGTGTTATCGCTCCAATGCAATTTGCCTCCCATGGAAGACGGCAATATGCTCTGCAAAGCGATACCCGCTTGCAGGTTTTTGTTAACTTTATAGAGAAGGCCAAGATCCAGGTCCATGCCGCTGGCCGTAAGCGCGGAGATAGTTGAACCGGAAAGATCGCCCTGATACAGCTTAAGCGTGGCGCCGGCGGAGAGATTGTTAAGAATAAAGTCCAGTTTCTTAGCGTAGCTTATCAGGTAAGTCTTGATCCCGTAAGTGTAATTTGATTGGCCGTTGAGAATGGGCGGAAGTCCGCCGGTAGATTCAAAAGAGGGGACGCTGACCGAAATTGAATAAGAAGTAAAACCCAATCCCAGCGAACCAAAATCAAACGGCATGGCCCCTCCCAGTACCACCTGATTATATTCATTGATATGTTTGCCAAGCATGCTGTTGAACATCCCATTTTCAAGCTGAATTAATCCCGCGGGGTTAATAAACAGCGCGGAGGAATCATCGGCCAGACCGACAAAAGCCCGGCCCATGCCCAGAATCCTGGCGCTCGAACCGATAGTTACGGGATCATTTGCCGCCGCGGCCAAAACCACCGTTTGGCATAGCAGCAATAAACCCAGCAGTACTATTAATTTTTTTTTCATTTATCAATTCTTTATCAAATATGTTTTATATCCGGTGCTTAAAACTACCGGATAAATGCCTTTTGGCAGGTTCGACAATTTATCGCCGATATCCCAGTTGTAAGTTGAATACCCGACGGCGGAAGCGCTGACCGCGGAAGAAGTTACATGGGCGGTGGACGCGTTCAGCGTGACAATAGACGATCCGCTAGAGGGAGAAATAATAGAGACCGAAAGATTGGCCGGCAGTTCCTCCGCCGTGCGGACGGTCAAGGTAAGCTGGTTATTCTGGATCACGGTCGAAGCGGCAAAATATTCGGCCTGCGACGGAACGCTGACGCTTAATGATACCTGCGCCGTGTTATTGTAAAGATTGTCTTTTACCGTAAGCAGACAGGTATGCTGTCCGGTTGTAAGCGTGGTCGGGTTAGTGAAGCTGAAAATAGCCTGCGTCGAACTAATCGCTTTTGTAATTGTTACCGTGTTGGCCGCCACGTCGGTTGCAGTCCCGCCGTCCCACTTGGTGGTAAAACTCAATTTGGTCGGGTCTAGCACGCTTATAAGATTAGGTGAAACCGTTACCGTTACAGAAACTTTGGGCTGTGTGGAGCACTGGGTTTGACTTCCGTCGAAATACAGATCCGAAAGAACTACCAGTTCATCGGTGGCGACCAGCGATCCGGAAAAACTCGATGATACGCCGTAATCATCGGTCGCGGTAATGGTTAATGAATGAGTTCCGCCGGTCAGCGTTTTCTGATGGGTATAATCGGCCTGATGGTTTGTGGAATTTGAGGTAAAGCCTACCGTTTCAGCCGCGCCGAGGTCCCAGGATATCTTCATGGTTGAATAATTATTTGAAAATGTGGAATCGCTTACCGTGACTGTTCCTTCCAGCGTACACGGAGCGTCTTGCAGTACCTGCATTCCGCTGGTATATGGAATGCCGCTGGCTGTATTCAAAGCTATGACAGGGGCGCTCCCGTCAGCAATTTTCGCGGCATAAAGGCTTGAGCCCGCAAAGATCAATTGCTGGGCTTCGGCTGACGTGTGGCCTATGATGTATGATTCATTGGTAGCGCTGTCCCTCATATCCATCCAGTGGACAGCCGCCTTGCCGGTTTCGACGTTGACTATTTGCGTCGGGAACTGCACATTCGCCGCGCGGCACAAAGGAATATCCCCCTGGGACCAGAGATCATTACCGCTGCCGTCAATACGTTTGGCGTAAATGTCGGCGTTTGCCGTCCAATCGGAAGACGAGATTTCATGATTAAGATTATAAAACCAGTTGGCCAACTTTGTGGCGTCGGGTTCATTCCGGCCGTCAAGATAAGAAATAAACGCATTGCCGCTTCCATCAGGACAAATGGAAGGGTAAGCGGCTGCCCCGCTGGTTGACAACTTCTTCAACCAATTTATGCTTAAAGTGCTTTTTTGGGCTACAGATCCGTAAATGTTAATGGCAGTGTTTCCTTCAGTTGACGCGCAGGCAATAAGAAAATGATCGCTGTCTATCATATCGATAATCGGATAGCGCTGGTCATTTGCCTGATCGACGAAGATTCCCGTTCCCTGGTTTCCGGATTTAGGACGCATGGTCCCGTCCTGTTCAATCCATTGCATATATACATTTGTTTTTTCGTTACCGCTGCGGCTTTTTTCCGACCAGACAAGCACAAAACCTTCGGAACCGTCGCTGCAAATGCTCTGGTATGGATAACCGCCAAACTTTACGGTATCGGACAGAGGGATGATCGGGTAAATCGTTACTATAGTAGCAACCGGAGCGCTAATATTAACTTTAGCTGCGTTAATGGCGTAAAGGCCCCCCCCCTTGCTGGTCTGCCAGACAACCCAGACATAATTCGACCCGCCTTTCATAGAAAGGATATTATTGATCGGGGCAGAACCTTCGTCCGTGACCCGGATTTGTGATCCAACCACGCCGCCGCTGTCAACATGCCGAAGATAGACCTTATTTTCAGAAATATAAATTACATAAGCTCCGCCGACGGTATCCGTTTCAACGATGAAATCGGTAATATTATTGCCAAGCGCTGTGGTTGAGGTGACCAATTGGGGACCGGCCGGGTTGTTCCATAAATAGTTGCCGCCGCTGTCAAACTTTTCAATATATATTTCTTTTGTAGTTGTGCCGGATACATTTGGAATCCTGGCCCAGGCGACGATCGGTTGGGTTGAATCCATGACTGCTATTTTTCCCGCGGGCGGGGTAGCAGCCAAAAACCTTGAACCAATGCCTGAAGGCAGGGAATGATCGATTTCCTGATTGACCGAAACGCTTCCGTCAGAGTTAATATGCGTGAACCTGCTTGAATAAACAGGGCTGCTGGTAGTAGATCCTGTGGGATCTGAAACGAAGAAGTACATTCCGCCGGAACCGTCCGCCAGCCCGTATCCGCCGTACCAATTGTTACCGTAGAGATTTGACCCATTCGTTGCCCAACTGCTGGCGCCCGTCGCGGCCAGTGAGGCTGATGCTAAAACCAAAAATAAAAAAAATGAAACCATTGCTTTTTTCATATCATTAAATCTCCTTTTGTTAGGCAATTATAACTAATTGCGGCGATAGAATCAAGGAAATTATGGCAGAAAAAAGATAATGGTGATAAAATAAGAAGCGTAATGCGTAATGTAGTTTTAAAGAAGCCGGTTAAAAAAAATAAACCCCCGGTAAAAAAGAAATAATGGAACTAAATTTTACTAAAATGGAAGGAATAGGCAATAATTTTGTCCTGGTCGATTCAAGAACGGAAAAACTGGACGGCATCAATCTTATAGAACTTTCAAAACGTATCTGTGATCGCAATTTTGGCGTAGGCGCCGATGGCCTGATCATCGTCTGGCCTTCAACAAAGGCCAACTACCGCATGCAGATCTTTAACCCCGACGGGTCGGAGCCCGAAATGTGCGGCAACGGCATCAGGTGCTTTGCAAAATACGTTTTTGAAAAAGATCAATTAAAGACCGATGTGATTTCCGTTGAGACTAAAGCGGGGATCATGGTCCCGGCTATGGTCGAAGAAAACGGAGTCGTTTCAGCGGTCGAAGTTGACATGGGCATTCCAAAAGACGAGGGCAAAGTTTCGTTGATGGGTTTTGATTTCCGGAAAATATCCATAGGGAATCCTCACGCGGTGTCATTTTCGGATGATCTTTCAAACCTGGACCTTGCCGAGATCGGCCCGATGATCGAGCTTGATTCTCATTTTCCAAACCGCACAAATGTTGAGTTTGTTGACATAATAAATGATCATGAGATAAGAGTTATGGTGTGGGAGAGAGGGGCGGGTGCCACGCTTGCCTGCGGAACGGGAGCGTGCGCGTCGGTGGCTGCGGCCGTATTGGGCGGAAAAACCGGGAAGAAAGTTCTGGTCCATCTGCCCGGCGGAGAACTGGAAATAGAATGGCAGGATGACGGCCACATCCTGATGCGGGGGCCGGCGGAAAATGTTTTTAAGGGAGCCATTAGTATATGAAAAAATCCAAACGTTTAGATCTTATTCCGCCCTATCTTTTCGTTAAGATCGAAGAGAAAAAGGACGAGCTTGTTAAAAAAGGCGT
>Ga0265296_1004415_pt1 | contig 12243 bp, 9 predicted proteins | sample MunlanPumphouse1_FD_189073 | JGI IMG/M metagenome (GOLD analysis project Ga0265296, IMG submission 189073) | Groundwater microbial communities from a municipal landfill in Southern Ontario, Canada - Pumphouse #1 | ecosystem: Environmental > Aquatic > Deep subsurface > Groundwater | place: Canada... | reverse complement strand
GCTTATTCTTCATAGAACTTTTGACAGTATCAATTATTATTTTAGATTACTTCGCTCGCTTCGTTCGCCCGCTTTTGACACAGGAATCCCGCGCCTTAAAGGTTGTATTATAACTTACAGACCTTTTACTGTCAAAGAAAATTAACAGATTGACAGCTAAGCGAAAATATGATAAATTTCCTTATCCCCTTTCTCCTACCAATCGTCAAATAACAAGTATGGCTTCGGGGGATGTTACTGGATGGGCAAAAGCCCGTGGGGTGTTCCATTATGGAAGAGCTAAACAAGGTTCAGGAAGAATTAGAGCGCACAAAAATCGAGCTGGGTATTCTTTATGAGATTTCCAATGCCATGCGCACGACGCTTAAATTAGAGGAAATCCTCTATATTATTCTTACCGGTGTCACTGCCCATATCGGCTTAGGTTTTAACCGCGCGCTTTTATTTTTGATTAATGATAAAGACGGACTAATTGAAGGAAAAATGGGTATTGGCCCGGAAACCGGCGAAGAAGCCAACCGCATATGGAACCAGATTGAACACGAGAAAAAAGATTTGGAGGATTTAATTAGCGCCTATAAATTCTCCCGCGCCACCTTGGAATCCGGCTTTAACCGGCAGGTGCAGGCTTTTAGGATATCCCTGCAGGCAAAAGATGAGCCTTTATTAACTATGGCGGTCTTAGAAGGCATGCCGCTGCATTTAACCAAAGACACTATTCTTCATTATAAAGACTCCCTGATTGTCCAGCTCTTAAAGAGCGAAGAAATGGTTTTAATCCCTTTAAAGGCCAAAGATAAGACTAACGGCATTATTGTAGCGGATAACTTCATTACCAAAAAACCGATTAGCAAGGATGATTTGCGCATGCTGACTATGCTGGCTAACCAGGCAGGCCTTGCAATTGAAAATTCGCAGCTCTACGAAAAAACCGTTATTCAGGCGCGCACTGACGCCCTGACTGACCTGTGGAACCACGGCCGCTTTCAACAGCTTCTACAGGCGGAGTTAGAAAAAGCTAAAATTACGCAAACCCCCTTAAGCCTGCTGATGCTGGATATCGACGACTTTAAGCTTTATAACGACGCCTTGGGCCATGCTGACGGCGACCGCATCCTAAAAGACCTGGCTAATCTATTAAAAGATCAGTCTCGCAAAATGGATTATGTCTGCCGCTATGGCGGGGAGGAATTCACGATTATCCTGCCGCAGACAGATAAAAAAGAAGCGTTCCTGATTGCCGAACGCTTAAGAATGGATATCGAGAAGCATCCTTTTCTGCACGAAGAAATCCTGCCGCATAAACGGCTTACCCTTAGCTTAGGCCTCTCTAGCTTCCCGGAAGACGGCCAGAGCGCTTCCGAATTAATCCTTGCCTCAGATAAAAATCTCTACCAGGCCAAAAATAAAGGGAAGAATACTACCTGCTGCTAGATTGTAGTTGCCCGATTTATCGGGCCCAATAAATTGGGCAACTACCTAAAGCGAATCTGCTATTGCTACCGCAACCGAGCCTGGCTCTTTAATTTTGTTTTCCGTCTTTTCGGCAAATTTCACCGAGACAATCTTAGAAACTCCAGAATGCTCCATGGTAATGCCGTACATTACATCGGCGTTGGCAATTGTCCTTTTGTTGTGGGTAATCACGATAAACTGCGAGCCTTTGGCAAAATCCTGCAAGACCCGGCTGAACCTGTCTACGTTTGCCTCATCAAGGGCGGCATCAATTTCATCTAAGACACAGAACGGCGAAGGTTTGACTTTAAAAATCGCGAAAATCAACGCGATTGCCGACATGGATTTCTCGCCACCCGAAAGCAGCAGCACATTCTGCAGCTTTTTTCCCGGAGGCCGGCAGATAATTTCAATACCTGACTCCAGCGGGTCCTGCTCGTCGATTAAAAATACCTGCGCGTCGCCGCCGTTAAAAAGCAGGCGGAAATAATTGCGGAATTCCTCGCGTACCTTCTGAAAAGTCCCTAGAAACATCTGTTTGGTGGTGCGGTTCAATTTTTGCATTGCCTGATGCAAACTGTCTTTGCTGGAGGCCAAGTCAGTATGCTGCTGGATTAAAAAGTCATAGCGCTTCTTTAATTCGTCATATTCTTCTATTGCTACCAGGTTTACCGTGCCGTAGGCATCCAGCTTTTCCTTCAACTGGCGGATTTCCTGCTCCTGGGCGCTTAAATCCTGCGCCTGCTGCAATTCGGCAATCGTGTCCAATTCAATCTTATAAGCCTGCAGCATCCGTTCTTTAATCGTGGTATAGCGGTAATCTAAGTCTTTATCCTGCATCTGCAGTTCATAAAGATTATTTTTTATTGAGCTTAGTTCTTCGCGGCCAAATTCAACCTGCGCGAAAACCCCGGCAGACCTATCAGAGGATTGTTTATAAACTGCCTCGATTTCTTTAAGGGTGATTCCTTTCTGCTCCAGCGCGGCCTGAGAAACGCGGATTTTTTCCTCGCACTCCTTAATTTCGGCAATCAAGGCTTCTTTCTTGCTTAAGCAATCATCAATCTGCCTTAAGGTATTTTCTAAATTCGATTTGTCCTGTTTATAGGTATCTTCAACCATCCTCAAGGTAACTTCATCGGAAAAGACGCGTTTATTTAAGGCCTCCAGCTCGGTCTTCCCTTGAGTGATTGCCACTAAGACACCTTCCCTAAGCAAACTATTGGCAGAAATATTTTTTTCTTCCTCAAAAATTTCGCTATCTGCCTGTGCCTGCTGTTTAGCAATATCAGCCAGTTGAGCCCGCGAGATTTCCAGATTACAGGTTAAAACCGCAATTTCCCTATCTACATCTGAAAGCTCCAAAAGAATAATTTCTTCCTCTTCAGTGATCTTATTGTATTGTTCTAAAATCGTCTGGCGCTGCGCCTCTTTATTGGCTAAAGCGATTTCCTGATTACGCAGCTGTAGGGATAAAGTTACAAGCTGCTGATTTAATTCCGCGATCTGGGCTTGTTTTTGCGTAAAATTATTCCTAAGAAAAGCGAGGCTTTCTGCTATACTGGCAAGCTTTTCGTCGATCTTGCGGGTGTCCAACTCAAAAGGTTTTGCTTCTCCGGATAGGCGGAAGTTTGTAGGCTCCGCGGCGTTATTATCCGTGCCGGAAAAATCAATATTTTCCTTTATCTTTATTACCAGGCCGCTTACCTTATCTACCGGTATTTTATCCAGATAAACTACCGCGTTCATTGAAACGCTAATATCGTCGTATTTGGTTTTCAGTTTTTCTAAAAATTCCTTCTGAGATTCCAGGGATAACAATTCCCTTTCCAGCTTCAAGATCTCTGAAGAAGTATTATTTAAACGCAGATTCTCCTGCTCAGCTAGAGTTTTTAGCTCAGAGTTTTTCGAGTTGATATCCAACAGAGAAACCTTCATTGCTTCTAGTTCCGCGCTGGCCTGGCCCAAGCTAGCCTCAGTAATTGTTTTTTCTTCAAAGGCCTTGGCCTTCTCGATATCCAGCCTTTTTTTACGGGAAAGATATATCTGTTGTTGAGAGCTAAATTCTGAAATCTGGTTTTTCTGATTGGCAAATTTCCCCGCCAGGTCCAAAACGCATTTTTTTAAAATAACAATATTATTCAAAGAGCTTTTAATGTTTCCGGCAAGCGCGTCTATGCGCACCTGGTTTTCCTGCAAAACCTTTGTTTTCTCGCCTATCTCGGCCTTGATGCCGCAGTATTCCTCTTTTACTCTAAAAAGCTTTTCTTCATCTATTTTTAGTTTTAATTTTGCCTGCTCGGCCTGCGCGCTTAAGTATTTTTCGCTGGCGTCTAATTCTACCAGCCGCTGACGGTTAAAATTCGCGTGCTCCGAGCTTCTCACTGCCAGATTCTCTAAGTTCAGGATTTGATTCCTGTAATCCATGATATTTTCTTCCATGGAAAGTAACTCCTGCTGGCGATTGGCGATTTTTGCTTCCTGCTCTTTAACAATTTGCCCTAGTTCTGTTTCTTTGGCCTGCAGGCCTTTTGTCTGGCCGGAAATTACCAGGCGCTGGGCATGGATTTGGCTTTTCTGGGCTGCGGCTAAATTAGATTCTTTGATTTTTAAGCCTTCAAAAACTTCCTTGTATTTACGCGCCTTATTTGCCTGGCGCTCCAGGGATCCGATCTGGCGTTTGACTTCGGCGATAATGTCATTGACGCGCAGGAGGTTCTGCTCGGTTTCCTCTAATTTGCGCAGGGTCTCTCTTTTTTGGGATTTATATTTAGAGATTCCGGAAGCCTCGTCAAAAACCAAGCGTCTGTCTTCCGGCCGGGAACTAAGGATGAGATCGATTTTTCCCTGGGCAATAATCGAATAACTCTCGGCACCAATACCGGTGCCCATTAATAAGTCCAGGATGTCCTTAAGGCGCACCGCGTTTTTGTTTAAGAGGTATTCGCTTTCTCCGGAGCGGAATAATCTTCTGGTGATACATAATTCATCGTGGTCAAAATTAAAAAACCTGCTTTTATTATCAAAGACCAGGCTTACTTCAGCCATGCCCAACGGTTCTTTGTTGTCCGTGCCGTTAAAAATCACATCCTGCATATCCGATCCGCGCAAAGACTTTGCCGACTGTTCTCCTAAGACCCAGCGGAGGCTGTCTAGTAAATTACTTTTTCCGCAGCCGTTTGGGCCAACAACTGCAGTAATGCCGGGCTCAAAATGCAAAGTGGTTTTTTCGCAAAAAGACTTGAAACCCACCAGCTCTAATTTTTTAAAATACATGTTTTCCTTTCTTAGTTAGTTATCACTGAAAAACCCCTCTGTCCATACCATATATTGTAGTTGCCCGATTTATCGGGCCTAAATAAATTGGGCAACTACAGGAGTTTTTCAGTGTTAACTAGTTAGGTAACGCTGAAAAAGGCCATTATTAATGTGTGTGTCATTCTGAGGAGAGACGAAGTCTCGACGAAGAATCTAAAAACAAGATCCTTCTCCCTTTGCGCAGTTTGTCCTAAGCGCAGCCGAAGGGCTCAGGATGACAGAAAAGAGGGCTTTTCAGCAGTATCTAGTTATAAGAACGTTTTTCAATCCATGCATCGATTTTCTCTTTGCGGAAACGCCACTGCCCGATGAGCTTTACCGCCGGGATTTTATTGTGCTTCAGCCAATCGTAAATCGTCCGCCGGGTAACTTTTAAATAATCCGCTAAATCTTCTATGGTCATCAATCCGCTGTTTAACATAGAGCTTAATATAATATAAAAAACCTGATTTGTCAAGGAAAACCTTTACATTCTTTGACATCCTTTAACAACAAGTTGCAAAAAAAATTAATCGGCTCGCAGGAATCCTTAATCATTTTAAACTTGAGGATGAATGCGTGACGATTATCCCGACGAGCACCAATAATTAAAGAGGAGATTTAGAGCATCCAACGAGTCGGGGCTATTTAGTTAACGCTGAAAAACTCCCGTAGTTGCCCAATTTATTTAGGCCCGATAAATCGGGCAACTACAATATATGATATAGACAGCGGGCTTTTTCAGTGGTAACTATTTAGATAACTTCCAAGATATATAGGCGGAAAGATTCATTATTTTTTCAATATTTCCTTAAATTTTTTACTTAATGCCGGAGCTATTTGGAAGAGGTCGCCGACGATGCCGTAAGTAGCGACTTTAAAAATCGGGGCTTCGGGGTCTTTATTGATTGCGATGATGATTTTGGAAGACTGCATGCCGACTAAATGCTGGATCTGCCCGGAGATACCGCAGGCGATATAGATTTTGGGGGCGACGGTTCGGCCGGTCTGGCCGACCTGATGCGAATAAGGCATCCATCCGGCATCAACTGCCGCGCGGCTTGAACCCACTGCCGCGCCTAAGGATTGCGCCAGTTCTTCGATAATCTTAAAATTCTCTTTAGCACCTAAGCCGCGGCCTCCGGAAACAATAATATCCGCCTCGGCTAAGTTGACTGTGCTTTCGATCTCCTCTACTATGTCTATTAGCTTAGTGCGGGAAAAATACGTTTTGCTAACAAAATTTTCCCGAATAATTTTTCCCTTGCGGCGCAAATCCTGCTCCATCGGCTGCATGACTTTATGGCGCACGGTTGCCATCTGCGGCCGGTAATTAGGCGAAATAATCGTCGCCATAATATTGCCGCCAAAAGCCGGGCGGGTTTGTAATAATATTTTTCTTTCCGGGTCAATATCCAGGCCGGTGCAGTCCGCGGTCAAGCCCGCCTTAATACTTACCGCCACGCGGGAAATTAAAGACCTGCCAATTGCCGTTGCCCCGCAGAGGATAATTTCCGGCTTATATTTTTTAATTAATCCCACTAAAATATTAGTGTAAGGCTCATCCTGAAAATTAGCGATTTCCGGCGCTTCTACCAAGTAGATATTATCCGCGCCGCGGAAAATAAGTTCGTCCAGCTGGTCATCCAGGCTGTTGCCGATTAAGACCCCGCTGACTTGAGTGTTTAATTTTTTGGCTAATTCCTGCGCTTTGCCTAAAAGTTCGTATGAGACCGATTGCACATGGCTGTTTTTTTGCTCAATAAACACCCAAATGCCCTTATAATCCAGAATATCCGTCAAAACGCAGGTAGTTTGCGGCTTTTCCAAAAGAATAGCCTTAAGCTTACAAGCCGGCACACAAGCTCCACAAAGGTTGCATTTATCCAAGTCAATTAAGGCCTTTTTATCAATTACCCGAATGGCATCAAACGGGCAGGCCTTAATGCATAAACTGCAGCCAGTGCATTTCTCTATGATAATCTGGATTGGCATATTAGTGATTCTTCTCGACTCAGCCAAAATTATTCTTCGAGCCTAGTCGAGAAGAAGAATTTTGGCCTCGCTCGAAGTATAATGCTTATTGTTCGAGTGAGCCCGCTATTAGGACGAGGCGAATCCAGAACAAGCAAATCGTTAATTAGTTACCACTGAAAAACCCCTCTGTCCATACCATATATTGTAGTTGCCCGATTTATCGGGCCCAATAAATTGGGCAACTACAGGAGTTTTTCAGCGTTAACTAATTAATCTCGGATTTTAATAACTCCACTAATTTTTGCGCTACTTCTGAAACTTCCCCCTCTAACATCTGCCCGCCAACGCGCGGTGCAGGAGTAAAGATTTTGACTACTTGCGTAGGGGATCCGCAAAGGCCAATTCCTTGCGGGTCTAAATTCAAATCTTTTTGCCCCCAATGCGTAATTGTAGCAGTTTTTGCGCGCATCATTCCCCTAAGTGATGGAATGCGCGGCTCGTTAATTTCTTTTACCACGGTTAATAACGCCGGAAGAGGCGTATCGATGATTTCAAAGCCCTCCTCCATCATTCTTTCCACGCGCATAGACTTATCGCTTACCTCTTCGATTTTTTTCACGTAAGTTACCTGCGGGATATCCAGGTGCGCGGAAATTCCCGGCCCGACCTGCGCGGTATCGCCGTCAGAGGCTTGCTTACCGCAAAGAATCAAGTCGAATTGCCCGATTTTTTTGATTACTCCGGCTAAGGTATAGCTGGTAGCCCATGTGTCACTACCGGCAAAAGCGCGGTCGCAAACTAAAATTCCTTCGTCAGCCCCCATAGAGATTGCCTCGCGCAAGGCTGCCTCTGCCTGCGGCGGGCCCATAGTAACTACGGTAACCTTGCCGCCGAATTTTTCTTTCAGGCGCACGGCTTCTTCAATAGCGTACATGTCAAAAGGGTTGATAATAGACTTCACCCCTTCGCGGATAAGCGTATTGGTCTCAGGATTAATCCTGACTTCAGTAGTTTCGGGAACTTGTTTGATACAGACGATAATATTCATTCCGGGACGGTTCTCTCTAACTGTTTGTTAAATAAAGCGTTACGATTAAATAATTAAGTATTTATTTTATGTTGTTTTGCCTGAATAGCGTCATCTAAGAAGCCTTCACTTACGCGGGATGACCCGCAATTAACGTTCTTCTAAAAATTTTACCAGACAGCAGTAACTTAAACTACTGTTTTACTTTTAGCGGGTGTATTAATTTAAGATACCACGGACTTGCCTTTATTCAAAAAACTCGATTGTCTTTGTAAATTTTCTATTGGAGCTATCGTTCTCATTGATAAAAACATGTTCACCATTTAGAAATATACGGAGTTCTTTCAATCCAGCCTTAAGCTGAGTATGTGGATTCATGAATGGCTTATAGCTAAATGTTACAATCTCCCCAGGACCTACGCTGTCCATAACACCCACATCACACCGATCCTCTACTACTCCATCTTTTACAAGCTGGACTAAAGCATATACTGCCTTAATTGCTGTTTTTGTTCCGATGTTTTTAGCAGATATTTTAATTTGAGAATCAAAATTATTAACCTTTGGATGGTTGGGATAAACTTTTACATCCGTAACTATCAAATCCACTATTCCATTTTTTGGCTCATTAGTTGCTGCCGCACTAAGTTTTTTTTCTGTTTGAACTTTATACTGTTGCCCTTCTGCCTCCATTGATTCAAGCATTGCCATTCTCCAAACCCCATATTCTTTTATAAAGATATTATCATGAGTATTAACTATTCCATTATTTTCTGTTCTGGAGATAGTCATAATTACTTTATCGCCGTTTTCAGAAACTTTTACCAATGATAAATCCTTACACCACTTAATACTCCCGCCTGGAATAGAAAATAAAGTATCCAGCGTTTTCATGCTTAGGTATTGTTTATACAATACTTCATCTTTATTCGTATTTGCTTGCCTAATTTTATTGAAACTCTCTTTGGCCTCAGTAATATTAATGGACTCGGCAAAAATAACCACTGAGAAACATAAGCTTAAAACTACTACAAGAATAGCTAATCTTTTATTCTCCATTTCCCCTCCCGTTAACAGTCAATATATCTCTCTTTGTTATTCAGTGACATCCGCCGTAACAAAGAACTTCCGCCGATTTAAATAATTATTGAATAAAATTGACGACAATTAACTTTTAACTTTTTACACAACAAGGGGTTAGAGAGAACCGTCCCCTCTATTTGGCCATTTCTTTAATCAATTTCAAGGCGATAATATTACGCTGAATCTGATTTGTGCCTTCGTAGATCTGCGTGATTTTTGCGTCGCGCACGTATTTTTCAATCGGATAATCGCGCATATAGCCGTAGCCGCCGAAAATCTGCAGGGCGTCTACCGTTACCTTCATTGCCACATCCGATGCGTACATCTTAGCCATTGCCGATTCCTTTGCCACGTCTTTTATGCCTGCATCCACCATGCGCGCGGTAGAATATACCAGCCCGCGGGCGGCTTCAATCTCCGTAGCCATATCCGCCAGCATCCACTGAATACCTTGGTTGCTGGATATGGAGCGGCCGAATTGATGCCTCTCTTTGGCGTATTTAACCGCCAGCTCAAGCGCGCCCTGCGCTATACCCAATGCCTGTGCCGCTACTCCCGGCCGGGACATATCAAAAGTTTTCATAGTTACGATAAAACCCATACCTTCTCTGGCTAAAAGGTTTTCCGCCGGGACCTTGCAATCGGTAAAGACCAGCTCGCAGGTAGAAGAAGCGCGGATGCCGAATTTTTCTTCTTTCTTGCCGAAGCTAAATCCTGGAGTACCTTTTTCCACAATAAATGCCGATGCCCCGCGCGCGCCTTTGTTTTTATCGGTCATGGCAATGACCACGTAAGTTTCCGCGTCGCCGCCGTTGGTGATAAAATGCTTCAGGCCGTTAATTATATAATGATCCCCAACTTTTTTAGCAGTGGTTTTAATCGCTGAAGCATCAGAGCCTGCCTCGGGCTCAGTAATAGCGAATGCCGCGACTTTTTTACCTTTGGCTAAATCCGGCAAATATTTCTTTTTTTGCTCGTCATTACCGAATAGGACAATTGGGAAAGTGCCTAAAGCTGAAGCGGCATAGCAAACCGCAATCCCTCCGCAGGCGCGGGAGAATTCCTCTGTGGCCAGGCAAAGGTTTAAGACGTTTACCCCCATGCCGCCGTATTCTTCAGGGATAAATAAGCCAAAAAGGTCGCTTTCGGCGATTACCTTGATTACATCCCAAGGGTAAGCTTCGTTTATATCATACTTGGCAGCCACCGGCCGGATTTTTTCCTCGGTAATCTTATGCGCCAACTCCTTAATCATCTTCTGTTCATCGGTCAATAAATAATCCATTCCCCCTCCTTACTTCTCCTTCTCGACTCGCTTCGCTCGCTCGAAGAATATTATGGGGCTCTCCCCTAATATTGTTCGAATGAGCCCGCTATAGCTCTCCACTAATATTGTTCGAGTGAGCCCGCTATAGGGACGAGGCGAATCGAGAACTAAGTATCTTCTAGTATTTTTAAGAGTGCTGTTTCTCGGCAATCGGGAAATTTGCAGCAATTAATGCATTCCGCCCAAATTTTATGCGGAAGCTGGGAATTATTTATCCGTTTGAAGCCGAATTTCCGGAAGAAATCCGGCTTATAGGTGAGCACAAAAATTTTTTTTGAGCCTAGTTCTTGCGCTTCAGCAAGACAAGCCGTAACTAATTCTTTAGCCAGTCCTTTCTTTTGCCGATTCTTTGCTACTGCCAGAGACTTGATCTCCGCTAGGTCATCCCAGGAAACATGCAGAGCGCAGCATCCCACAATTTTATTCTTCTCTTCTATGACCCAGAAATCGCGAATGTCTTCGTAGAGCTCATTCAGCGAGCGCGCAAGCATCAGGTCCTTCTTGGCAAAGCCATTGATCAGGCTTTGTATTGGCTTTATGTCTTTAATTTGCGCTTTTCTTAGCATTTTAATTAGTTAACGCTGAAAAACTCCTGTAGTTGCACAATTTATTCAGGCCCGATAAATCGGGCAACTACAATATATGGTATGGACAGAGGGGTTTTTCAGTGGTAACTAATTATCTACTGTTGACTGTTGACTGTTGACTGTGGACTGTTGACTATGGACTATTTGATTTCAGTCCCCTTTGCCACTACCACAATTCCCGATTCGCTGACAAAAAACCTTTTCTTGTCTTCCTTGGTGTCATAACCAATCACTGTCCCCTGCGGAATCAATACATCCTTATCGATAATCGCGCGTTTAATTTTGGCGTACCTGCCGACATTAACCCCTTCCATCAGAATTGAATTATAAACTTCGCTGTAGCTATGTATACGCACATTAGGAGAAAGTATCGAGCGCTGCAGGCGGGCTCCGGAAACGATACAGCCTCCGGAAACCAGCGAATCTAGAGCCAAACCAACCCGTGTCGCTATCTCCTCTCCTGAATAAACCGTTTTTGCCGGAGGAAATTGTTCCTGGTAAGTCCTAATTGGCCAATCTTTATCATATAAATTAAAAACTGGGTCCACCTCAACTAAATCCATGTTCGCTTCATAATAAGCGTCGATGGTACCGATATCCCGCCAGTATTTTGCCACGTGCTTGTTTTCATCGATAAAATTATAGGCGGATATCTTCATGTTTTTTTTGAGCATCTGCGGGATAATATCTTTGCCGAAATCATGCGTAGAGTTTTCTTTTTTAACGTTATCCTGCAGTTCTTCTTCGATTACCGGGTGCTTAAAAACATAAATCCCCATCGAGGCGTATATTTTATCCGCCTGGCCGGGTATGGTTTTTGGTTTAAGCGGCTTTTCCTGAAACCCTACCACCCTTCCATGTTTATCTACTTCCACTACTCCCAGCTGTCCGGCCAGATCTTTATTCATCTCAACTACGCCGACGGTAAGCCCGGCGTCTTCCTGCCGGTGAAAATCAATCATGTTAAAGTAGTTCATTTTATAAACGTGGTCGCCGGCAAGGATCAAAACATCGTCCGCCTTATCCAGGCCTAAGGTATAAAGGTTCTGGTAAATCGCGTCCGCCGTGCCTAAATACCAACCCTCGCCCACGCGTTTTTGCGCGGGAAGTATTTCGATAAATTGAGCCAGTTCCGAAGGCAGGATATTCCAGCCTAAACGGATATGCCGCTGCAGCGACGCGGATTTATATTGAGTTAACAGATAAATCTTGCGCAGGCCCGAATTTATGCAGTTGCTTAAGGTAAAATCAATAATCCGGTAAATCCCGCCGAATGGCACAGCTGGCTTTGCCCGGTCGCGCGTTAAAGGGAATAAACGCTCTCCCTTGCCACCCGCCATAATAAAAGTTAAAACATTCTTTGGTCGAGTAGACATCTTAACAACCTTTCTTGATTGTTTAACGCCCCTCACAGAACCGAACTTGTAGATTTCCCACATTCGGCTCTTCAGTAATGCGTCCTAATATATACACGCCGAGAGGGTATAAAG
>Ga0265296_1004414_pt1 | contig 12248 bp, 8 predicted proteins | sample MunlanPumphouse1_FD_189073 | JGI IMG/M metagenome (GOLD analysis project Ga0265296, IMG submission 189073) | Groundwater microbial communities from a municipal landfill in Southern Ontario, Canada - Pumphouse #1 | ecosystem: Environmental > Aquatic > Deep subsurface > Groundwater | place: Canada... | reverse complement strand
CCCGCCCGGACGATGGTCGTCCGTTAGGACGGGAAGCTTGCGTTGGACAATCGAAACGGCCTTTTTCACATCCACTATTTCTTGAGCGCCAGATTCCATATCGCGAACGATAATCGTTCCATCCAAAACCTCTTTTTGTCCCAAGATGAGCGTGATCGGGACTCCAAGTTTATTGGCGGTTTCGAGTTGTGCCTTGAGCGCGTTCTTGCCAAAGGCTTCGGCAACAGGAATGCCAGACTGTCGAAATTCTTCAAAGAGCTTGAGTCCGATACGTCGCGCGGCATCTCCCAGTTGGGCAAAGAACACAACAGGCACTCTTCGTTCAGGAGGATTGATTCCCTTTGCCTCAAGAGCGCGCACAATACGCTCGATGCCAAGCGCAAATCCACACGCGGGAGTCGGGCGTCCACCCAGCAGTTCGACAAGACCGTCATAGCGTCCCCCACCACCAAGCGCGGCCTGTGAAGAATCTCCTGTGTCATCTGCAAGCATAAACTCAAACACGGTGTGCGAGTAATAATCCAGGCCACGGACTAAATACGGATTCAGCACGTATGGAATTTCCATCTCTTCAAGAAACTCGAGCACCTTCATGAAGTGCTCTTTTGATTTTTCATCAAGCCAGTCTAAAATTTGCGGCGCACCTTGCAAGAGCTCGCGTGTCGCCTCTTCCTTACTGTCCAACATGCGCAACGGATTTTTTTGCAATCGTCGTTTGTCGTCTTCAGATAGTTTCGATCGGTGTTGACGAAAGTACGCCACGAGCTCAACCAAGTAGGCCTTGCGACACTCCGAAGTGCCAATCGAATTAATTTCTACTTTGACATCCAAACCCAGCTCTTTAAAAATTTGCATGGCGATCACAATCAACTGGGCGTCCACGATCGCTTCCTCAACACCAAAACTCTCAAACCCCACTTGATAAAACTGGCGATAGCGGCCAGCCTGTGGACGATCGTGACGAAACATCGGACCCATGTACCATAATTTTACGGGCTGTGGACGATCTAGCATGCCGTGGTTGATGTAGGCGCGCGCCGCCGACGCCGTTGCTTCAGGACGCAGGGCGACAGAGCGATTGGACGGATCTGTGAACACATACATTTCTTTTTCTACAACGTCCGTCCCCTTTCCAAGCGTTCGCAAAAATAAATCCGCGCGTTCGAGAATCGGCAAGTCAATACGATCAAAGCTGTAAGCGTCGGCAAGTCGTCGAACCGAATCGCGCACCAAATTCCACTTCCCTTGCTCCTCGGGCATGATGTCGCGGAATCCACGCAAAAGCTCTGGGTTCTTGGATGAACCTCCCTCGATCTCGTCTGTGGCGAATGTGGCGGCGACAGGAATTGCTTCCTTTTCAGGAACAGGCGCTTTCTTAGGTGCGAATGGTTTTCGTTTGAAAGGCATATTGATCTAGAGGTTATACATCGGCACATCAAATGTTGTCATGCGGGAAAGTGGCAAACCGCGAACCCAGACGCGACCAATGAGATTGTCGCGATCGAGCGTTCCAAAACTTCGAGAATCAAGACTTGAATCTCGATTATCTCCAAGGACGAAATACTCATCGCTCCCAAGAGTCGCGCGTTCTTTTCCATTCGTCTGCTCTGCGCCCAAGTAGTCCTCCGTAAGCAACATACCGTTGGGATGCTCTTCGTTATAAATCATCACGTTCCCGTCTGTGATCTCAATCGTCTCCCCAGGAAGCGCCACCACGCGCTTGATAAAAAACTGACTCGGGTCGCGCGGATAACGGAACACGACGATCTCGCCGCGCATCGGATCGCGGAACCGGTACGACAGCTCGTCGATAATGAGGTACTCGTGGTCGTAGAAATTTGGTTCCATGCTAGCACCCTTCACGTAGAACGGTTGGATCAAGAAGTAGCGAATGGGAATAATGATCGCGCTTGAGATGAGCACGATCTGCACAACCTCAAGAAGAAAAGAAGCCACAGCTCCTCCCACCGGCCCAAACCGCGTATAGAGTTTGTCTTCAATCCCTGAAAAGCGCGTATTCATAAAAATCCTTTCCAGCGTATCAGGTTTTTTTGGATCGGGCAAGGAACACAGGATAAACAAAAAGCAGTCTTGATCTCCTGACTCCTTTTTGGTGGACGTTGGAGGACTCGAACCTCCGACCTCTGTCGTGTGAGGACAGCGCTCTAACCAGCTGAGCTAAACGTCCCTAACGCGCTCGAAAATACCATGTTCTTAATGACACGGCAAGAAGTTGTCTCTTCTCCTCTTTCCCGTTACAATACAGGCAACGATTACGAAGTAGTGAGCTTGTCGAACTATGGAGAGACCAAAGATTGATCTCCTGCATCAAAAAACTCTGCGCGCACGACGTGCTCAAACCTCGTCACTCGACGATCGACCCTCGGGAGTTTCCCAGCGGACGACCCGACCCACAGGCCGGGTTTTTGGCCGTCACTTGACGCTCATCGTCGTAATAGCCGCAACGGCTGGCATGATCTTCTCCTATCAAGTCACTTCAACCACAGAATCAACAGCCTTTCCAGACTTCTCGCTCGTCTCAACGATCAAGCATTTCGTGACGGCTGGAAGTCGAGAGCTCGATGGCGAAGATGAAGACCGTGTGAACCTCCTGCTCATGGGCATCGGCGGTGAGGGTCACGACGGCCCACAGTTGACCGACACAATTATTTTTGCCAGCTACCAACCTTCTACGGGCGCGATCGGGATGATGTCCTTGCCACGCGACATGAGCGTTCCCATTCCCGAGTACGGATACAGCAAGGTCAATCACGCAAACGCCTATGGGGAAATGAACGAGCCAGGATCTGGACCAGCGCTTGCCTCGCAGGTAATTGGAGACGTTCTGGACGAGGACATCCAGTATTACTTGCGTGTGGACTTTGATGGCTTTGCGGAATTTGTGGACGCAATCGGCGGAGTCGATGTCTATGTGGAGAACAGCTTCACAGATCCAAACTATCCAACGCTGGGGAGAGAATATGACAGATGCGGGTATGAAGAGGTGGAAGAGGTGGCCGAGGTGGATGAAGTTTCGGAGGAGCCGAGTGAACTTGCGCAGATTCTGGAGATCAATACAGAGACCTCATCTGACCCATCTGTCCTATCCGACCTACCAACCAACCAGGTCGAAGTCGTTCCAGATTATTCTTGCCGATTTGAATCCATCACATTCTCTGAAGGCTGGACCCACATGGAAGGAGAGACCGCGCTGAAGTTTGTGCGCTCACGCCACGGCAACAACGGCGAGGGTTCAGATTTTGCAAGGTCCAAGCGCCAACAGAAAGTCATCTTGGCCGTGAAGGATACGGTGCTATCGGCATCCACCTTCTTAAACCCAACTCGCATCAGCAAAATGATGAACGCGCTTGAGAACAACATTGCTACCAATTTGGACGCGTGGGAAATTGTGCGCCTCGCCAAGGAGTTAAAAAATCTCGACACGTCTAGCATCACCAATCACGTCATCGACGCATCCGATTCCTCACCGCTTTACGCAACCGTCTTGAATGGCGCCTACCTCCTGCTTCCAAAAAATGATGACTGGTCACCACTGCAACGCATCGCGGACAACATTTTTACACCCGATGAAGAACTCAACGCCACGTTCGCACAAGCCCCAGAAGAAAAACCAAAATTCGTGCGCGTAGAAATCCAAAACGGAACCAACATCACGGGCCTCGCCTTCCGCGCTTCCCAGATGTTGGATGGACAAGGGTTTGAAGTCGCCAAAGTTGGCAACGCGGCAACGCGCGACTACGAACATACTGTCATCTACGACCTCACCGATGGTCAACGATCAGAAGAACTCAAAGCGCTCCGAGATTTTTTACAGGCTGACGTGACACTGTCAGCCACCGGCTGGCTCTTAAGCGGCGAGATCGTCCCTAAAGAGATAACCTTTACGAACGAAGATTCTGAAACCCTCGTCACCGAAGATGACGTAGACTTCTTAGTAATTTTAGGAGAGAGCGCGTCTTCGCTCGCGAGGTACTAATTTGGGTATCACAACTTGTGATACCCAATGAACTTGAGGTCACAATTTGTGACCTCAAGATGAACCGTCCATCGTCAAAGGGCGGTTTTATGATAGACTGGTGGCGATATGCATAACCTCCCCGTGGTCGCTTTGGTTGGCCGGACAAATGTCGGAAAATCTACGCTTTTTAACCGCCTTCTTGAAACGCAGAAGGCGCTTGTTTCGCCTACGGCTGGAACGACACGCGACAGAAACGAAGGCGATTGTTTGTGGCGCGGCACCGTGATTCGTCTTGTTGATACTGGAGGGCTCGACGTGGATCAAAAAGACGAGATCGAACGCAACATTGTGAAACAAGCGGACATCGCGATGAAGACCGCGGATCTTTTGCTGTTCGTCTTGGACATGAAGGCAGGAACGATTCCCGAGGAACGCGCGCTGGCGGATCGGTTTCGCAAGTCTGGGAAGCCTGTGATCGTTGTTGGTAACAAAGCAGAGAAGACAAGTGAGCGTTTGAGTGTATCTGATTCCATGTGGCGATTCCCTGGCCTGCCTGAACCTTTGCCGATCTCCGCTACGCGTGGAACAGGCGTAGGAGATTTACTCGACGTGATCTATGAAAAACTAGAAGCAATCGGCAAGCCGCCTGTGGATCCTCTCAAAATGGAGGGGACGAAAGTCGCGGTCATCGGAAAACCAAACGTGGGGAAGTCCACGCTTCTCAATGCACTCATCGGCGAGGAGCGTTTCATCGTGAGTCCGATAGAACACACCACACGCGAACCAAACGATACGCTGTATCAGCGCGGCGATCAGAAGTATATTTTTATCGACACGGCCGGCATGCGTAAACATGCGAAGGTGAGGAAAGCTGGCGGACTGGAACACGAAGCCGTAAAACGCAATGAGCTGATCGTGAGGCTCGCGGACGTGACCCTCCTCGTTTTGGACGCAACGCAAAAAATCGGGACGCAAGAAAAAGTGCTAGCGGGATTTTTGAAAAAATCAAATTCTGCTGTCCTCATCATCGTCAACAAATGGGATCTCATCAAGGAAAAAGAAACAGGCACGATGAATCAATACCGAGAATACATCGCCGCCTCTCTTCCCTTCTTGGCGTGGGCGCCAGTGCATTTTGTCTCGGCGCTTTCCAAACAGCGCGTGCAAAGCTTATTTGACGCGATCGATCTTGTGACGAAAAATAGAACCATAGACATCGACGAAGAAACATTAAGAAAATTTTTAGACGTGGCCGTTCGCCAGTTTGCTCCGATTGTAGGCCATGGCCCCTGGGCGCCGAAAATTTTGGGCATGAAACAAACGCGCCACGCGCCGCCGACGTTTGATCTGATCATCAAAGCCAAGCGCACTGACACCCTCAACCAAAATTACATTCGCTATCTTGAAAATCGCCTGCGTGAACATTTCAAACTGGAAGGCACTCCTGTGGCGATCGACGTTCGACTAGCCACCTCGGTGTCGGATTGATACCTTTCCTTTCATCCTGTGGTAGACCCAGGCTTCAGCCTGGGTTCCCTCCGAAAGCGCGCCCAGGCTGAAGCCTGGGTCTACCAAAAAAATTTGTTTCCCTATGAAAGCCATTATCGGACTAGGAAATCCTGGAAAGGAATACGTGAGCACACGGCACAACGTGGGGTTTCTTGTCGTAGACGCACTCGCAAAAAAAATGAGCGTAGAGTTTAAAGCGAAGCGTGCCATCGCCTCCGAGGTCGCAGAGGCTCAACTTGACGACAAGCGTGTGCTCCTCGTGAAGCCACAAACCTTTATGAACGTCAGTGGGAAAAGCGTGGCTGGCGTTCTCACGAAGTATCCCGTGACACAAAAAGAACTTCTCGTGATCTACGACGACGCGGATCTTACGTTTGGCGATGTTCGACTGAAGCCTGGAGGTTCTTCTGCCGGTCACCGCGGGATGGAATCGATCTTGAGTCAGTTTCCAAAAGACACAAACATTGCACGATTGCGCATCGGTATTGGCCGCGCAGAAAACAAAGAGGTTCCGCTTGATGCATTCGTCTTACAACCATGGAGCGCAAAAGAGGCTGGCAAACTTCCTGCGATCATCGACGAAGCTATCAAAAAAATTGAGTCCTATCTTGGATTATGATGCTTGATGAGAGGGCCTATTGGGTTGCGCTCGTACAATTTCGTTCCTTTGGCGCGGTGCGCATGAGTCGCCTCATGCGCCATTTTGGATCTGGAAAGCGCGCGTTTGAGGCTTCGGCTGGAGAACTTGTGGAGAGTGGAATCGAACCGCAAATCGCCAGTCGATTTCTTCAGGAGCGCATTCATATAGAGCCAGAGCAGCTCATGCGCGAATGCGAAGTGCAAGGAGTCCATGTCGTCACGCTCATGGACGATATCTACCCACCGCTACTCAAACAAATCTATGATCCTCCTGCTGTTCTTTTTCTTCGTGGCGCTCTCCCAGATCCTGCGCGTCGTCACATTGCGGTGGTGGGTTCCCGCAAAGCTAGCGAATACGGGATCCGTGTGACGCAAGAAATGGTCAAGTCATTGGCAGAGGCAGGCGCGGTGATCGTGAGCGGACTCGCCTACGGCATCGACGCAGTCTCACACGACACAACGCTCAATGCACAAGGGACGACGATTGCGGTGCTTGGGTCAGGTGTTGACGATGAAAGTATTTATCCCTCCGCGCATCGCGCTTTGGCATCGCGCATCCTAGCCTCGGGCGGCGCACTTCTCTCGGAGTTTCCCCTAGGCACGCACCCCCTCAAACAACACTTCCCGTTTCGCAATCGCATCATCGCAGGCATCAGTCACGGCACCCTCGTCGTAGAAGCCGCACTCAAATCAGGCTCGCTTATCACGGCGCGCTGTGCGTTGGAGTGCGGCCGAGATGTGTACGCGGTGCCTGGATCCATCCACAGCGAAACCTCTCAAGGTCCACATAATCTCATCAAGCTGGGCGCGACGCCTGTCACTTGTGTGCAAGATCTGTTTGGACTCGAAGACGTCCCGACGCCTGTAAAAAATAGGTATCAACCGCGCGGCGAAGAAGAGACAGCGCTCTGGAATCGCCTCACCACGATGCCGATCCATATCGACGAACTCATCCGCGCCACACAGCTTCCGCCGCATAAAGTTGGCAGTACACTCACGATGCTGGAAATCAAAGGTGCCGCGCGCCACCACGGAGGACAATTTTACACGCGCTCCGCTTGACACGTCGGTCGCGACCGACGTGTCTTGACGAGATCACTCCGCAACGGTAGCTTGTAGTTTACATGCCTTCCAAACTTCTCATCGTCGAGTCACCGACGAAAGCAAAAACCATTTCAAAATATCTTGGGAACGAATATCGCGTTCTTTCTTCGTTTGGGCATATTCGTGATTTACCTAAGAGCAAACTTGGCGTAGATGTCGAGCACAATTTTGAACCGACCTATACGATTCCTCCAAAATCTAAGCCACACGTTACAGAGTTGAAGGCGGCTGTGAAGGTGGCCGACGAGGTGTATCTGGCAACGGACGAAGACCGCGAAGGAGAAGCGATCGCGTGGCATTTGGCGCAGGCGCTTGGACTCGATGAAGAAACAGCCAAGCGCATCACTTTTCATGAAATTACCAAACACGCGGTTGATGAAGCGGTTGCCAACCCTCGTCACATCGATTTGAACCTTGTTAACGCGCAACAAGCGCGTCGTATCCTTGACCGTTTGGTTGGATACGAACTCTCACCGTTCCTCTGGCAGAAAGTACGTCGCGGACTTTCGGCTGGACGCGTGCAGTCCGTTGCGATGCGGCTGGTGGTTGAGCGTGAGCGTGAGCGACGTGCATTTCAAATTGATGAATTTTGGACCATTGATGCGACACTCGTGAAAGGTGAGATCGAATTTCCAGCGAAGCTCGAGACGCGCGACGGAAAAAAAATCGACAAGCTCGATATCAAGACGCAGGACGAAGCGGAAAAAATCGTCGCGGATCTTGCTGGCCGTCAGATGACGGTCACGGCCGTTGAAAAGAAACTCGTGAAGCGCGCGCCACCGACTCCGTACACGACGTCCACTCTCCAAATCGATGCCAACACAAAACTCGGGATGAGCGCCAAGCAGACGATGCGACTCGCCCAACAACTCTACGAGACAGGACACATCACCTACATGCGTACAGACTCGATGAATTTTGCCGAGAAATTTTTGGGTGAAACGCAGAGCTACATTCAATCGAACTTTGGAGTTCGTTACGCTGAAGGTCCAAAGCGCTACAAGACGGGCAAGAAAGGCGCACAGGAAGCGCACGAAGCCATTCGTCCGACGAGTGTGGACGTGGAGCCAACGAGTCTGCGCGCAGAGCTCGAGCCACGCGCCTTCAAACTCTACGACCTCATCTGGCGCCGCACGCTCGCCTCGCAGTTGCCTGCGGCTGAATTGAATCGAACCGGTGTGGATTTGGTCATTTCCCCCCTGCCCGCCTGCCAGCCGGAGCCTTGGCGAAGGCTGGAGGGGGCCCGCCCGAACGACCGTTCGACGGTCGGGCGGGGATCAAGGGGGGTGGGAGTGTCCTATGGTTTCAGAGCAAACGGCAGCTCTGTCGCCTTCGATGGATTCATGAGGGTGTATCAGTCGGCCAAAGAAAAAATCCTCCCTGAACTCGCGCAGGGTGAATCTGTAGAAACCAAAACGATCATTCCCACGCAACATTTTACCGAACCTCCATCGCGTTACTCTGATGCGACTCTCGTCAAAACGCTTGAGGAATTTGGCATCGGCAGACCTTCCACCTACGCCCCGACGATCACCACCATCATCGATCGCGGATATGTAGAACGCGATGAAAACAAAAAACTCGCGCCCACGGATATCGCGATGATCGTGAGTGACCTCCTCGTTGCCCACTTCCCATCGATTATCGACTACGCGTTCACGGCGAAAATGGAAGACACACTCGACGAAATCGCTGAAGGCAAGGCAGAGTGGATCCCAACCTTGAAAGCGTTCTACGAACCGTTTCACAAAACGCTCGAGGAAAAAACAAAGGAACTCAAACGTGAAGACATCATGCCAGAGCGAATCCTCGGAACAGATCCTGTCAGTAGAAAACCAGTGATCGCCAAAACAGGTCGCTTCGGCGGATTTGTACAGCTGGGAGAATTTACCAAAGCCGACAAGGACGCAGGAAAAGAAAAGCCACACAGCGCGAGTCTCATGAAGGACATGAACATTGAGTCTGTGACGCTTGAGCAAGCGCTCTCGTGCCTCTCACTTCCAAAGACGCTTGGCGTGACCGAGACTGGCGAGACAATCACGGTCGCCGTGGGACGGTTTGGTCCCTACGCTAAGGCCGGTGATGTCTATGCATCGCTCAAAGATCCTCTCTCTCCGCTTACCGTGACACTCGATCAAGCGCGCACGCTCTTGAAAGAATCCAGCGAGCTCAAACAAAAAATGAAAACGCCACTCGCGGAGTTTGGAGAAGACCCTGATTCAAAAGGCGCAATCCTGTTGAAGACTGGACGCTTCGGTCCATACCTCACAGACGGAACTACGAACGCTTCAATCGGCAAAAAATGGAACCCAGAAGACATCACTCGCGAAGTCGCGATCGATATCTTGGCAAAGAAACGCGCACGCGGCCCATCAAGATTCGCAAAAGGAAAAAAGCAAAAACGGACGTGAGTCCGTTTTATGCTGCTTCTTTTTCTTCGGCCTTGTCTTCTTCTTTCTCCTCATCGTCCACAGCCTCCCATAGAGCATCACCGCGTTTTTCTCCAAAGACCTTTTTCAATTTTTTCTGTTTGTCTTCTTTGGCCTTCTTTTTCTTTTCCGCATCGTCTTTTTTCTTTTCCATCTTCTTTTGATCCTCACGCAATTTCAGGAGCGTTGTGTCCATGGCTTTCTTCTTTTCCTCTTTTTCTTTTTTGATCAATTCTGCCAATGACTTCTCACTCGCGAACAAACTCACAGCCCAATCCATGGCGCCAGCGGCGGCACCGGCAAGTGAACCAACGGGAAAAGGCAGATCGGCTTTTTTCAAAAGCGAATCTCCCCAGCTGTTAAGTTTCAGTGCCAGACGATCAACCAAGCTCAACGACTTCTCGGCTCCCCAACGTCCAGCTTTCACAATGCCTACACTTTCCACGGCTCCTACAACGGAGCCTGCGACTTTGCCTGTTGTGGCAAGCGCGCCTTTCTCATCATTGTCGTCAGCTTCATCGTAAAAAGGAAGATCCGCGATATCAGCATCTCTAAGAAACTCGATATCAACAGGCTGGCGAGACTCCGGTTTATTTTCTGCCTCTGCCGCCATACGCGCATCTGGAACGCCAGCGCCTTCAACTTCTGCCGGCGCCTTTCCATGAAACTCAACAGAAGATGCGCGGCTATCACGCACTGGCAACCTGACAACAGGAACCACTCGCTTAGTCTCTCCACCTCCAGATTCGTATCCTTCTGCCATAGAAAATGCATTTAGAGGCCTCTGCAAAAGGAGAACGCCCCTGCCAGCCGTCGCTGTGAAGCTATGGCTGGTCGTTGAAAGGGGCTTTGAATTCAAAGGGCCTTCAGGCCCGTTCGTGAGCGGTAGTGACTTTTGCAGAAGTCTCTTTAGATTGCTCTCAAGGTAGTACAAAAAAACTTTCCTGTCAATCATGACGATGCTTTGACATGATACAGTCGCCGCAGTATCGTGAGAGGCGTGACAGAGATCATCCGCACCTACGACGAGCTCGAACAGCTTGTCAAAAAAACGTACAAAAACCCAGACCTCGCGACACTCCGCCGTGCCTACAACGTCGCCGCAAATGCGCACGAAGGAGAAAAACGACTCACGGGTCATGATTTTATTTCCCATCCTGTGGCCGTGGCATACAAGCTCGTGGAAATGGGTTTGCATCTGAACGTCGTCAACGCTGGGCTCATGCATGACGTTGCGGAAGATTCGGACATCGGGATCGAAGCGATCAGAAAAGATTTCGGCGACGATATCGCCTCACTCGTTGCGAGCGTCACAAAGTTGAAACACGGCATCAAATATCGCGGGGCTGAACGCTACGCCGAGAACATGCGGAAGATGTTTTTAGCCATGGCGAGCGATGTACGCGTAGTGTTCATGAAATTTGCTGATCGTCTCCATAATCTAGAAACGCTCTACGGACAACCCAAACACAAACAGCAACGCATCGCGCGTGAGTCGCTGGAAATCTTTGCGCCCATCGCGGGGCGTCTTGGCATGAGCGAGATTAAGGGAGAGCTTGAGGACGCTTCCTTTGCGTATCTCTTTCCAAAAGAGTACGAACGCATGAAAAACATCATGAACATCAAGGTGAGGGAAAAGGGGGCGTATGTGAGTCGTATCATCGATCAAATGGAAAAGTTTCTTGCCCAAACCGGCGTCGAAGATTTTCAGGTTCACGGCCGCGTCAAGCGTCTGTACAGCCTCTACAAAAAACTGAATCGCTACCAAGGAGACTTAAGCAAACTGTACGACCTGATCGCCGTTCGCATTATCGTGAGCGACGTGGAAGAATGCTACACCGTGTTGGGACTGCTCCATAAACAATGGCGGCCAGTTCCTGGGCGCATCAAAGATTACATCGCACAACCAAAACCCAACGGATATCAGTCACTGCATACAACAGTCTTCACGGATAATGGAGAGATCGTTGAGTTTCAAATCCGCACAATGGAAATGCACGAACTTGCCGAGTACGGTATCGCCGCGCACTGGCGATACAAAGAGGGTTCTCATAAACCAGTCAAACACACACACTGGATGAATGAACTCATTCAGATCCAAAAAGAACTCGAGAACAAAAAAGATTTTATGGAGCAGTTGGAGATTATGAAGATCGATGTCTTCAAGGATCGCATCTTTGTCTTCACGCCTCAAGGAGACGTAATCGATCTGCCCGAGGGCGCCACGCCAATAGATTTTGCCTACGCCATCCACTCCGAGGTCGGCAATAAATGTACCGCGGCACGCGTAAACGAAGTGATGCGCAACCTTGATGCGTCTCTGCGCTCCGGCGACATCGTGGACATTGTGACAGACAAAAATCGCCGCGGTCCAAATCCCGATTGGCTCAAGTTTGCCAAGACTCGCCACGCGCGAAACAAAATCAAGGATGCCACTCATCGTAGCGTCTCAGGATGGCTGGCAGGAGTGCTGAGGCGATGACCCCTCCGTCATCCTGCCTGCCCCACGAAGTCTCTCGTCAGCCGTAGCTTTCTTGTCCGCCATAGCTTTCCTGTCCGCCGTAGCTTCAGCGAAGGTGGATGGCGAC
>Ga0265296_1004413_pt1 | contig 12250 bp, 12 predicted proteins | sample MunlanPumphouse1_FD_189073 | JGI IMG/M metagenome (GOLD analysis project Ga0265296, IMG submission 189073) | Groundwater microbial communities from a municipal landfill in Southern Ontario, Canada - Pumphouse #1 | ecosystem: Environmental > Aquatic > Deep subsurface > Groundwater | place... | reverse complement strand
TGAAAAATGCCGTAGAGCCCATCACAGCGCCAAACGCCATCAAAGGGTTGATTTTTATACTAAACCACACCAGCACAGCTAAAAGTATGGAAACTATTGCATAGAACCAGACAGCTCTCTTATGGAAGAAGCGTTCTCCCCACAGGCCGTAGTTTTTCGGCTCCATGAACAGCCAGTGGAAAAAGAGGAATATCAGGAACGTGCCCCCGCCTACCAGAAGCGGCGGTGCTGAAGCTTCTATAGCTTGTATGACAGCCTCGTCGCCCCTTATTGTCGCTTCTATGACGCCTGTGAATCCGAGCGACGGGTTCAGCGAATAAACTATTACAAATGGCAGCAGGCCGCGAACAACAAACACTGCGAACAGGATGCCCCAAAGAAGGAACCAGCGCCGCGCTTTCTTGGACATCGTGCTGAGAACGTCGGCATTTATTACCGCGTTGTCGATGCTGCTGACTATCTCAAAAACTATAAGCCCTACCAAAGTCAAAACAAAAAATATGATTTCTACCATAACATCACTAATTCTAATGATTTTTCAGGTATTTGTAGTTTAATACGAGGGAAAAATTAATAAGCGTGAGAAATAAAAGAAACTACTGCATCACATAGCCGCCGTCTACCACCATCAATTGCCCTGTAATATAATCCGCTTCGTCAGAGACCAGAAAAGCAACTGCTTCTGCGATGTCCTTCGGTTTTCCTATGCGCTTTTTTGGAATCATTTGTAAAAATCCTTGCATTGCCTTTTTATCAAACACCTTCGCCAATCCAGGCGTCTCTATGGCACCCGGCGCAACTGCGTTGACATTTATGCCGTATGGCGCCAGCTCAATCGCGGCGGCCCGTGCAAAGCCCAGCTGACCGGCCTTTGTCGTGCAGTAGTGGACAAGCCCCGGATAGCCGATACAGGAACCTGCTATGGAAGAAATATTCACGATTTTGCCGTATTTTTGTTTTATCATGTGGGGCAGCACAGCCTTTGTGCAGTTAAAAGTGCCTTTAAGGTTCACGCCGATCACTTCATCCCATTGTTTTTCGGTCATATCCGCGAGGGAAGTGAACGGATAGATGCCGGCGTTATTGACGAGAATGTCTATCTTCTTGTATTTCTTTATCGTCTGCGCGGCAAGATTTTGTGCGTCTTTGAAATTTGCCACATCGCATTTGACAAAATAATGTTTTGTCTTAACAACATGCCGTGCAGAAATAACGACCTTGGCACCTAAAGCAGCCAGTTTGTCAGCTACGCCAAGCCCGATTCCCATGGTTCCGCCGGTAACTATCGCGACTTTTCCCTTAAGCATGAATAGAAATGTGCAGAAGCTATATTTATAGATTTTTTGACCTAATGTGTAAACGCATCGCTCTATTGAAAATTAGATGCAAAGCCATCGGGGCACATTAAACGAAAGTCTCTCGCTTTGCGCTGAGGAATTTTATCAAAATAAATATTGACTCTTTGTTCTGGTTCTTCCAAGGAATTTGCATGCAAACTGTATGGTCTTATTATCCCGTTCATTCTGTAGCCAGTTGCATCGGCAGTCCGTGCTTCAGCAGGAACAAATATATAGCCTCTGGAAGTTTCATTTTCAGGGATTATAGTTGCAACACGCGTGCCATCTTCAAATGTTGCACGATTAAAATCTGGCCAACAATAACAATGTAAGCTATGCGGTTGCCGTTCAACAACCTCAATCATTGTACCGTCATAATCAGTAAAGTCTGCTCTTTCTCGGCCAAATAAATCGTTCACAAAATTTCGTGTCGTTTGTCTTGCTCTTCTAAATGTTCCTGCACGAGCTTCAATGCGAGCGCGGATATCTTCGAATAAATGGTCTCTTGGTATGATCAAATAGAATTCGTGTTCTAAAAATTCTTCAGGATGTGTTACGTCAATTGGAGCATATTCTACATCTTTGCCCATGAGTAGAAATATTTCAAAAAGATTTATAAAGCAATTAATCTGTTAATGCGAACGCCAGTGAGCCAAATTCGTAATAAGTTTCTTTTGCCTTAAGGATTTTCTTTTCCAAAGAAAAGCCTTAAACGAATTTCTTAATAACGTCTTTTAGCTCGTTCTTGTCCATGAGTTTGAACTTGCTGTTTTCAACAAAGCCAACCTCTACAGACCGCAGCGTCAGCTTCTTCTCGCCGGTCTTGAGCGCCTTGAGCGCAAGGTCCAGTGCCTTTTCCTTGTTCATCCCGTCCTTGTATTCTTCCATTAGCACCTTGCGTGCATCCTTGCTGCCGCGGCCGACTGCATGAGCTCTCCATTCGCGCATTGTTCCTGAAGGGTCTGTCTCATATAAGTGAGGCTCGCCATCCATGCCAGCTACCAGCAGACTAACGCCGAATGGTCTTATGCCGCCCATCTGGGTAAAGCGCTGTTTTCGGTCGCAGATGTCCTTTACGAGCGCGGATATCTCTATGGGTTCGTTGTAAGTAATCCTGTTAACCTGGGACTTGACACGTGCATAGTCGACAAGGACGCGGCTGTCTGCCAGGATGCCGCACGAAGCGATCCCGATGTGTTCGTCCACCTTGGATATTTTTTCAATGCTTTCCGGCACAAGAAGTTTCTGTATTGATCGTGCCGCCGCTAGCACAACTCCATTGGAGAATGATATGCCGACAACCGTTGAGGCTTTCTCAACAGCCTTGCGTGCATATTCTACCTGGTACATTCTTCCTTCAGGAGAGAAAACTACGATAGCTCTGTCATATCCCATTTGTTTCATCGGAGGTTGTATTTCCATAAAATCACCTTTTTGTTTAAAACACACAATGCAAAGCATTTGTGTATGCGATGCTCCGCTAGGGGATGGCGTCGCAGAAAGTCGCCAACGACACAACCAAGGTGTGAAAAACCACTGCCCGAAGATAGTGTTTTTTGCACTCCCACATACCACCGATATTACTATGATTTGAAGATAGGTGGTATGTGAAGGTATCAAAGGCATTTTTCTATTCCTGTATTGTCACAAAGAGTTTATAAATGTATATTATCAAATCTTGTAGATGAGACTAATTCTTGTGCGGCATGGAGAAACAGTAGGCAACGTAAAAAGCATTGCCCAGGGTCACGTGCAAGGCTCACTAACCAAGAAAGGTGTAAAGCAGGCAAAACTTCTTGCGGAAGAACTAAAAAAATACAAAATAGATGTTATCTATTCCAGTGATCTGCAACGTGCGACAAACACAGCAAAAATTGTATCAAAATACCACAAGAATGTAAAAATAAATCATACAAAAATATTGCGTGAAAGAAGTATGGGCATATTTGAAAATAAGCATATGAAATTTGTTCTTGCTCACAGGGAAAACAGCAAGCTGCCAAGACATTTATGGCGTCCTCCAAAAGGCGAGTCGTACGAAGACATTCAAAAAAGAGTCATAAAATTCTTGGAAAAAATAAAAAAGAAACACGCAAATGATACAGTTCTATTCGTAGCTCATGGCATGGTAAACAGAATAATTATCCGTACTCTTATGAAAAAGTCACTAAGAAATGCGCATAAAACAGAGCAGGAAAACACATGCATCAATATTTTAGAATCAACAAAGAACGGAAAATTCAAGATAAAGATAATTAACTACACAGACCACCTGAAGAACTTGTGATTTTTCTAAAGTGAAAATAACACTACAATCTCGTAAAGCAATATACCGTATTGCTAGGCGCACTTCTTTTCTCTTGTATCACATCTCTTAAAACACCAATTCGTTGTTCAGTCGGGTACAGAATGCCAAAATCAATTGGTATGCTATATCTCTCAACTGCAGGAAGAGGTCTCGTCAAAAAGCCCGTTTCGCAATGCCCTGTTCTATCAACAATATACCCACATCCTTCGGACTCTATTGAAAAGTAAGCTTTCACGTACGGCGCACTTAGTATTTTCCTTTGCTGTTCTGAGCCAGGTTCCAGCCATGAAGAAACAACAACAGCTGGCTTATATTTTTCTAGTGCTGCGCTGCATTCAAGTCCTTCACAGTGTTCTCTGGGGTAAAAATCTGTTGGATGAACATGGATGCCGTGTTTCCTTAACCAGTAACTTAGTTTTCCAGAACTAGCTGCTATTTCAACAACAGGGCCATCAATTCCCAAGGCGTTAATTTCATTTGCCAATGCAGCTACAAATTCATGGTTAAAAAAATGATAAATTTTATGTTTGTTCATTACCTCGTCTTCTTTTCCACTCATTGGGGTTCCAAACAAAGATATGTCGCGCGTCCTAGCAAGTAAATAATCAACACCGAAAAGAGCGGAATTAAGATTTGTACCAGTCAGTGCATTAGCCTCAGCAAACTGCAGTAAACCAAACAAATCACTTATCTTTGGAAGCTGGTCCACAGATGTAACCTGGCGAAAAGTGTCTACAAAATCAAAATATGCGTATTCTAAAGGTGTTTTGATTTCTGCCAGCCGATTTGCACGTTTTAAAAAGTGTGCAGCAGTTGTTTCGTCCCTAACAAGAGCCAAGCCAAAGTCCACAACATCAAAGGTTGCTCTGTCTTTGATCTCGGAGAATAATGAATGATAAACATCTGAATCTAGGAACCAGCTAGCACTTGGATTTGCTGTTGATGACGAATACCCTGTATCTAGAATCAAATAATATTCAGCAGAGCCTGCCTGTCGCATTAAAGCCCTTGAAGCCCATTCATCTAGGAGGCTTTTTCCTAGTACAAGTCGGCTTCCATCCGCAAGTGCTTTCTCTGCAATAGCATCCATGATTGTAAAAACAGTAGAAAAGATTATAAATCAAGCTTATCATCTTAATGCGCACCTGAAGAGCCTGAAAAGGGTTTAAGAAGATTTTGGAAAAATTCAATATATGGCATTTTCGTACACGCCGATCGAGGCAATGAAGCCCAGTTGGATATTATCTTAGATTCATTGAAAACGCACGGCTTCAGCCGTGCGATGAAACACAATGAATCTGGGATCCCATCTTCCAACAAACCCACGACTTTAGTCGTGGGATATAAGGAAGATGTGATTTCTGAAATAAGGCAAAGCCCTGGAGATTATCATAGTGCAAAAATACTGAAAGCGGGTATAGAAAAAAGCTGGGTAAAATCTATCCAGTAAGTCACATAGCTCATCTTTTGAGACCTTTCGTATTATCAGGCGAAGTTGATGAATTGAGAAACAGAAAACAGAGAGGATATAGAATTGCTAAAGGAACATGATAAATTTACTTCATTCTTCCGCCCAGCGGCACGTCTTTATCCGGCGATAAGAGCGTCCATCTTCCTTGTTCATCCGGAACGCCTAGCGTCAAAACCTCGGAAAAGAAGTTTCCTATCTGTTTGGGCGGAAAATTAACAACACAAACAACCAGCCTGCCAATCAATTCTTCCTTACTATAATGAGCGATCTGGATGCTGGATTTTTTGACGCCCAGCTCACCCAGGTCAATGGTGAGCTTCAGGGCAGGTTTCTTGGCAGTGAGAAATTCTTGCGCGTCGACAATCTTGCCCACGCGAATGTCAACCTTCTCGAAGTCAGAGTAGTCTATTGTCATACAATCAGATTAAAAGAAATACTTAAATTCAAAATCTTGCTATTTGAAAAGAAATGCATCGAGATCTTTGATGTCCTCTACAATGGTGTACCCGGCGCCTCTTACCATATCTTTGTATTCTGCTTTTGCAACTCTCCAGTCCACTCCAATCTGGAAATCCGCTGGTATATATAAATCATCACCTAAAACAGCACCGGCGTCTACAGATGACCGCTCTCCTACGGTCGTGTTATATCCCACCACGCAATTGCTTAGTCTTGCATTGTTTTCGACGCGTGCAAACGGGAATAGTGTGGTCACGCCGTCAACAATAACGTCGTTTCCTATATAGCTGTTTGCCCCGATTGCTGAATTTTTTATTACCGTGTTTTTACCTATTTCGACGTTGCTGCCAACTATGCATTTACCTTCAAATGTCACTCGTCTGAGCTTGTCGCCCATAAGTTTGCGTGTTGTCCTGTGTACCATGGCATTACCAAGGCGCTCATAACCTCCAAGTCTTATGTGAGGATATTCCCCGTGAAGTATGTCATTGGTAGTTGTCCTGTAACTATGGGGAGTTCCTACGTCACTCCAGGAACCATTCAATGGATGTGCATAAACATCTGCTCCTAATTTGGTCAATAATGGTATCAAATCATTGCCAACGTCCAGTCTTCCCTTCGCTTTTCTGATTTCATCCAATCCATCAGAAACCTCTCTTGACCTTAAAACTTCGCGTATTTCCGGAGAAAAAAGACATATAGCAGTATTAGCATACCTTGACAATGGGCTTGAAGACTTCTCGACAAAATCACTAACACGCATAGTTTTATCATCAAAAGCAACGGTACCGAATCCTCTCAGAAGCGGATCGTCAAGTTCGAGTCCTTTGACGGCAATAGTCAATAATGCCTTTCTGCGTCTGTGCGATTCATAGAAGTCTTCTAAAGACGTGTTTGACAAGTTATCGCCATTAATAAGCAGCGCATGATTGTTACCCATGATGCCCCTATACTTGTCCAATGACCAAAGAAATACATCTGCACTCCCCTTTTTATCATCTCTATAATCCCTGTCTTCGTAATTTGCGTAATAAAAATCGACCTCGCCAGATGGTGCAAATGATTTGAACCTCCCGCCATGGCCAAAAAACTGGTATGACTGAACCCTGTTATCAAACCCTGTAACGCCAAAAATAAAAGTCTTTACGCCCTGTGATGCCCAGTGTTCTGCAGCTGCGTGAAAAAGAGCTCTATTAGCTATAGGTATGAGGTGCTTTGGGGTGTTCACAGTCAGCGGATATAACCTTGTGCCGCCGCCTCCCAATGGTACTATTGCAGTTATGTCGTAATTGCTTGTCATGAATGATCAACTTTTTACTATTAGTGAAAAGCTTAAAAGGCCGCCACTTTGTTTGAATAATCACTTGTCTTAGTGACTAGAACTTCATGCCAAACTGCTTGAATAATCCGCCAAAGCCGCCGCGCTTCATCTTACCCGGCGAGAACTGTTTCATCATCTTCTTTATCTTGTTGTAGTTTGCCAGGAGCTCGCGCACTTCAGCTTCCTTGATGCCGCTGCCGGTTGCTATGCGCCTCATTCTTGAAGAATTAATTATGTCTGGATTGTCTCTTTCGTCTGTTGTCATGGCCTGTATGGCATATTTCCATCTTTTCATTTTTGCTTCCTGTTCGTCGACGTTTCCTTTCTTGGCTACTTTCGAAAGGCCTGCCATGTCAAGTATCTGGGACATGGAACCCATCTTCTGCATGGATTCTATCTGGGTCATGAAATCAGACATTGTAAAGTCGCCGGTAATCATTTTTTTAGCAGATTTTTCGTCAACAACCGAGCGTGCCTTTTCCAGAAGCGTCTCAAGGTCGGCAAATCCTATGAGGCGCGCCACGAATTTCTCCGGGTCATAAATCTGCAGGTCTTCCGGTGTTTCGCCGACAGCGATGAATTTTACCTTTGCGCCCGTAAGGTTGCACGCTGTGAGCGCGCCGCCGCCCTTGGCTGTTGCGTCAAGCTTTGTGACTATTACATCGCTTATTCCTAATGCGTTATGAAACGCCGACGCCTGTTCCTTGGCAGCCTGTCCTATATCCGACGGTATGACAAGTATTCTCTCGTCTGCTCCAAGGATCTGGTTGAGCTTTTTTATTTCATCTATAAGGCCATTGTCAAGTGCATTGCGTCCAGAAGAATCAACGATTATAATATCGCCATGCGCGTGCTTGAGAGCGTTTTTCAAAACCTTTTCTGAGCTCTTCTCGTCCTTCTCTCCGTAAAAAGGAACGTCGATTTTCTTTGCCAGTTGCTGCAGCTGCTCATAGGCAGCCGGCCGAACAGTATCACAGCATATGAGAAACGGCTTCAGTCCTTTCTTCTGATAAAATCTGGCAAGTTTTGCAGCGGTTGATGTCTTGCCGCTTCCATAGAGGCCAACAAGCAGTATTTTCTTAGGTTTCAGTTCAACTTCAGACTTAGTTTTGCCCATTATATCCGTAAGGGCTTCATATACAATCTTCACCAGGTGCTCCTTTCGTGTCAAGCCTGCAGGGAGATCGCCCGAGGCGCGCTTCTTGATCTTCTCGCTCATCTCCAAAACAAGAGCTACATCAACGTCTGCCGAAAGCAGCGCTCTCTGGATGTCGCGAGTCAGGTCTTCTATGACCGTTTTATCCACGTTCCCAGCACCCGTTACCCGGTCTATAGCCTCGCGCAGCTTGTTTGAAAGTCCACCTAACATATTCATCTTTTGGAGAAGAAGGTTTTAAAGTGTATGAGAAGAGAAAGTTTTTCTCCCGTGAAGACCATAATGATTTCTTTTAATTATTTCCTTGCTCTGGCCAATGTATTTAATCGGGTCAGTTATTCTTAGTAAAGTTTCTGCATCTATTCTGCTGGATATTTCCGGATTTCCTGCAAGTACTTCAAAGAAAGGTGTTTTGCCGTCGTAAGATTGCTTTGCCAAATCACCTAATAAATCATGGGCAACTTTTCTTGACATAGGTTCCTTTGCTAACCTCGGATCCAGAAGATAGGTCATTACCTGTTCCGCTGTCACAACTCCATAGGTCCTGTTTATTCTGTCAAGGCTTCTTGCTTTATCCAGAGTCAGATAATAAACAACCTCTGCTATTCTTCTTGTAACATGATCAACGAACTTGAAAGCAGGACCTACATCCAGTCGGTCAGAGGCAGAGCCTTCCAAATCACGGCCATAGTCAAAAGGTATTGTATTAACAGCTGTCATCAGCTTGCCGGCCATTTCATGCAAAAGAGATCCGGCCTGTTCCTCAGCAATAGGATTACCGCCCTTTATGTCTTTGTGCGGCATTGCCGATGAACCCTTTGCTTTGCCAGGTTTCTTTAAAGCAAAAACTCCTGCATCGTCGCCACGGCCTTTTCGTATATACCTTCCCATATTAGCAAGAGTACCACTTGTTCTCACAAGCGCATACATTACATCGGCATTGAATTCCCGACCAGGTATTTGTGCCGGTGCTGTCATGCAACGCAGCCCAAGACGTTTGGCATATTCCTGTTGAAGTTTCATCCCATCAATACCTACAGTCGTAGCCGAATGATGATTTCCTGTGGCATCAGCCCATTTAGCAAAAAGCGAATTAGCATAAACAAATGTAATAAATCTCAGATCTGATTGGAGCATTTCTGCATAGAAACTGAAAGGCCTTCCAGCAACTGTAGGCAGCGCATCATAAAAATGTGTCTGATCCATGTAAGGATCGTCCAGCCATTCTACAGACTTTTCAAGTGCAATATCTCTTAAATTTTCTACAGAATCTACAAGCACTTCAAATGATCTTTTGCAGCGCATAGCTTTGGCTGTTTCCGTGCTGTCAGCACTGGTTCTCAAAAAATTAGTCACCGAAGAAGAACCTGGTGTTATTTTATCAGCAGCTTCTCCCCAGGCCGTATTTATCGCAACCACGTCATGCTGACCCGTTGCTTCCAGCTGACGAACATAGGCAGGATTAACAGCATCCAAATTCGCTGTTTGACGCAAAGCATCAATATATCTTTCAGGAATCAAGCCCGGAGAAAGTTGATTAAGCACAGGAAGACCTTCCACCTGGGCCTGCATAATAGTCACATATGTATGTGCATCAGTTCCCCAGATATCACACATTTCCCTGGTGCCATATCTTCCTTCAAGAAGCACCAGCGCATCCGTTATCATATCAACATTGGATTTTCTTGGTTGTGTTTCTCCCATTATTTCATCTCCGCTTCTTTGAACCTTTGGTAGTCCGCAAGAATCTTGTCAACAGGAACCGCGCCCGGGAACAGATCTCTGCCGATTACCCGATTGGCAACCGAAACATACAATGCTTCCATTACGTCTTTCAGTGCAGGCGGCAGCGGTTCTGGCTGTGTTGTAACGCGCGATTTCCAGTCCTTTTTATCAACTTTTTTCGCCACATCTATCTCGTTCTTCCATTCCGGCTGCGAGTAGGCATACCAGTCTCTTGGTATTTGTTTGCTTACATCAACACCCTTATAAGTTATCCTGCATTCATCCAGAGTGCCAAGCGTGTCGCCTACCATAAGAGTTCTGGCTGGTGTAAAGACAAATTCCAACTTGCCATCCTCATTGAAAAATCCAGCCCTGCTCATTCCATCTGATATGACTTTGTTGCCTTTCAAAACCGCTTCTTGGAGGTCTCTTAACTCCTCACCGCTCAAACCCGCAAGATATTGGAGGCCTGCCCAGCCGGGATATCTGTCAAATTCCTCGTATTTTGTGCTGCCGTCAACAAAAGGCTCTGACAATCGCTGGCCCTCAACAGGCACTGCAGAAAGCCCCATCTCTTCAAGGGTCAGTGTGCCTTCTTTCAGTCTGCGAAAAACAGAACTGCCTTTCGGAAGCGAATTCCTGTAGATAGCTTCAACAGGTATAACGAAATTGCCTGGTGCGTCCCTTACATGCGTATAGTCATAACTTACTTTTCCGTCTTCATCAACTGTAACTATTGGTTTTATTACTCTTGCAAGCGCAACACGCATCTTTGTAGGCGCTTCCTTCGCATCATCCAAAGGACCATACCTGTCGCCCGTATTTACTCCTCTGTAGTGTGTAACAATATCTCGTTTTACAAGCTGCTCGAAAAAATATGCTGACGTCGCGCAGAGTGCTGCGCCTTTGTTCTTGATATGATCAGGCATCTCACCCCAGTCAAAGACAGAATACCTGTCAGAAAAGTGAAATACTCCGTCACCCATCATTATTTCCGTAGGCTTTCTTCTTACCTCAACATCTTTTACGCTTCCCATATCAAATTCCTCCTAAAGCTGTCGAACATCCTTAAAATCATTATATTTTTCCCGCCCTTCGACTATAAGATCAGCTATGCGGCCTCTGACATCAGGATCATGTCGTGCAACAATCTTTGCCGCATAAAGGCCCAGATTGCCGCCGTTAGCAACACCCACATGAACATAGTTATCGTGTTTGTTTACACCATCAAGATAAAGACCAAGCCATGCAAGATCAAAGCGTCCGTTCCTGCGAAGTTCAACTGGCATGTTATAAGTGCAAATAACAGGCACATCATCAGCTATAGCAGGAGTCAATGGATTGTCATAAGCCAACAAATTCAAAGTGTCTGGTTCTATTTGAGTAGGAAACTGGTAATCTACACCAAGTCTCTTGAGCATTTTCGCGACGTCATACATAGCCCTGTCTGATTTTATAGTTGAGCCTCTGGAGTGCAGGCTGACTTTTTCGTGCGGCTGTAGTGCATAATTAACAAATCTGACAGCTGCCGGCAGATTTCCAAGGCCTACCATTCCAATGGGATATCCCGGCGGTGTCTCACTGGATGACAGCATTGAAGAAACACCACACATAACTTTGTCATCCATAGGCAGTGCTACAAGAAGCGTGCCAACATTTGTATGACATAAATTATCTACTTTGTCCGTGTTTGTACTGGTGTGTTGAAGATATGCATCCACCAGCAAGTTTTTCATGCCTGCAACTGCTATAACAGCATCCCATCCTCCTGTCCTTGCGTGCCTTTCCACGGTTTCTGGTGTGCGGTGTGCTGATGCAACAGACATATAATAATCGGTATCACTACCTCTAACACCATCAGCAAGATGATATGCATCGCCCGTCTTTGTTATTATCGGTACTTTATCCAGATCAGAAGGTGAGCCAAAGGCAATAAGCACTTTTTTAGGCATCATTATTTTTTGATTTGAAGACTTTTATACTTTCGAAGGGTTTTTGTGTAATTACAATAAAATCACTGGCGTAATGCCATAGATTTCGTGACTTTCTCGTAGTTAAAAGCTTTATAAAGGTTTCGATTGTAGTACTACCGTGAAGTGACTGTATAGTTACTGGAAGACGTACGAAGTACGTCCAGCAGGTAATGGTGTCGTAGATGAAGTACAAAACCCTCTTGGCAAGCGGTTTAATACTTTTGTCTACTATTGCATATGTCTCTGCCTTGTCAAACGACAAACCAGGAGAGTCAACGGACATAATATACAGAATGAGGCATCTGCCAAGAAGTATACTAAAATAGAGGTGTAAAAAATGGTAATGGAAACCGTCCAGATAAGACTGACAGAAAAGCAGATAAGAAACATAGAAGTTCTTGTCAAGAAAGGAGTTTATCCTAATCGTAGCGAAGCTGTTCGCGACGCTGTCAGAAAGCTTGTCGAAGAGGCAATAGAATAAAATGTTAGTTGAAATAAAT
>Ga0265296_1004411_pt1 | contig 12252 bp, 8 predicted proteins | sample MunlanPumphouse1_FD_189073 | JGI IMG/M metagenome (GOLD analysis project Ga0265296, IMG submission 189073) | Groundwater microbial communities from a municipal landfill in Southern Ontario, Canada - Pumphouse #1 | ecosystem: Environmental > Aquatic > Deep subsurface > Groundwater | place: Canada... | reverse complement strand
AGAGTCGGCAGCCGCCGGCAAGAAATTCCTCGAAGAAAACGGCAAGAAAGCCGGTGTAACCACCACCGCTTCCGGCCTGCAGTACGAAGTAGTGAAGAAAGCCGATGGCCCACAGCCTAAGCCGACCGACGTCGTCACTGTTCACTACACCGGCAAGCTGACCAACGGCACCGTGTTCGACAGCTCCGTCGAGCGCGGCAGCCCGATCGATCTGCCAGTCAGTGGTGTGATTCCGGGTTGGGTTGAAGGTCTGCAACTGATGCACGTTGGCGAGAAGTACAAACTGTACATCCCTAGCGATCTGGCTTACGGCGCTCAGTCGCCAAGCCCGGCAATCCCGGCCAATTCGGTTCTGGTTTTCGACCTGGAACTGCTGGCCATCAAGGATCCAGCCAAAGAAGACGCCGCTGCCAAGTAACACGCAACGGCTCGACAACAACGCCTCGCTTATGCGGGGCGTTGTTGCATCTGCAGGTCAGGAAAGGTAAACAGAGCGAACTGACAGCGATCAGCACAGTCATAGCTTTGAGGCTGCCCGCGCTAGACGCCCTGAGCTGCCAAGTCAATGAAATATTGGGCTTTTTTATGTGAGTAAAAAACGCCCGATCTGAGCGCAGCCCTTATGAAACGGGGCTCTCAGCGCTGAAATGCAGCTCTGTTCACAAGGTTATCCACAATTTGTGTGGATAACATTTCAACGGGAAGAATAGATGAAAGCTCCGTGGAATTTCGCTCGATTCCTGCCGTTGGCCGGTCGCCTGCTGGCCCGTGGACGCCTGCCGACCCTATTGTTTGCCGTGGCCAGCAAAGGTGCCGCGCAAGGCAATCGCTTGGGCAAACTCAAGGATGATCTGCGCTTGCTGCAGTCGTTATGCCTGGCCTACTGGCGTGGCGAGTATCGCGCGATCAGTGCCAAGTCGCTGATTTCGGTGGTGGCGGGCCTGATGTATTTCCTCAGCCCGGTCGATGCCATTCCGGATTTCATTCCCATGTTCGGCATGCTCGATGACATCGCTGTCCTCGCCTGGCTGATGAAAACCCTCGATGACGAGCTCAACGCCTTTCGCCTGTGGCGCAAACGCCAGCAGCCCGAAAAGCTGGCGGTGGTTGAACGCCTCCCTGATACCCCTGAACAATTGCAGCTGCAAGGCCCGAAAAAGCCCTGACTGATCAAGACCGCCTACAGATAGATACCACTCGCGACCTTGGCCGCTGTTAGGATTACACTTCTAGGGAAAAGTGCCGACTCGCTAAGTGGTGTTGTCCTACGGGGTAGTCATGGATATTCAGATAATTGCACGCGATGGCGAACCCGAATACGCGGTTCTGCCGTGGGCTCAATATCAGGCTTTACTGAAAGCAGCAGGGATCAACGCAACACCGGCGCCGCAGCCAGCAGCGCCGCTCGCCACCTCGCCGGAGCCGATTCTTCCGGGTCTGGATCAATTACGCAGTTTGCGCGAAGGGAAGGGCATCGCCATCGAGGCGCTGGCCCGCACGGTAGGCATCAGCCCGTCTTACCTGGCCATGATCGAAAGTGGTGAGCGTCAGCCCGACGCCGCGATTCGCCGCAGCCTGGCCTGGGAACTGACGGTGCCGGGTTGGAGGGACGAATCGTGAGCGTACGCATCAGCCGTCAACATTGGGACGGATTGCTGGGGGAACTGGACCAGGCGCGCCGTCAGCGCCATCTTCTGACCTATCGAGCCTTGCTTGAGCGTTTGCAGCTGCCGACACCGGCGATGCAGACACTGACGGCTGCGCTGGAGCATCTGGCCGCACTGGATGCCAAAGCCGAGCAGCCGTTGCGCAGTTCGCTGGTCATCAGTCAGGGCGCCAGTCGTTTGCCGCGTACCGGGTTTTTTGAATGTGTCGAGCGTCTGGGGCGCTTTTCCGGGCCGTCGGATGGCGTTGCGGCGGCGTCCTGGCATGCGTCGGAAGTGGTGCGCGTCTTCGAATACGAATACCCGGAATCGGCGGAGGCCTGAGTGTTTCTGCGCCTCAAGGCGCGGGCCGGTTACTGGCTGGCCCGCAGGCTGTTTCATTGGTCGTGGTTCGTTCGCCAGCCGCGTGGCTGGCGCTGGCTCGAAGGCCAGTTTGCACGAATGGCCAACCTCGGCGATGTCGGTGCGCAAAGCTTTTATGGGCACATTCTGACTTTTCGCGGCGTCGGGTTGGGCGCGCGTGGAGAAGGCGTGCGTCTGCTGCGTCTGGCGGCGTTGGCCGGCGACGGTAAAGCCGCTTATCAAGTTGGCGTGATCAGCCTCGCCGGTACCCCGAGCAAGGCGCCGGATCCCGTTGAGGCCGCTCGTTGGTGGAGCATGGCCGCCAAGGCCGGGCATCCGTTGGCCGAGCTGAAGCTGCAACAGCTGAAGGCTGGTGATTCAACGCAGTAATTCCATGTATGTCTTCTAAGTAAACGCGGCGTGAGGTTTTCCTCACGCCGCGTTTACGTTTCTGCCTGCACGTTTTTCGCTTGATGCTGGATTGCAGATTAATCCTACATCCTTTGCCTACTCGCCTGACTTCTTTCCTCTTTGATCCCCCGCACAGTTCCCGCGACTAATTTCTTGCGCGAGGGACCGCTCATGCTTCAGCCCGTTTTTCAGTCCACCTTGTTTGCTCGCGTGTGTTGATGGAAGCCATCGCGCGCATCGAGCAGGAACTCGACAGCTTTCCGCAAACGCTCAGCCTCTACCGCAAACAGCTTGATCACTGGCTCAGTCGCAGGGCGGACCAGATCAGCGAGGCAGCAGACCTGCCATCGCTGGTGGGTATGGAGCGGATCATCCGCTTCGGCGATAGCAGTACGTCGGTCAGCAGCAGCGACGACGAATTTTCCTCCAGCGTCGTCCAGTGCCCGCACGGCGGGCTGATGCAAATCGAGAGCAAGTTCGAATCGGTCTACGACATCCCGCTGGGCAACATTTCCGTCGATGTGGTCGACGTGGATAGCGGCAAAACCGCGCCGGTCACCCTTGATCAGCAGGGCAAGGGCGAGTTCAGAGGCGACGAGGGCAAGTTCTACCGCGTTCTGGTCCACAGCGCTGTCACCTCCAGTCAAGTCGACGAGCTGTTCAAATCCTACGACGGTTTGACCGGCGAACTTGAGCGCTGGCTGCGTAGCGAGTGGCAAGGTTTCAAGCCGCAGTGGTCACAGTCGGTGGCGATCGCAGCCAGCAACGGCATGCTCGCCGGCAGTTGGGCGGCCATCGAGGGGGTATGGGACAGCCTCGGTCTGCTCTCGGAAATTCTCCAGGATCCCGGCAAGTTTGCCGAGCGTTTGGGCAGTGGCGCGGCTGAGCTGATCGAGCTGGCGCAGACCGCTCCGGATCTCATGGAAAAGCTGCAGTTGCTGGTCAGTGACGAAGCGGCGATGTGCTTGCTGCTACGGTCGGCGAGTCTGTGGCTGGACATGCTGCCGCCCAGCGAGGTTGCCGGCAAGTCTGCTGAAGTGGCGTCGATGATGATCGTGCAACTGATCATCGATGTCTTGATCAGCGTGGTGCTGACGTTTGTCGGAGCGGGGGCGGGGATCGCTTATCTGACGCTGCGTCTGGCTGACCGCGCAACGCAGCTGTTCAACGTCGCCAAGCGTCTGGTCAAGGCGCTGTTCAGCATCGTCAACGCCTTTATTGAATACGTCGACCGCTACAAAGCCGTTGCCGCGCGGGGTATCGCCGCCGGGGTGAAAAAGGGCCGGATGCAATTGCGCTGGGATGCCAAGCGCAACGCCATGTTGAAGAAAGACGAGCCACACGACGACGCGCCCGACCAGGCAAAGAACCCCAACGGCGACGCCGCCGATTGCGTGCCCAAAACCTGTACCAATGGCTGCCCGGTGTCGATGGTCACCGGCGAAGAACTGCTGACCCTGACCGACGCCGTGCTCGACGGCGTGTTGCCCTTCGAGTTCACCCGTTTGTACCGCAGCAGCGCGGTCGAGATCGACATCGGCCTGGGTTTCGGCTGGAGCCACACGCTGGCCCATCGGCTGGCCTTCGACGGCGATGGCGTGATCTGGATCGACCACGAGAACCGCCGAACCCGCTTTCCCCTGCCCAACGTCGCGCGCCCGGCGATTCACAACAGCCTGTCGCGGGCGGCGATCTTTCTCGGCGATGAGCCGGAAGAACTGATTCTGGCGTTGGCCGGCGACAGCGCGCGGTTCTATCACTTTCGCGCCGGCCGGCTGACGGCGATCAGCGATGTCTACGGCAATCGCCTGACCCTGCAACGCGATCGCTCCGACCGCATTCAGCGTCTGGACAACGGCGCCGGCCGCGCCCTGCTGTTGCGTTATGACCGCGCGCAACTGGTGGCGGTCGATTACCAAGTCTTTGTTCAGGGCGAGTGGACCACCGAGCAGAACCTCGCCACCTACAGCTTCGATGCGCGGCAACGCCTGCTGGTCGCGACCAACGCGGTGGGCGACAGCGAACGCTACGACTACGACGATCACCACGTCATCCTCCAGCGCCAGCTAACCGGCGGCGCGAGCTTCTTCTGGGAGTGGCAGCGCGAGGGCAAAGCCGCCCGCTGCGTGCGGCACTGGGCGTCGTTCTCGCAGATGAATACCCGTTACGTCTGGAACGATGACGACGCCAGCGTGACCGTGCATTACGTCGACGGCACCGAAGAAGTCTACGTCCACGACGAGCGCGCGCGGCTGGTGCGCCAGGTTGCGGCCGATGGCGGCGAGCAGCTCAAGGCCTATGACCAGCAGGGGCGCTTGATCGCCGAGCAGGATGCGTTGGGCGCGGTCACCGAATACCGCTACGACGAACTCGGACGGCTGATCGCGCTGATTCCGCCGGACGATGCACCAACGTCCTACGAGTACCGCAACGGTTTTCTCTACAAGCGTGGCCGTGGCGACGCGGTGTGGATCTATCGGCGCAACGCCGAAGGCGCCGTTACCGAAGCGGTCGATCCCGACGGCCAGGTCACCCATTACTACTACAACCTGCGCGGCCAATTGCTGTCGCTGCGTTATCCGGACAGCAGCCGCCACCGCTGGGTGTGGAACGAGCTCGGCCAGCTCATCGAAGAAACCCTGCCCGATGGCGGCGTGCGGCGTTTTTCCTACGATGCGCTGGGACGGCGGATTACCACCCAGGACGAATTTGGTGTTGTCAGCCGTCAGCAGTGGGACGCCGCCGGCCGACTGATCCTGACGACTTCTCCTACGGGCAGCACGCGCGCCTACAGCTACGGCGCCTACGGCCAGATCACCGCCGAACGCGATGAACTGGGGCGCATCACCCGCTATGAATATGACGATGATCTGCACCTGGTCTCGCGGCGGATCAACCCCGATGGCACCCGCGTGCAGTATCGCTATGACCATGCGCGGCTGTTGCTGACCGAGATTGAAAACGAGTCCGGAGAAAAGTACCGACTGGATTACACGCCGACCGGATTGATCCGACAGGAAACCGGGTTTGATGGACGGCGCACGGCATATGCCTACGACCTCAATGGTCATTTGCTGGAAAAGACCGAGTTCGGCGAGCAGGGTTTATCGCTGGTCACCCGCTACGAGCGCGACGCGGCTGGAAGGTTGCGAGTCAAAACCCTGCCCGATGGCGCCAAGATCCGCTACGACTATGATCGCCTCGGTCGGCTGATCGGTGTCAATGACGGGCAGAACCATCCGCTGGCCTTCGAGTATGACCGTCAGGACCGGCTGATCACCGAGCATCAGGGCTGGGGCACCTTGCGCTACGCCTATGACGCCTGCGGCCAGCTCAAACGCCTGCGCCTGCCGGACAACAGCAAGCTCGATTACCACTACGCCAAGGGCGGTGCGCTGTCGGCCATCGACCTCAACGGCACGCCGCTCACGCGCCACGTCTACCAGTCCGGTCGCGAACAGCAACGCCAGCAAGGCTTGCTGCTCAGCGAATATTCCTACGACGATCAGGGCCGCTTGCTCGCCCACGCTGTAGGTCATCGCCACGCCTCGCTGTACCGCCGCGATTATGCCTACAGCGCCAACGGCAATCTCGAGCACATTGCCGACAGCCGCCACGGCCAGCGCACCTACGGCTACGACGCCCTCGACCGGTTGATCCGCGTACGTCACTCACGCGACGAACTGCCCGAATCCTTCGCCCACGACCCGGCAGGCAACCTGCTGATACAGGACCGCCCCGGCCCTGCGCAGATCAAAGGCAACCGCCTGCTGATGCAGGGCGACCGCCATTACGACTACGACGCCTTCGGCAACCTGATCCGCGAACGCCGAGGCCACGGCCAGACACTGGTCACGGAATACCGCTACGACTGCCAGCACCGCCTGATCGGCCTGACCCGCCCCGACGGCCAGACCGCCACGTATCACTACGACGCCTTCGGCCGGCGCATCCGCAAAACCGTCGACAGCGCCGTCACCGAATTCTTCTGGCAAGGCGAACACCTCGTCGCCGAAAGCAGCGCCACGCAATACCGCAGCTTCCTCTACGAACCCGGCACCTTCCGCCCACTCGCGATGCTCGACGGCAAAGGCCCGAAAAAGGCCTGCCCCTTCTACTACCAACTCGACCACCTCGGCACCCCGCAGGAACTCACCGACTACAGCGGCGAAATCGTCTGGTCCGCGCAATACGACGCCTACGGCAAAGTCGCCGCCGTCACCCTCGCTGGCGAGGATTACCTCGACCAACCGCTGCGGTTTCAGGGGCAGTATTTCGATGTTGAAAGTGGGCTGCACTACAACCGCCATCGGTATTACGACGCGAGGCTAGGGCGGTATCTGACGCCGGACCCGGTGAAGCTCGCGGGTGGGTTGAATCAGTACCAGTACGTGCCGAATCCGACGGGGTGGGTGGATCCGTTGGGGTTGAGTTGCATTTGTCCACCGTCAGCGCCGCGACGTCCTATGCGGTACGAGGCTGGTCGCGTGGTCGTCGAAGAGGGAGCGCCCCCGCTGCCAAAGATGACGGCGCTGGAACGACGGGCGAGGATTGATGAAGTGGCTGAGGAGAATGCGAAACGGCGCGTTTATGAGTACGAAGAACGTTATGACATGCACACGGTAAGGAAACACGGTCCCGAAATTCCTGATCATGCTCTAAAACAGCGCGCTATCGATGGCACTGATCCTCACACTGGAATCACTCCATTTCCTCCAAGGGGAAATCCCAGCTCACAGTTTCATAACTGGCGCATGCATTTGGGAGCATTGAACAAGGCGATGACGAAAGATAAAAATGGCTTAACCAGACATACTGGTAAAGATCACAATGAGACTCCAATTGTCAGGTTGGAGTTGCCCGGCGCAGGGCGTGGCTGGAAGCCGAATAGGAACGATCCTGAAAACCCGATTTTGAATGAAAATATGAATTGGTTTGAGGTTAAATTCGATAAAATCAACACCCAAGAGCCATTCACGGGTTACCCCTCGGAGAAGAAAATATGATTAAAGATCCGTATTTGGACGAGCTTTTCAAGCCAAGGTTTACTTGGTTTATTGGTGTCTTGGATGTTTATGATCGGGAGGAAACTCGCGGCATGGAGCTGGGCGCATATAATCCAGATATATCAGAGGATAGAGAGAGGCTAATAAGGAAGTATTGTTTGAACTTGCCCTATCTTTCGTACAGGCATAAGTTTGTTTTGTTCGAGGCGTTAGAAGAAGCGCTAAGCAATTCGGCCTATGACTTTGAAAGCTTATTCGATATTGATGAAAGCGAAACCTGCAGTTGGCCTAGGGCAGAATGGTACTCGTTGGAGAGTCCCCGCTGTTTTTTTGCAGATGTGTACCGTTTGGCTGCTGAAGTTTGGAGGGAGGATATTGATAAGGCTGCTCGCGAAGATAGGTCTACATGGTGATTGCCATTAGAATGTGAGGGTTATAGTCTGTTGGTGGAAGTGGCGGCAAGTTAGGCGGTTGCTCAGAATTGATAAATTAGCTGCTGCTTAATTTTTTCACACTCTTACAATGTTGGAGTTACTTGGTGGGGACGGGTTTTAATAAGCAAGAAATATTTCAAGCCATAGTACCGATCCGACACTTCAGGTTTTACCGGCCAAACTCATTTTCACTTCAAAAATGAAACAGCAGAAGAAAATCGCTCGTAGCGTATGGTATGGACTCGAAGGGACGAGCTACGACAATATTGCACAAGAACTTCCGTGCAAAGATCACTCAAGTCGAAAATGGGTCTCAATATATGCTATATACAAATATTCTTTCTCAGGCGATCCGCATCAATATTACGATTTTATTCATAAATCGAAAGGGTTTAGGTTTTCGATTGTAGTGTTTACTTTGGCTATTAAAGAAATTGGCTCCAGCGATGGTATTGATGATCGGGATGTCGTGATATTAAACTTTGTGTCCGTTAATTCTGAGGAGGATATCTATACGGTTTTGGAACGGCTCGCGATCAATCCGGAATTATTCTGCCCCCCATGGCAGTGCGGGTATCCGATTTGATTAGTCCATTGCCACCGCCGGCGTAGAGCACACAACGCGATGTTGATGGAGTCTGTGAACTAACGAATTCACACGAGAGTAATATGGGGCGAGCCTCATCAAACGGAAAAATGAGCATTTACAAAGTGATTTCTAGAAAAGTATGGTGGGGGCTGGAAGCTAGAAATTACACAGAGATAGCCCAAGAGATGCCTTCGCATGATCGTTCGCTTCGGAAATGGGCTGCCATTTATGCTGTGTATCACTTGAATTTTATGGATAGGCACCCAGGAGAACGCTATTACGACTTCCTTGAGGATTCCAAGAGCTCTAAGTTCGTCTTCATTGAGTTCACCGTGCCAGTTCATATTTTGGAAACCAGAGATAGTTTTGGTGCTAGCGATATCACAATTACAAAACTGAAAAAAATGGAGACGGAGGACGAAATAAATGCCTTTCTTGAATTGAATGGGATTAATCCAGAGTTGTTCGTTCCCCCTTGGGCTTGCGACTATCCGATAGATTGAGAATTAGTCGTGACTACTTACTACCCTTCCGTGTCTTGAAAGAGGGGCATGTGATCGCTAGATTATGATTGTGAACTACATGGAGTTCATGATGCGCTACTGTGCTGGGGTTTAACCAACTAGCTGTGATGTCTGGGCCGGAGGCGCTGCAGCATCGAGCAAATACACACTAAACCCCACAACCCCCTTCGCATGATGCTTAGCCTGCGAAGCCATCTCCGCAAGCTGGCTGGCATCAAGCGTTGCGCAAGCTTCAGGTCGCAGATGTACCACCCCGATCGATAACGACAACAACGCAAACTCCTGCCGCACGCCTTGGCGATTGGGTGCAACGAAGCAGCCGGCCTCCAGATGCTCGGGGCGATAGAAGCGGCGGCATTGGCTTTGGAAATCGTCGAGCAGTTGGTTGAGGCGTTTGCGCCAGTCTTCGGGGCCGAGGACGAGGAGGAAGTCGTCGCCGCCGATGTGGCCGACGAAGTCGCGGGTGGGGTCGATGCGTTCGTTGAGGCATTGGGCCAGGCAGAGCAGGACTTCGTCGCCACGGCCGTAGCCGTAGATGTCGTTGAAGGGTTTGAAGCTGTCGATGTCGACGTAGCAGATAATCGACTCGCGGGCCTGTTGCAGCAGGCGCGTGAGGCATTGCTGGATCGGTACGTTGCCCGGGAGCAGGGTGAGGGGATTGGCGTAGCGTGCCTGCTGGATTTTCAGTTCGGTGATCAGTTTCAGCACGTCGATCACCCGGCCGAGGCCGAGGTAACTGCCGTTGAGGGTGATGATGAAGTCTTCTTCGATGCGCTGGCGGGCGCGGCTGGTGATCAGGCGGCTGACTTGCTGCAGCGACTGGCTGATTTCCACGGCGAGGAAATCATCGTTCATCAGGCGGCTGATCGGTTTGCGCGCGAACAGATCGGTGGCAAACGGTTTGAGCAGTGCGTCCGACAGCGAGTGGCGATGGACGATGCCGCAGGGCTGGCCTTGTTCGTCGAGCACGGCGAGCGAATTGAGGTTGGCCTGGCGACGGAAGGCTTCCAGTACCGTCGCGGTGGGCGTATCGCGTTGCACGGCGGGCTGCTCGTTAAGCAGGGCGCTGAGGTCGCTGCCTTCGTCATTCAGCGCGACAGCGCTGCTATCGTGTTTGGGCATCAAGGCGCGAGCGTCGCGGGATGGATGTTCCTGAGGGCGGCCGAGCAGGTAGCCCTGCACCAGGTCGACGCCCATTTCAGTCAGCACCGCGAGTTCTTCCGGTAGCTCGATGCCCTCGGCGATGACTTGCGCGCGCGAGGCTTTGGCGATTTGCAGAATCGAACCGACAAACTCTCTTTTCAACGCATCCTGATGAATACCGTCGATGAAGTGCCGGTCGATCTTCACGTAATCCGGACGCAATTCCGACCACAGGCGCAGGCTCGAATAGCCTGCGCCCAAGTCGTCCAGCGCAATGGAAAAACCCATCGCCCGATAGTGATGCAGAGCGGTTTGCAGCAACTGAAAGTCATCGATTGGCGTCTGCTCGGTGAGCTCGATGACCACCTGGCTCGGCGCAATGCCCAAGTCCTGCAGCAGTTGCAACGTTCGTCCGGGTTGGTGCGCGGCTTCGAGCAAGGATTCTGGCGAGACGTTGAGGAACAGCTTGCCCGGCAGTTGCTGCTCATTGAACCGGCGACAGGCGCTTTGCCGGCAGGCGATCTCCAGTTCGCTCAATCGGCCAGCCTGTCGCGCCACGGCGAACAGGGCAATCGGCGAGTGAAGAGGGCTGTTGGACGGGCCACGGGTGAGGGCTTCGTAACCGAGAATGCGGCGTTCGGAAAGACAGATGATCGGCTGGAACAAGCTGTGTAAACCGCTTTGAGTCAGGATCGAGCTCAAGGCGCTCAGCTGTTCGGTCGTGGTCATGGCAGTCTCTGGCGATAAAAAAAGGACCGGGAGCGCTTGCTCCCGGTCCTTTATTGCACGACAGAATGATGACTGTTTGATGACGATCCGGGGATCGCCAGCACTAAATTGCCATCACTTACTTCTTGGCCACCTGATTGCTCAGTTTCAGGTAATCCAGCAGCACGCGCCCGGTTTCGCTCAGGTAGGCATCGTCTTCCGGTTTGACCTTGTCCGGCTCGGCAGCGGCCAGTGCGTCTTCGTCTTCTTTCTTCAGCTCTTTGAGCGGTTCTTCGCCTTTGGCCTTGCGACGGATGTTCTCCATCGCCAGTTGCTTGGCGTCGATGTCGGCGTGCTGGGCGCGACGATCAGCTTCGTTGAGACTGACGGTTTTTTCTTCCATCAGTTTCTGCGCCAGGGCCAGCTTGTCGCGGATGAACACGAACTCGGCATCCTTGTTGGTGCGCGCGTCATGTTCGGACTTCAGCTGGGCGAGGAACGGCTTGAACGGATCGGCCGCTGGTTTGATCGCCGCGCGGATGGTGTCCCACGGCATGGCTTCCGGCAGGGCGCTTTCGCCAATTTCCTTGGTGTCGATCAGCGACGGGTAGTCGATGTCCGGCAGCACGCCCTGATGCTGGGTGCTCTGCCCGGAGACACGGTAGAACTTGGCCAGGGTCAGTTTCAGTTCGCCATGGTTCAGCGGCTGAATGGTTTGCACGGTGCCCTTGCCGAAGGTCTGGCCACCGATGATCAGCGCACGGTGGTAGTCCTGCATGGCGCCGGCGAAGATCTCCGAAGCCGAAGCGGACAGACGGTTGACCAGCAGCGCCATCGGGCCTTTGTAGAACGCGCCCGGGTTTTCGTCCTCGAGGACGTCGACACGGCCATCGGCATTACGCACCAGCACGGTCGGACCTTTGTCGATAAACAGGCTGGTCAGTTCGGTGGCTTCCTGCAGGGAGCCGCCGCCGTTGTTGCGCAGGTCGATGACCACGCCGTCGACTTTGTCCTTCTGCAGCTCGGTCAGCAGCTTCTTGACGTCGCGAGTGGTGCTCTTGTAGTCCGGATCGCCGGCACGGAATGCCTTGAAGTCGAGGTAGAAGGCCGGGATCTCGATCACGCCAAGTTTGTAGTCCTTGCCGTCCTGTTTCAGGCTGAGGATCGACTTCTTCACGGCCTGATCTTCGAGCTTCACCGCTTCACGGGTGATCGGCACGATCTTGGTGGTCTGGTCGTTCGGCGCATTGCTCGCCGGAATGACTTCCAGACGCACCACGGTGCCTTTAGGGCCGCGAATCAATTTGACCACTTCGTCCAGACGCCAGCCGACCACGTCGACCATTTCCTTGTTGCCCTGGGCAACGCCGATGATCTTGTCGGCCGGAGCGACCTGCTTGGTCTTGTCCGCCGGGCCTGCCGGCACCAGAC
>Ga0265296_1004410_pt1 | contig 12253 bp, 9 predicted proteins | sample MunlanPumphouse1_FD_189073 | JGI IMG/M metagenome (GOLD analysis project Ga0265296, IMG submission 189073) | Groundwater microbial communities from a municipal landfill in Southern Ontario, Canada - Pumphouse #1 | ecosystem: Environmental > Aquatic > Deep subsurface > Groundwater | place: Canada... | reverse complement strand
GAATAAGGAAAAAGCTGCTTTTTATTTATACCATGTTATGTGTCTCAGCAGTAGTCTCATTCTCATTGATCCATAAGGGCATGATAATTGAGGGATTTATCCTTGCTGTCCTTGCGAATATCGGGATAGAGGGAGGACTTGTTTTTTACAATTCATTCCTGCCTGAAATAACGGAAAAAGAATATCAGGGAAGGGTCTCTGCGTGGGGATTTGCAATAGGATATGCAGGTTCAATACTCTCATTAATAATTGCACTCCTATTAATAAAAACCGGTTATTTCAACCTGACATGGATAATGGTTGCAGTCTTTTTCGGAATCTTTTCTATCCCCTCTTTTCTTTTCCTTCCGAAAGACAGAAAAAACGGATCGGGAATAATCCATTCTGCCTCAAAAGGAATAAGGTATACATGGAACACACTTAAAACCATATGGGGAAAAAAGGAGGCAAGAAAATTTCTTATATCCTATCTTTTCTTCGAAGACGGTGTGAATACAGTGATAGTCTTTTCGAGCATCTTTGCAGCCACAACACTTGGGTTTAAGCCGCAGGAACTGATAATGCTCTACCTTCTGGTACAGATAACTGCCCTTACAGGCGCATTAGCCATGGCAAGGCCGATTGATTCCTGGGGGCCTAAAAAAGTCATCTCCCTGTCTCTGCTGATGTGGGTTGTTGTATCTGTATCGAGCTATTTCGTACAGACAAAGTCAGAGTTCTGGATAATCGCATGCCTTGCCGGTTTTGGCCTTGGCACTGTGCAGGCAGCAGCAAGGGCCTTTTTCACCCAGTTTATTCCTACGGAGCACGAATCAGAATATTTCGGCGTATATTCCATGGTGGGAAAATCATCAGCGATATTCGGGCCCCTGCTCTTCGGCTATATATCCTCGTCTTCCGGAAGCCAGCGCCCTGCAATCTTATCAATTTCCCTGCTCTTTCTCATCGGCCTCGTATGCCTCCAATTTGTAAAAGGCGGAGAACCGAATATAGGCACAAAAAAATAAATCCCCCAAAAAATTCCTATTGACTATTGAATAATCGTAATGTCATATTATTGACATGCCGGAAAGGGTGCTGATAATCGATGACGATGAAATCGTAAGAGAGGTGCTTGTAGAGCATCTTGAAAATGAAGGTCATAATGTTATTGCATGCTCTAACGGCTATCGCGGACTTGAAATATTCAAGAATGAAAAATTTGACCTCGTCCTCCTCGATTTAATAATGCCCGGCATAAACGGACTGGAAGTTCTAAAGGAAATCAAGCGATTCAGCCCCACTACTGTAGCTATTCTTGTCACAGCCTTCGGAAGCATTGAAAACGCCGTTGATGCGATGAGGGCCGGCGCCTTTGATTACATCACAAAACCTTTTAATCTTGCCGATGTCAGTTTTGCGGTAAAAAGGGGACTGGGCGTGAGCAAGCTCGAAAAAGAAAACATCAACCTCAAGAGACAATTAAAAAACAGATATGGCTTTGAAAATATAATTGGCGATTCAAATGCCATGCAAAGCATCTATAGCCTAGTTGATAAGGTTGCACCCACTGACAGCACTGTGCTCATACTCGGAGAAAGTGGAACAGGCAAGGAACTTATAGCAAATATCATTCACTATAACAGCGAAAGAAACTCAAAGCCGATTGTGACGGTTAACTGCAGCGCCATCCCTCATGAGCTTCTCGAAACCGAGTTATTCGGCCATGAAAAAGGAGCCTTCACAGGCGCTATATCAACAAAGCTCGGGAAATTCGAGATTGCCGACGGAGGAACAGTCTTTCTTGACGAGATAGGTGACATGACACCCGGTCTGCAGGTAAAACTTTTACGGGTTTTGCAGGAAAGGGCCTTTGAAAGAGTGGGCGGCACCAAGACAATAAAAGTAGATATAAGAATAATAGCTGCAACTAACAAGAACCTTGAAGATGAGGTTAGCACAGGCAGGTTCAGGGAAGACCTTTATTACAGGCTTAATGTCATCCCGGTTCAACTGCCTCCCTTGAGAGAACGGACAGAAGACCTGCCTCTGCTGTGCAACTATTTTATTGACAGATATTGCAAAAAAAGGAAAAGACCCATAATGAAAATAAGCAGAGAAACAATGTCTGCTCTTGCAAATTATTCGTGGCCCGGGAATGTAAGAGAACTTGAGAATCTGATAGAAAGGCTTGTTGTTTTAAAGGAAGATGAGACAATTGTTAAGACTGATCTTCCTGAGAAGATAGCTGGAGGGTTTAACAACCATATAGATTTTAAATCTGCCATAACCAATGCGATTAACAGCGGAAATATAGATTTTGACAAGAGAGTGACAGATTTTGAAAAATATATCATATCGCATGCAATAAAATCTTCTAAAGGCGTAAAGAGCAGGGCCGCAAGGCTATTGAATATCAAACGGACAACCCTTGTTGAAAAAATGAAAAGATTGGAGATTAAGGAATAGTCATTTCCTTGACACTACAATAAAACATTTCGATTTTCTGCTATTTTATTGACACTTCACAATGGCCTTTTCCTTTAAAATCAAATAGTTATATTCTGGCATAATTCTTTCTATACAATTTATTGAAAAGGATTAGTGCGGTCTGGAGCATGCCTTAATATTATTGACTCTTAAACCAACAGATTAATAAGGAGAATGTATATGATTTCAGAGGCCATGGATGTTGAATCTATAGTAAATCAATACCTGCCAAAGATAAAATATTATGCTTATAAAATGTCGTTCAATCTGCCTCCTGAGTTGAGCCAGGATGACCTTGTCAGCGCCGGAATCATAGGCCTGCTCGAGTCCATGGGAAGATATGATTACAGAAGGGAAGCGTCTTTAAAAACATTCTCAGACTGTAGAATAAAAGGCGCCATCATTGATGAAATCCGCTCTATGCAGTGGGCCTCGAGAGATATGAAAAAAAATCTGAACACTGTAAAAGAAACCTATAAAAATCTTGAAGATAAACTTTCAAGAGCTCCGTTAGATAAAGAAGTGGCCGAAGAACTGGGTATCAGCACCAGTAAGCTCCAAAGAGTGCTTTTGTCTGCCAACATGAGCCATCTTCGCAGCCTTCAGGATGTTATAACCGGCAAAGACGGGGAAACAAGAGAACTTGTAGACTGCATATCCTCGGATAAAGCCGGCCCGTCTGAATTATTCGAGCACAAAGAAGCAAGAGAAAAACTCTCCGGTGCAATAGAAAAACTCCCTGAAAGAGAAAAACTGGCTGTAACGCTTTACTATTATGAAGAACTCACCCTTAAAGAGATAGGCAATATTGTGGGGCTCACTGAATCGCGTATATGCCAGCTCCTGAACGATGCGCTCCAGAAGTTAAAAGAGCATATGAATTAGGCAGTACGTCTTATGGATATTTAAGCTGAAGCCTCGGTATCGCTGTTGCCTTCACTTGCCCCTTGACCCCTTGACTCCTCGAACCCTTTCTTTATGCTCTATTGCACTATGGTACTGTAGTTGTTATAATTCTGGCAGGTTTTGGGAGAGGGAATTTTTGCGGATAAGAAGTAAAAATACGGGAAGTGGAGCTTGTCTAAAAACTGGCATTTCCGACAACCAGTTGATTAATTGTGTCAATTCCGCAAGGATCATAACGCCATCTTTCCCCGCCTTTCTTCAATCCTTTTCACAATATCCTTGGCCACTTCCAATATTTCAACGGCGGTCTTCACATCTTCTCCGATGAACAGCTTTAGCCCGGCTACAAGAGGTTCGAGATGCTTTTCAGTAGGAGAATTTACGAGCATGTTAAGCGCTTCCTTCGCATGCCCTGCTACCGCAAGTTCCACAAAAAGCTCTATTGCATTACTAACAGAGTGCTCTGTAAACGTAGTATTTTTAAGGAACTGTTGCACGTATTTCAATGCTTCTGTAGACTTACCTTGAGCGCATAATATATTTGCAATCGCATATTGAAAAGAAATATTGTTTGGCTCTATTGATATTGCCTGTTGATATGCCTGCTCAGCCTCATCATATCGCTTTAACATCTGCAGAAGATTGCCAAGATTGTACCAACCCCAATCATGCTTTGGATTGACCTCAACAGATTTGCGGAATGCCTGTTCAGCCTCATCATATCGCTTTAACATCTGCAGAAGATTGCCAAGATTGTTCCATCCCCAATTATACATTGGATTGACCTCAACAGATTTGCGGAATGCCTGTTCAGCCTCATCATATCGCTTTAACATCTGCAGAAGATTGCCAAGATTGTTCCATCCCCAATCATACATTGGATTGACCTCAACAGATTTGCGGAATGCCTGTTCAGCCTCATCATATCGCTTTAACATCTGCAGAAGATTGCCAAGATTGTTCCATCCCCAATCATACATTGGATTGACCTCAACAGATTTGCGGAATGCCTGTTCAGCCTCATCATATCGCTTTAACATCTGCAGAAGATTGCCGAGGCTTGACCATCCCCAATCATACATTGGATTGACCTCAACAGATTTGCGGAATGCCTGTTCAGCCTCTTTGTAATTGCTAACTTTTTCAAATAATTTAGCAAACTTAAGCCACACATACGCATTGTTTGGTGTACTATTGGTGGCCTTAATATAAAGCTCCTTTGCATCATCATATTTTGTCTGCCTTACAAGCTCATCCGCGTCTTTTAAAAGTTTTGGTAACTGCTCTTTATTAGCAAACCAGCCCTTAATTGAGGGACTTATCTCCGGCCTATTGAGAAGCTCCTTCGGCATTGAGGCAAGCACTCTTTCTTTGAGTGCATTAGATGTTAAACGGTCAACAATTTCATTGTAAGCTTGAAGATGGTCTTTGCAAAACTCCGGTTGTTTTTTGCGCGCCTCTTCAGCTATTAGCCCGGCAATGTGAACAAGTTCCTCTTCCCCGTAGAAACTCACCATGAAGTGCACAAACATCTTGACGCGGCTTGACGGCGTTCCCCTTTTTCGCATCAGGTGATAGATGTTATACATACGCTCAGCCACATGATACCGCTTGGTCCGTTTCTTATCATCTGTCACAATAACTGCGCCTCGTCCCACAAGACGGTTGAGGAGCGAACTGGTTTTATTTACATCAAGGCGGGCTGCTTGTGCAATATCACGCGCTGTCGACGGAGTCCACAATTCAGCGAGGCCGAGATATACTTTACGTTCAGTAGGGGCAAGAATGTCTAAATGGCTCTTGAAATATTCCGTGTGGTCATCAACAAGCTGAACGAGATCGTCCATCAACTCCTCAAAAGACATCTTCGCGCCGAAGGCTGAGATAATGGCCATAAGCCTGGGGTTGCCGCCGGTAAGTATCTGGATCGGCCGTATGCGGTCATCCTTAGGGTCGCTACCGGTTATTGATTTCCATACAGCCCGGCATTCTACCTCATCAAGGGGCTTCAACTCATGCGGTTTGAACAACTCGAACATCGGTTGTCCTGCGTTGTCTATGCCCTCAAACCGCTTCGTGGCAGAGGCAAGGAGCATGATGCGCTGTTCGTTCAGAAGCGTATGTCTTAAAGTCCAGGCGTCCTCGGAAGAAATCTGGTCGTCGAATAGCATATTAAGATTTTCCACAACCAGTAATATACGCTTGCCCTGGTCGTCGGCAAAATCCATAAGTTGGGCGAGTGCGCGCTCATGAAGCCGCCTGTCGTCACGCTCGCCCTTAAGTTCCTCATAAGTCCGTTTCCATCGTTCATCACCGGTCTGCTGGCCCAAATGAAAAAGCGCTTCAAGCCAGAACTCAGCCACCGAGCCAACCTCGTAGCTCTCTTCGGCAAATACCAAAGGATACCACTTGTTCTTCAAGTCAGCAGAATTCCTTACCGCTGCTGCTACACACAGCAAAAGCGTTGTCTTACCGCTTCCACGCGGGCCAATGACCAGCACGTGCTGGTTTGAGTTTGTCGTATTTTCGCTTATTATCCTCATAAGCAAGTCGAGGTCTGTATGCCGAACCACAAAGCTCTTAAGAAGTTCCTCCTCTGTGAGAAAGGCCGGATTGTATTTCATAAAACGTTTTGCCACTGCTTAAATTCCCCTTTCAAGGACAGGCACATAAAAGTAGCCATACCGTTTTTTCCACCAGTCCTGAAGAAGATACGATTCAAACACATATCCGCCCCTGCCTGCCTTAATATATCCATCATGTTCAAGCACCCTAAGGATTTCCTCTTCTGCGGACTGAACGCTTATTTCCCCAAACTCGTAGCCCTGCTGAAGGGCAGCAAGGGTCTGCCGTGTAAGACAGCCTGTTACAGCGGTCTCGGTCAGCATTTCGAGGGCCAGAGGAAAAAACTCCGGTCCGAGGACAAGCTTCAGCCGGTCTTCATAATGGGTGAGTTCAGCATGGCCCCGTATGCCAAGCATTTCGCTTTCATATATATCGTTGACTTCGTCGGAATAAAAATCCATTCTCCCTCTTCGCTTACACCTATCGTATATATGTGTGAAGAACATCTGGACATGGTGGGGGATACAGCACCCAAGCCTTTTTACCATTGCGGCTTCCGCGTCATTTTTAAAATGAATGCCGTATTCTACGGCAAGCGCCTGAAGACATCCGATAGCGGTTGCGTCATCCCAAGGCTTCAGATCATACGGTTGAAAGTTATTGATTGTCGCGCTGAGGCCCGCCTGACGCAGTATCGGCTCGAAGCCGATGCTGCCTGAAAGCACAATCCTTATTTTTCCCTGATGATCGAGACTGTTCTTTCGAAGCCAGGACATAAACTCATCCACACTCGCTTTTCTTTCCTGCGTAATCCTGAAATCTTCGCCCTTTAACATGCGGTTTACCATGAGAGGGACTTCATCAATCAGCAGCAAAACAGGCTTTTCCGAACCAGCAAGAATCGAAAAGAGGGAATCCCCCTTTTCGCCCCAGTTTCCGGAGGTGAGCCCGGCGCGGAGTTTGATGCCGATTTCTCCAAGATTCAGTTCCTCTATGCTTCCGGCAATCTTGTTCAGCGCATTTGAAAACAAATCTTTTGTCTTGTTCCAGAGAGAATTGTGAGGTTTGAGAGCAAGACTTATTTCGACTATGGCGTCTTCAGCAACGGATGCTTTTTGCAGGTCTACAAACAGGCATGTGTAACGGCCATTCAGTTGTCTTTTAATTTCTTTCATGACGCTTGTCTTGCCCATACGCCTCTGGGCGACCAAGAGAATATGTGCTCCTTCATCAAGCTTCTTTATCAGTAGCTCGGTATCGCTTTCCCTGTCCCAAAAACGATCTCCCTCAACCCAGTTACCATAGGCTTGCTTAAGCTTTCGGTTCATGATGCCTCCTTGCAAACAAAATTGTTGCCAACAAATCTGTTTTGATTATAGGAAAAATAAACGCGATTGTCAAGATAATAAAACAAATTTGTTTTAAAAATAATTAGCACTTGGAACTATCTGATTTTACTAAATAAATTAGCTACTTATCACGGTCATGCTTAAGGGTCAGGTCTTTACTTTTGACTTTTCATCGGGCAGATAAGAAATAATCAGAGACAGCGACCGGTATTCGATAGTTCCATAGCCCTATAGTCCATAGAGCAGAAGTTCCATAGTCCATAGAACCGTAGCGCGGAATTTAGCAAGCTGAGAAGTGCAGAAGGCTGGAAGCAAGGAAGAAATTAGGAACAATCAACAATCCTTAAGGATATTTAAGCTGAAGCCTCTGTATCGCTGTTGCCTTTGCTGTTTCTTCGTTTATCTCAATAACCACTGCCGATAAGATGCCGTCGCCTTTTGCCGTCTCAAACTTCATGGGCATCTGATGAAGAAAACGGTCTATTATCTGCTCTTTCTCAACACCTATTACAGAGACAGCAGGCCCGGTCATTCCGACATCTGTTATGTATGCAGTTCCGTTTGCCAGTATCTTTTCATCTGCTGTCTGGACATGCGTATGGGTGCCTACAACAGCGCTCACCTTCCCGTCAACAAAATAACCGAAGGCTATCTTTTCAGAGGTGGCCTCGGCATGGAAATCCACTATAATAATTTTCGTTGATTCCCTGATTTTTTCTATCTCTTTTTCTCCAACCCTGAACGGGCAGTCAAGGGCCGGCATGAATACCCTCCCTGAAATATTAATTATTCCAACCTTTGTTCCATTTGAAATGGTATGCACTATACTTCCAAACCCGGGCACTCCCGGAGGATAGTTAACAGGCCTCAATATCCTGTTCTTTTTTGCAATATATGGAACAGATTCTTTTTTGTCCCATATATGATTTCCGCTTGTGATAATATTAACGCCGCAAGCCAGTACTTCATCTGCTGTTTTCTCTGTTATCCCGAAACCGCCGGCCATGTTTTCGCCATTTGCAATTACAAGGTCTATCTTATACCTGTCAACCAGATTGGAAAGCAGCCCCTTCAGGGTTATCCTCCCTACCTTACCGACTATATCTCCTATGAATAAAACTTTCATATCGTTACTAATATAAACGCATTTATTGTTTTTACATTTTTTGTCATTCCCGCTTGTCGGGAATCTTTCTTCGAGAACAAATAGGAAGGATTGCGGACAAGCCGCAATGACAACGTAACAGCAATTAGTACGTTTGTATTATTTCGCATACTCCACATATCTGGATTCTCTTATAACTGTCACCTTTATCTGTCCGGGATACGACATCTCTGCCTCTATCTTTTTTGCAAGGTCCTTCGACATAACAGCCGACATCTCATCTGTCATATCCTCAGGCTTGACAATTATTCTTATCTCTCTTCCTGCCTGTATTGCATAGCACTTTTCTACTCCCTTATAAGACATCGCCATCTGCTCAAGTTTCTCGAGCCTCTTCAGATAGTTTTCTATGCTTTCCCTTCTGACGCCAGGCCTTGCAGCAGATAGGGCGTCACCGGCGGCAACCAGGGCAGCCTCTGCTGTTAAAGGATCTCCTTCGCCATGGTGAACCAGTATCGCATTTATCACCTTGGGGTTCTCCCCGTACTTCTTTGCGAGAGTCGCTCCTATCTCCTGATGCGAGCCTTCTGTCTCATGGTCCACTGCCTTGCCTATATCATGAAGAAGCCCTGCCCTCTTGGCGAGTTTGACATCTATTCCAAGCTCACCTGCCATCATCCCTGCAAGATAAGCCACCTCTTTTGAATGCTGGAGCACAGGCTGGCCGTATGACGTCCTGTATTTGAGCCTGCCGAGAAGTTTTATTATCTCAGGGTGTATCCCTGAAAGGCCCAGATCGAATACTGCCTTCTCCCCTTCTTCCCTGATGTTTGTATCAACCTCTTTCTTGACCTTTTCAACAATCTCTTCTATTCTCGTTGGGTGTATCCTTCCGTCTGTTATAAGCCTCTCGAGAGAAAGCCTTGCAATCTCTCTTCTTACCGGATCAAATGCTGAAAGCGTAACAAGCTCAGGGGTATCATCAACTATCAGGTCAACGCCGGTAGCTGCCTCAAGCGCACGGATATTCCTGCCCTCCCGCCCTATTATTCTTCCCTTCATCTCATCGTTTGGAAGGCTTACTGCCGATGCCGTGGCATCTGCAACATACTCACTTGCATATCTCTGTATGGCAAGGCTCATTATCTCCTTGGATTTTTTATCGGCAATCTCCTTTGCCTCATCTTCTATCTTCTTTGCAAGTTTTGCAGACTCAAACCTCGACTCCTCCTCTACCCTCTTAAACAGCTCCACCTTTGCCTCTTCCGAGCTTATTCCCGAGATTCTCTCAAGCTGGAGGGTCTGCTCCTTTATAAGCTGGGCATAGCGGTTTTCTTTTTCCTGTATTGCCCGCTCTTTAGAGTTATATTCCTTTTCGCGCCTGCTGAGATCATGTTCCTTTTTTTCCAGCTGGTCGATTTTTCTCTCTAATGTTTCCTCTTTCTGCCTGAGCCTCTTATCGAGATGGTTCAGTTCCGAGCGTCTCTCTCTCAGATCCTTCTCAACCTCTGTTTTGGCCTGATAGACAATGTCCTTTGCCTCAAGGGCTGCTTCTTTTTTTATGGTTTCTGCTTCTCTTTTGGCCTCCTCAACCAGCCTTCCCTTTTCTTTTTCAACCGTCAAACGCTGCGGTTTTAGTGAATTCCTGTATACAAGACTAAGGACTATACCTACTGCAGCGCCAATGCCAATGGCAATCAATATTAGATACCCTGTATCATTCATCGGATTCTATCCTCCTCATCAATTAGATATATAAAAACAGGTTAAGGCCTGGAATTTCCCCGGCCTTGGCCCTGATCTTTTCAATTCTCTACAAAAATGGCTTTTGTTTTTCAGGCAGGTCTGCGGCTCGCAGAGAGTTATGGCTTCTGGTGTTTCTAGTGAGAAGTTGCTGGGAATATAATCAGAGAAAAAGCTTCCCTGTCAAAGTTTATCATATGGCTCCTGAAGCAAAGCCTATAATCAAACCCCTTTATTTTATTTATATCTTCCCTCAGAAACATAATTTCCATTATAAAAGCCTGCCTGATCATTACTAACAAATAACGAGCCATTAACAACTTAATGCCAATCAGTAATAAAATAAACCCGCCCCGCCGTGTAAACGAAGAATCAGATCCGCCTATTATATAGGTGGGTGCCTTAAAGGAGACTTCAGGCTTTCTCATCATAGACGAGACATGCACACCGTACTCCCTAAACAGGCTCCCTAAAGATCTAATTTGCCGGATCAACTTTTTCATTTATCACAAACAGGGCAGGTAATCTGACCTGTACCCTTTCCTTATTATTTTATAACAAAATCCCGGCATTTAAGCAAGGATAAAATCTTGTGCAAAAAAGACTTTTAGCTTGTATTAAAGGTATTTTTTGAATAGACTATAACGATACGCATAAACATATATGACAGGAACAATTTTAGCAGGCGGGGAAAACAAAAGGATTCCGGTGCTTAAAGGTCACATTGAGATCAATGGGCAAAGGATAATTGATTCCAGTGTCAATCTGCTAAAAAACTTTTTCGACAGGGTTATCATAAGCACAAACACACCGGAACTTTATTTTTACTGCGGAGTGCCAATGATAGGTGACATTATAAAACAGCGAGGACCGGTCACAGGAATTTTTTCTGTACTCTCAAATACAGGAGACGATATATTCGTAACTGCGTGTGACATGCCGTTTATAAAACCGGAACTCATAAGCTATATGGTTGATAAATATAAAGCAGAAAATACAGAGCGCAAAATACAAAACGAAATCCCCCTCTCCCTCCCCTCCCCCTCGAGGGGGGAGGGTAAAGGAGGGGGTGAAAGCCTAAACGCCGGACTAAAGAATTGGGATGCCGTAATTCCTGTATTTGAAGTAAGGCCTCAGCCCCTTTTGGGAATCTATTCGAAAAATATCCTGAGTGTTATTGAAAAAAGGCTGCGGAAGGAACTAAGAAGCGCAAGGGATATGTTGACAGAGTTAAAGGTCTTATATATAAAAGAAGAAGAGGTAAGGGAGATAGACCCTGAAGGCAGGTCGTTTGTAAACATAAATACAATGGAAGACTATAAAAAGATAGTGAACAGTGTATAGTGAAAAAATATTTCCATGACTAAATACTATTCACTAACAACTATTCGCTATTCAAAAAGGAGGTAGGATATGTTTGGTTTAGGTATGCCGGAGTTAATTGTTATATTGGTAATAGTCATTGTCCTGTTTGGAGCCAAGAGGTTGCCGGAACTTGCAAGCGGCATGGGGAAGGCTATAAAGAATTTCAAAAAATCCATGTCAGAACCTGACGAGATAGATATAACTCCAAAGAAACCGATTGACGAGAGCAAAGAAAAGAAAGAAGAGGGAAAGGATAAAAGTTAAGCGCCGGGCAGTAAGTAGTTTGCTGACTACTGACTACTGACTACTGACTACTGACTTTATGGACAGAGGGCCAATAGCAGAGATAGACCTTGAGGCTATCGCACACAATTTCAGGCTTGCGAAAAAGGTAACAGGGAACAGGGCAATAATAGCTGTTGTGAAAGCTGATGCATACGGCCATGGCGCTATTGAGGCCTCTCGCAGGCTTGTCAAAGAAGGAGCTTCTTATCTTGCTGTTGCATATGCAGCAGAGGCTGTCGCTTTGAGACAGGCCGACATTAAAACACCACTGCTTGTTCTTTTTGACAAATACGATATAAACGATTACTTTAAATATAATCTTGTACCTGTTATCCATGACATAAAAACAGCGCAGGCATTTTCTAAAGAGGCAAAAAAAAGAAAACAGGGCATCAGTGTGCATATAAAAGCAGATACAGGGATGGGGAGGCTCGGTTTTAACATAGATGACTTAGAGAAAAATATA
>Ga0265296_1004409_pt1 | contig 12255 bp, 12 predicted proteins | sample MunlanPumphouse1_FD_189073 | JGI IMG/M metagenome (GOLD analysis project Ga0265296, IMG submission 189073) | Groundwater microbial communities from a municipal landfill in Southern Ontario, Canada - Pumphouse #1 | ecosystem: Environmental > Aquatic > Deep subsurface > Groundwater | place... | reverse complement strand
TGCCGAAGCCGCGGATGGCCACGGCAAGGTGGACTTCCACGTGCAGGGCACCGACGAGGACGGCGTGGGGGCTCCCACGGACGGCGGCGATCGCATCGTGATCAGCAACGCGAGCGGACGGTCGACGCACGTCCCCGCATGGCCGATCGTCGCCGGGATCGCCGCGGTGCTCGCGACGATCCTGCTCTGGAGGATCATCGACAAGCCGAGCGCGCCGACGCCGCCGGTCGTGGTGCACAGCGGCGGCTCGACCGTCGACGCGATCGCGAGGTCGGACGCGAAGGAGGCGAAGGCGGCCGTCGAGACCGCGAAAACGGAGCTCCGGGCCGAGGCCGTGGAGGGTCTCACCGAGAACTCCACGCACGATCGGGGCTACGCGCGAGAATACGCGCGTCCGATCTGGCGGCAGGCGCTGGCCACGGCCAGAGAGGTCAAGGCGCTCATGGAAGAGAGCGCCGAGGACCTCGAGTGATCCTTTGAAAAACGAGAGGCGGACCCAGCACATCGGGTCCGCCTCTTTCTTTTCACCAAACCCCCTCCCTTAAGGTAAGGGAGGGTTGGGGTGGGTTATGGGTAGAGGACGTCTACCATCGTCGTACTGAATGGAGGCCCTTTTTCGCGTCAGAACCATAACTCCCCTTCGCCCCTCTTACCTTAAGAGGGGGAAATCGGCTACTCGTATGAATGCCTTAAGAGCCCTTCATGTACGTTGCAATCCTTGACTCAAAGAGCAGTACCCTCGTATGATGAATACGCTAACCGGGTGACCCATTCCGCGTGGTATCTTCGCTCCGCTCGCGCTCCGCTCGATACCCCGCGTCTTCGCTCTCGGATCACCGTCAACGGGCATCACGTTCGCGTGGTATCTTCGCTCCGCTCGCGCTCCGCTCGATACCCCGCGTCTTCGCTCGGACATGCGCGGACTTCGTCCGCTCGCCATCACGCCACGGAGCCGTCGTCCGAGTGCGCTCGGCCGCCGTCTCCGCGGCGCGCTGGCCGCGGCTGCGGCCGCGCACGTCACTCACTCATAGCGGGGTAGAGCAATGGCAGCTCGCCGGGCCCATAACCCGGAGGTTCCCGGTTCGAGTCCGGGCCCCGCAAGGAAATGCGCACGACGCACACGCGTCGTGCGCATTTCCTTGTCACCAAAAACAAAAACTGCACGCGTCCGGGTCAGCCGCGGCCAAAAATCCTCACCGCCGTTGAACGAACGATGGCGATGATCCGCGCACGATCCTCGCGGTTCCGCAACACGTGGATGATCCCCGGGGAAACCGACAGGAGGATAATGAGGAGCACGATCGGGAAGAGGTACTGATCAATCCCGGGGATGGAACGGCCGAGGGAGTAGCCGATGAGCGGAACGCCGATCGCCCAAAGGCATGCGCCGATGACGTTGTACGCGAGGAAGCGCGCGTACCGCATGGCGCCGACGCCCGCGAGGATCGGCACGAACGTCCGCGCGAACGGGACGAACCGAGCGAAGACGATCGCCTTCGGCCCGTAGCGCTCGGAGAAGCGCCGCGCGCGATCGAGGTGGTCGCGGTGGAAGAGGATCGAATCCTCTCGCGTGAAAATCCTCGGCCCGACGCGTGCGCCGAACGCGTACCCGACCCCATCCCCCACCACCGCCGCGATCGCGCAGAGCGCGATGAGCACCGTGATGCGGAAGATGCCCTGCGACGCGAGGAACCCGGCGGTGAACAGCAACGAATCCCCCGGGAGGAAGAACCCGACGAGCAGCCCGGTCTCCGCGAACACCGCCGCGGCGATGCCGACGTACCCGAATCCGATGATCACCTCGACGAGTCCCATACGAAATTCTTGAACGTCCAGTCCGCGAGCACGCGCGCGTCGCGGAAACGCTCCTCGTTCCCCGCGCTCCCGAACACGACGACGATCACCTCACGTCCGTCGCGCGCGACGGCGAGCGCGAGGTTGTACCCGGATTCATCGAGGTACCCCGTCTTCCCGCCCCGAACGTCGAACGCGTGGCTCACGCCGTCGCGGAGGAGCACGTTCGTGGACTGGATCGGGATTCGTACCGTCGCGGAAAAGACACCTGGTGTCTTTTTTTTCTCGCGCTGCACGGTGATCGTCGCTCTTGGCATCTGCAACCGCTCGGCGATCTCCTCCTCTCGAATCGCCGCGCGCAGGAGACGCGCCGCATCCACTGCGGTGCCACGGTTCTCCGGCGAGAGCCCCGCGGGATCTGCGACGCGGAGCGATGGGAGTCCGAGTGCGCGAACGGTGGACTGCATCTCTGCGAGGAACATGTCCGAGTGTTGTTCCTGCGCGATGCTGCGGGCGAGCGCGCGCACGGCGACGTTGTCTGATCGCACGAGCGCCGCGGTGAGGAGATCGCCGACCGTCACGCGGTCCCCGGGTGCGAACACGGTGTGGCGCTCCACCGGGTCCGCAGGCACGTCGCCGGACTCCACGCGAACGAGCGCATCCCACTGCGGACGCTGCCGCACGACGGTCAACGCACTCACGAGCTTCGTGATGCTCGCGAGCGGTCGCACCGCGTACGGCCGCTTCCCGAAGAGCACGACCCCGGATGCGGCATCAATGACCGCTGCTGCCTGCGCAGTGATCTCCGGACCGAGTTCCTCGACGCGGCCGAGCGCCGCTCCCACTTTCTGCGGGATCGGCGGCGGAGGAACAGGAATCGCCGACGTCGCGGTACTCGTCCCCGCGATGCGGTACGCCGCGGTGCCGCCGACCGCGGGATGGAGCATCGCGAGCGCGTAGTTCCCGGACGTCGCCTGTGCCGCGATGAGGAGCGCCGTCACGAATGCGATGCTCATACCGGCGGCGCAACGGTGTTCGGCTCCGTCTCCACCGCGCCGCCCATCGCGTGCTGGAGGTATTCTGTCATGATCTGGCTCCCGTGGAGCCGCTCGAAATCCGGGAGCTCGCGCGCATCGGTGAGTCCGACGTGCCGGAGGAAATCCATCGAGATCGTGAACACCTCCTCGTGCCGCGCCGCGTCCGCGCGCTGCTCGATGAGCCCCCTAATGAGGAGGTTCCGGAGGATGAGCCCGCAGTGCACTCCGCGGATCTGCTCGAGCTCCGCCTTCGTCATCGGGCCGCGGTACGCAATGACCGTGAGCGCTTCGAGCTGCGGGCGCGTGAGCTCGCCGCGCGTCTCGTCCTTCGAGTACGCCTCCGCAACTCCCGAGGCGTCGGGGTGTGTGACGATCTGCACCTCCTCACCGATCGCCGCGACGACCGTGCCACCGCCGCGCGCATTCCACGTCATCCGGAACGCCTCTACGGCATTCCGCGCGGTGGTGACGTCAACGCCGAGCAACTCTGCGATCTTCTTCATCCGGAGCGGCTTCCCCGAAAGGAAGAGGAGCGCCTCGAGCGCGCGGTGGAGATCAATGGCTGGTGACTGTTTCGGCATACGGTGGCGCTGGGATACGCGCGATGTGGATGGACGCAAACCGATTCGACTGCTCCGCTTCGATCACGCGCTGCTTCACGAGTTCGAGGATCGCGAGGAAGGAGACGATGCGCTGTTCCCGCCCGATCCGACCGTGGAGGACCTCCTCGAATGTCGCGTGCGGTTGCGACGTGATGAGTATCCGAATCTCCGCGATGCGATCACCGATGCCAATGACGCGGCCGATCACCGCGCGCGGGATCCGGACAATGGGCTCGAGCTCCGCGAGCACGTGCGCGAATGCGGCGCGCAGGTGCTCCGCGGTCAGTCGCGGCGGCGGGAGGAACGCCGCGGTTGCAATCGGTGCCCGCTCCGTCGCGTAGCACATCGCCCCCGACGCGTACCGCGCTTCGAGCGCCCGCGACACCTCGAGGAACGCGCGGTAGATGCGGAGCTGCTCCGCGAGCCCCGTCGCATCATCCTCCGCCTCCCCTGCCGCCGCGGGAACGAGGGCGAGCGACTTCAGGTACAGGAGCTTCGCGGCGACGAGCAAGAAGTCCGCGACCTCCTCCGGCGAGCGCCGCTCGATCGCGCGCAGGTGCGCGAGGTACTCCTCACACACCGTCGCGAGTGCGATGGCGGTGATATCAAGCTCCTCCTGCTCGATGAGATGCAGGAGGAGATCGAGCGGACCTTCGAACTGATCAACCTTGACCGTGTGGGACATGCCGGAGCTACAAGCCGACAGCCATAAGCTGCAAGCCGTGGTCACCGTTTTGATTTCGGTTTCGCTTTCGTGCCTTCTGGCTTGCGGCTTCGCGCTTGCGGCTTCGGGCTGGGTTTCGCCTTTGGCGCGGGCTTCCCCTTCACCCCGAAACGCCCGAGGATCGGATGCTCCATCTTCACGAAATCCTTCACCTTCACGCCGAGGGATTCCGTGAGCGACCCCGCGCGGACGATCATGTCCCCCACCGTCGTCATGCCTTTCTCGAGCGCGACGTCGAGGTCGAGGAGGGAACCGAACGGCGGCGTCGTCCCCGGCGTGATCTTCAACTTCTTGATCGCTCGCTCCGGAGCGATGGACACCACCTTCGCCTTGAGTGTCTTCGCGAGTTTATCAAAATCGAGCCGCTTGTGCGCGGGGAGCACGACGAGCACGTACCGACGGTCCGCCCGCACGAGGAGCGTCTTCGCGACCTTCTCGAGTCCCTCGCCGAGCGTCGTCGCGAGGTCGTACGCGGTGAACACCGTCTTGTGCGGGAGCACGCGGTACTTCACCTTGTGCTTCCCGAGCGCGTTGAGGAGCCGCTTTGAGATGGGCATACGATGGGAATCAAGAATGAATGCTGATGAGCACACCACCAGCGTACCACTACTGTTCCGTCCTGGCGAGGTGCCGACGGGTGCGCATGTGCGCTTTCGCCACCTCCACGGCGATGAGCTTCGCAACGCCGACGCCGATGATGAGCGCCCACGCCCACCCCGGGAGCACCGCCGTTCGGAGCAGCGGGCGGAGTGCCGGCGCCGCGAGCCCCGCGATGAGGAGGAGCGCGGAGACGCCGACTGCGGCGAGGAGCCACGGATTCGACCACGGACGCGATCGCCAGATCGGATGCCGGATGCTCCGAATCCCGAACACGTACACGAGCGCATCAATGCCCAACCCTCCGAAGACGATCGTTTGGGTGAGTGCGAGATCTCCGGTCGCCCGGAGTACCATCGCGGCCGCCGCGAGGAGCACGACGTCGCTCACGAGCCCAACCCCGAAGATGAGCACTCGGAGATCGTGGGAGAGGAGCGGTTCATCGCGACGGCGCGGCGGCTCCCGCATGACGCCGTGTTCCGGAGGATCGAATGCGAGCGCGGCCGCGGGGAGTGTGTCCTCGATGAGGTTCACCCAGAGGATCTGCGCGGGGAGTACGAGCACAGGCATTCCCAACGCGAGCGCTCCGCCGACGAGGACGACTTCGCTGAAGGAAGACGTGAGGAGGTACGCCGCCACTTTCCGGAGGTTATCCCAAATGACGCGGCCGCCCTCGATCCCCGCAACGATCGTCGCGTACTGATCATCGAGGAGGATGAGGTCTGCGGCCTCCTTCGCGACGTCGGTGCCGGACCCCATCGCGACGCCGACATCCGCGCCGATGAGCGCCGGGGCGTCGTTCACTCCGTCGCCCGTCACGGCGACGACCGCGCCGCGCTCGCGCCACGCGCGGGTCAGCCGGAGCTTGTCGTCCGGCGTCGACCGTGCGTACACATCAACCGTGAGCACGCGCTCGCGGAGCTCCGCGTCGCTCTCGCCGCGGATGGATTCCCCGGATGCGACCCGCGGCGCTCCGCTCACGAGGCCGACGTCGCGCGCGATCCGACGAGCGGTCTCCGGATGATCGCCGGTGACGATAATGGAGCGGATCCCCGCCCCGTGCGCCTCTGCGAGCGCGCGCGCGGCATCCGCCCGCAACGGATCACGGAACGCGATGATGCCGAGGAGCTCGGCGCCCGCGGTGAGGTTCCGGATGTCCGTCATGCGTTTCACAGACGCCGGAACTCCGGCAGCGGCGACGCCGATGATCCGGAATCCCTCTCCACCGTACCGATCAATCGCCCGCGCGATGTCCGACGGCATCGCGGACGCTCCGACGACGCGCTCCGGTGCGCCGAGGAGGATAAGCGCTCTTTGGGACTTGAGATTGCGCGCGGAGCGCTCGACCAACGTCGCTGAGTATTTTCGTTCGGTCGAAAACGGAAGTCGGTCCATGCGGCGCGCCGACGCGCGTACGCGCTCGATGTCTATTCCGGCGACCGCAGCGCCGGCGATGAGCGCGCCCTCGGTTCCGGACCCAAGGAACCGCCACGCCGTCGGATGATCGGTGGGATTCACGATCGCCGCGTCGGTCCCGAGCACTGCCGCCTCGAGGCACGCGCGGACATCGGCATGGATCTCCGACGGTACCCGACCGGACGTGAGATCGAACGTCCGCTGCGGCGTCTGGACGGCCACCGCGCGCATGTGCCCTTCCGTGATCGTCCCGGTCTTGTCCGTGAGGATGACGGACACCGAGCCGAGCGTTTCCGCGGCGACGAGTCGGCGCACGAGGCATCGGCGCTTGCTGAGTGCGAGCGCGCCGACCGCGAGGACCGCGGTGACGGCGACGGCGAGCCCTTCGGGGACCGCAGCGACGGCGACCGCGATCGCCGTGGTGAGCATCGGCCCGAGCGCAACCCCACGGACGAGGCCGATGAGGAACACCGCGACGGTGAGCACGAGCATCGCCGTCGCGATCCACCCGCTCAGCGCTCGGAGCTGTACTTGGAGCGGCGTGTCCTCGCGGGGAGCCGCGAGCGACGCCGCAATACCGGCGAGGCGCGTCCTCGCGTCCGTCGCGGTGATGATTGCGATGCCGCTCCCCTCCGCGACGGTCGTCCCCTGCCAAACGACGATTTCAGATTTGAGATTCGAAATTTCAGATTCCGATTGCGACGATTGCTTCGCGACCGGCAGCGACTCTCCGGTCAGGATGGATTCGTCAACCTCAAGATCGTGCTCCTCAGCGACCTCCGCGTCTGCAGGGATGCGCGTGCCCGGCGCGAGGACCACGGCATCACCGGGCACGAGGTCGGCGATCGGGAGTTCCACCTCGCGCCCATCGCGAATGGCGCGTGCGGTCGGCGCGAGCATCGAACGCAGCGCGCGCACCGCGCGTTCCGCACGGAGCGCCATGCCGACGCCGAAACACCCCGTGATCGCGATGGTCACGAGGATGAATACGCCGTCCACGCGTTCTCCGATCGCCATCGCCGCGACCGCCGCAGCGACGAGGATGAGGAGGATCGGATTCCGCGCCTCGCCCCCGATGATGGAGAGGACGCCCGGACGCCGCGGCTCGGGGAGGGCATTCGGCCCGTACTGCCGCCGCCGCACGTCGGCCTCCGCGCTCGTGAGCCCTATCGTAGGCATACGAGGCCATCGTACCGCACCGATCGTGCAGCCGTCAGGAGATGTCGAATGTCTTTGTCCGCGATGCGAAGCCGGAGATGAGACGCACGCGCGATTGCGCGACGCCGAAATGCTCCGCGAGCGCCCGCGCGATCGCCGCATTCGCGCGCCCCTCACGCGGTGGCTCCTTCACCGCAACGTTGAACTCCGCGTCGCCGACGCTCGTGATTCGCTCCTCCTTCGCACTCGGTTTCGCATGGACGGTAATACGCATAGCGTCGTCCCCCACCAACATTTCTACAGTACACCACAAAAGGAAGAGGCCCCGGACCGAATGATCCGAGGCCTCCTGTTGTCGTCTCACGCCTCCTTCGAGCCCATGGCCGAGCCCATGAGGACATTGCCGCTCTTAGGGCGGAACTTCCTGTAGACAAACTTGCTGCACTGGTCGCGTGCGGCCGCGTACTGCAGCCACGCGTCGCCTGAGAAGGCGGCAACTTCGTTGATCGCCGCGACGACGGCGTCCACCGTGAGCGTCTCCTCGCTCCGTGACCTGCTCAGCGCCATGACGTAAAGTATCGCGACGACCTCGGTGAGCGCGATCGCGGCCCGATCGGTGGCGCAGTCGCTCTCCGCGAGGAGCGCGAGGTCATCTTCCGTGAGTCCATGCGCGAGAAGTCGCTCCACGAGCTTCGTGCCGAGTCCGTTCTTGTTCATCGTCTCCTCCTACGGTTCCTTCGCGGCGGCGGCGTTCGTGATGCGCCGCTGCAGATCGTGGATGAACGCGGTGCGCACATCGTCGCGCATCTCGCCGGACGCGGACTGTACGACCGGATGCCATTCGTCCGTGTGCGGGGTGCGTACCTCGGCCTGCGTCGCTCCGGTGCGCATGCGCCAGAGCGCGCCGCCCTGATGGCCCGCGTAGTACGTGATGCGCGGGATGACGACGTGTCCCTGCGGGGCCCATGCCTCGATGCCGAGCACCGCAGTGTGCATGAGGTCGCCGAGCCCGCTCCGCGCCGTGACGACGATCGGACGCGCAACGTGCATCGAATCCTGCGTGCACTCCGGCAGCGCGTTGCAGTCGCGATCGAGCTCCGCGAACGGCACGAGCGCGCCCCAGAGCGCCGCGTCCTGCGGATCGAGCCCCGTGAGGAACTCTCCCTGCGTCGCCTCGCGCACGAGCTGCGCGCGCCGTTCGGCGTCCTCCTGCCACTTCGCGACTTTCTTCGCGGTCTCCTCCTCGACGTTCCGCTGCGCGACGACCTGCTTCCCGTACTCGTACGCCTTGATGCCCACGATCGTGAGCGCGACGGTCACGAGCATGCTGACGTGGGATGCCTTCCGCATTGTTTCCTCCCTGTGAACGTGCTGCGCACGAGGCCGCCCAATGCGACGATCGTACAAACGAGAGTACCACGGTTGCGCGGAAAAGTCAAGCGCAAACCGCCGGCTTTCGCTCAACTCTGCGATTAAGAGAAAGCGACCACCTCCGGCTGCGCGAGGCGGGCGTAGTCCTCATACCGCATGAGGATCGAGTGCGCGTGCGAGCCGGGGTTGAAGGCGATGATCTCATTCTCTCCGAGCGACGGATCCACGTAGGTCGGGAGGTTGAGGATGGTCCCGAACGGCGGCACGCTCCCGACCGTGCATCCGGTTTGCGCGAACGCCTCTTCCGGCGTGCAGAGGCGCACCTTCTTCGCACCGAGGTGCGTGCGCAACTTTTCGAAATCCGCCTGCTTCGCGGCCGAGATCACCGCGAGCACGTACCGCTCCTTGTCCACGTGGAGGACGAGCGACTTCGCACCCTGCTTGAGTTCGCACCCGCGCGCCGCCGCCGCCTCCTGCGACGTGTACACCGGCGGATGCTCGCGGAGATCGTACCGAACACCATTCGTGTCCAGGAACTCCTTGATGCGCTCGAAGATAGACATACCGCTACCGTATTGACCGATACCCGCCCCGGACGCCGCGCGGGGAGAGGACAACCTGCCAGAGCTGGTTCTGACGCGCGCGGAATGTTCCTGCACACGCGAGGAGGTAGAACGTCCACATCCGTCCGAACCGCTCTCCGTACTTCGCCCGAAGCTGCGGCCACGCCGCGGTGAAATTCGCATGCCACGCCATGAGCGTGCGATCGTAATCGGCACTGAAGTTATGCCAGTCCTCCATGACGAATCGCCCCTCGATTGCATGCCCGATCTGCGCAATGGATGGGAGCATCGAGTTCGGGAAGATGTACGTGCCGATCCACGGATCCGTCCGCCGCACTGATTGGTTCCCGCCGATCGTATGGAGGAGGAAGAGTCCGTCATCCTTGAGGCATCGGGCAACGACGTCCATGAACGTCCGGTAGTTCTTGCAACCGACGTGCTCGAACATGCCGATGGAGATGACATGATCGAAACGCTCATCGAGCTCGCGGTAGTCCTGGAGTCGAATCTCAATCGGGAATCCTACGCATCGCTCCCGCGCGAGCGCGGCCTGCTCCTTCGACACCGTGATGCCGACGGCCGACGCCCCATATCGTTCCGCTGCAAATTTTACGAGTCCTCCCCACCCGCAACCGATGTCCAACACGCGCTGCCCGCGTTGGAGCCCAATCTTTCGACAGATGAGATCGAGTTTCGCTTCCTGCGCGGCGTCGAGCGTCGCCGCACCACTCGACCAGTACCCGCACGAGTACGCCATCGTCCGCCCGAGCATCGCGGTGTAGAGGTCGTTCCCAATATCGTAGTGGTGCTCACCGATGCGGAATGCGCGCCGCCGTGACTGCTGATTGAGGACGGTCGCCGCGGCAACGCCGAGCGCCGCGCGCCACGTGCGGATTGCGCGATCGAGGCGAGCGGCGAGGAGTCGCGCGACGAGCTCGTCGAGCGCGCCGCAGTCCCACCACCCATCCATGTACGATTCACCGAATGCGAGCGAACCACCCGCGAGGACGCGGCGGAAGAAGCGGGGGTCGTGCACGTGGATGTCCCACGGCCTGCTCCCATTCACGCGAACATCCGCGCGCGCGAAGAGCTCCTCTGCGACATCCTGGAGGCGTGATGCGGCCACACTTCACCGATTCAATTTCCGGTACTCCGTCTCGCCGCGGTCCGTGCGGACGCCCGGGCACTTCGCCCACAGACCGCGTTTCGCAGCACGCGCCTCACGCGCAGCGGCGCGGAACTCCTCGGTGTGCGCGATGCTCGGCGGGTACGTGTACGCGGGCGCGAATCCTTGCCGCGCGAGTTCGAGATTCACGAACGTGCCGTCCGCGAGGTACACGTACCGGAGCATGCGGCGGTACTTGTCGCGATCCTCAACGTCTGAGACGAGCCGCACGCGCTTCCCCTCGACCAGCGCCTTGTTCGCCTCCGACGCCTCGTGCCCGAAACACTGGACCGGACGCCGCGGATCCACGGTCTCCGGCGTATCAATGCCGATGTACCGCACGGTCTCGCCGCCCTCGAGTACGATCGTGTCCCCATCAACTGCTTGGACGACGAGCACGGTGCCATCCGACGCGACTGGCGCCGACGTGACCGCGTCCGCGCGCGTGACGCGCGTCGGCTGCGGGCGGAACATCGCACCCGCGCCTTGCCGGTACACGCCGAACGCGAGCGCCGCGATGACGGCGAGCGTCTGGATGGAGATGCGGAATCGCCTCATCCGCTGCCCGTCGTCGAGCATCGGCTCCATGAGCGACATACGCAGAGAATGGTGCCATGCACCATTTTCGGCTTTCCCCCTCTTAGGGTAAGAGGGGCGAAGGGGAGTTATGGTCCTGACGCGAAAAGGGGTCTCCCTTCATAACCCACCCCAACCCTCCCTTACCCTAAGGGAGGGGGAACGCGAACCGCTCACGGAGGCATCGTGCCCACAGAAAAGCCCCGAAAGAATCCATGCTTACTCCCGAATTTCTGCGCCGAACCGTTCGCGGAGCTTCGCGGCGAGGCGGCCGAGGACATCATCCGCCTCCGCGGCGGTGAGCGTGCGCTCCGACGCGCTGCACGTGAGGTGGAACGCCATGCTCTTCTTCCCCGCCGGAACCCCCGCCCCCTCGAACGTGTCGAAGAGCTCGAAGTGCGTGAGGATCGGATCGAACGCATCGAGGACCGCCGCAATCTCTGCGTACGCGGTCGTCCGATCCACGGTAAACGCGAGGTCGCGTTTGACCGCCGGGAACGCCGAGGGCGCGCTGATCGTGCGACGCGCGCCGCATACGGCGAGGATCGGCGCCCAATCGAGCTCCGCGACCGCGACGCGGGCACCGATGCGGAACTTCTCAGCGACCGCGGGGTGGATCTCGCCGAGGACGCCGACGAGTGTCTCTCCGATAATGACGTCCATGGTGCGGCCGGGATGCCAGAGACATCGTGGGAAAACCTCCCGGTTTTCCCACGGGCCCTTTCCCTCAACATCGGGTCGCTTGCTCGCTCCTCGCAGCGTAGCGGGCAAAGCCCTACTGCCACGCCACTCGTCGCTCGCCGCGCTCTGAGATCCAAAACCAATCACACAACTCCCTGATCGCTGGAACGTCACGTCCGTGATCCCGAGGCGGTCGAGGAGGGACTCCACCATCCCCTTGAGCCGCATGACGTGCTCGCCGCTGCGGTCGGAGCGAGCGTACGTTGCGATGGCAAGCCGCATCTCCTCACGCGGCAAGCCAGCGTTCCGATCGGCTTGCGGCTTGTGGCTGGTGGCTGGTGGCTTCGGAATGTACACATTCCCCAACTCGAACACCACACCCGTCGGCGTGTGCTCCTGATTCCCCGCGATGGTCGGGAGGAGTGTCGAGATCATCGCTGGACGGAGGAGCGCGAGCTCCTCGGAGAGCGGGTTCTCGATGCTCACGCACCGATCCACGGTGAACCCGCACCACTCAATCGCGTCACGCGACGTCAGTGACGAGATCATGATCTCCGTCCCGCCGGTGTCG
>Ga0265296_1004408_pt1 | contig 12255 bp, 11 predicted proteins | sample MunlanPumphouse1_FD_189073 | JGI IMG/M metagenome (GOLD analysis project Ga0265296, IMG submission 189073) | Groundwater microbial communities from a municipal landfill in Southern Ontario, Canada - Pumphouse #1 | ecosystem: Environmental > Aquatic > Deep subsurface > Groundwater | place... | reverse complement strand
AACAGGTTCGTATTTTTTGACTTGCGGGCAGTGGTTACCGCCTGTCTTATCTTATCAAAACCTATCTCACTGAATAAAGTTTCCAGTTCCTGCGCGATGGCGTTTACGCTCATCTCATTATAGCCAAGGCGCATAAGCACGTTTCTGATGTCAGGAAAAGAATTTGTAGGGGTCATTTTTGAAGAGGATATTATACGTCAGAGCCCGGTTTTACCCTTATCTACTATAAAACCACCGGATGCGCACCGCTTATTCAAAGAGAATAGGATAAATATGGTAATATTGCCTGTTATTTTTCCAAAATGGAGAGATTTTATTCAACCGTTATATTTTTAAACTCTACTGCATATTAAGGCAAAAGGAGATAATATGTCAAATAAATTTGTATTGATGTTAATATTACTTGTTACAGCAGTTTTTATTGCAGGATGTATTGATAAAGATAAAGATGCTAATCCCCCTGTCAAATATGAATTAATCCCTACGACCGGTTTACCTGACGGTTTTACCTATATGGGAATCCATGAAATCTCTGTGGAGATTGGCAGCACTTTGATAAATGCAACCGAAGGAGTTTACAGGAATAACGGAGACGATTTTTACATACAGGTAATAAAAAATGATGAACCTGAGGCTCTCTTAGCTCAGTACAAGTTACAGAAACAAAAAGAGTTTAAATCCGGTAACAGCCCTTTCCAGGAAATCTCTCTCAACGGGCATAAAGCCACCCAGATTACGGACTATTCCACAAGAAATGGCAAGCAGCAGCCAAATTATGCCGTTATATGGGCAACAGAAAAAGTCATGATTTTAGTCTCTTCACCTACTGCTGCTGACGCCCAGACAGTGATTGCCCTTGCGTCTGCAACAAAGTCCTAGAGCAACCCCATCATCTTGTGCGTTTGCGGTATAGCGCGCACATCCTTTAATTTTTTACCGGCAAAATCCATCAGTTCAATCAATTGCCTTGAAGTTGTTTTTCTACTCGATGTTACAGGTTGAAGTATAAAAGGAATGCCCGGGTCTATCGATGCAACGCCATCCACGGCAAGAGATATTGATTGTGTGGTAGTTTCAGGAAGTATTATCACTTTCACAAAAGTCGTTGATGTATCGTTAAATATGGATATTGTTTCAAGCTCGTTCTCCAATAGTTCAGCGTAATGGTTTGTAGATTCGTGCTCCGGCAATTTAATGTCGCACGACGCTATCGAAATCATGTCTTTCAGTTCCCGGGCTTTTTGTGGAAAACCGGCATTAGTCTCAAGGTATAATGGATATTCCAGGTTCAGCGTCTTAATAAAATCTGCATGAATAAGCGGCTCACCCCCTGTCAGGCTTACATGCCTTGTTGAAGGCGACCACAATTTTCGTATTATTTCTTCCACATCCTCCCTGCCCAATGGATTTTTAATCTTATAGAAGTCGCCGCTTCCCGGCGTTCTTTCAACAATGCAAGAGCCTGAAACATTGCGGGTTTGCGGCGTATCGCAATAAGCGCAGTGAAGCTGGCACGCCTCAAACCGCACAAATACCTGCCGTGTTCCTACATACGGCCCTTCACCCTGGATTGAATTAAAAATTTCGCTTATATGTGCAAGCATTTTCTGCTATTTTACAAAATCAATCCCGTATTTTGCAGTTGAAATATTTCCCTTGGTGTCTTTACCCATAATCTGTGGAGACGTGACGCCTGTAACTACTATCATTGTCCTGATGACATTCTCAAGTTCAGGCTCCACCGCTGCGCCCCAAATCAATCTTGCCTTGGGGTCAATACGGGTATAAAGTTCATTAACCACGCTTTCTGCCTCGGCTATGGTCATATCAGGACCGCCCACCACATTAACAAGAGCCCCTGTGGCGCCTGAAACATCAACATCCAGCAGCGGACTCCGCAGCGCCTTCTGCACGGATTCTATGGCTTTGTTCTCTCCTTCCGCCTCTCCAAGACCTATCATTGCCACGCCGCTCTTCTGCATAATCACCCTTACATCGGCAAAATCAAGATTAACAAGTCCAGGCTTTGTTATCAGTTCGGTTATTCCCTTGACAGAACGCATCAGCACTTCATCGCATACTTTAAAAGCCGCCTGTAACGGAAGGTGCGGCACCACTTCAAGCAACTTATCATTGGGAATCACAATTACCGTATCAACAGTCTCACGCAGCCGCTCAAGTCCAGCTTCTGCGTTATCCATACGTATTCCCCCTTCGACCGAGAAGGGAAGCGTTACTACTGCTATGGTCAGGGCGCCGGCATCCCGCGCAATTTCAGCAACCACAGGCGCCGCTCCGGTGCCTGTTCCCCCGCCAAGACCGCATGTGATAAAAACCATATCCGCATTTCCTACCGCTTTCTCTATCGACGGCTTGGATTCCTGGGCAGCATCCTGTCCTATCTGGGGAAGGCTTCCTGCGCCCAACCCTCTTGTCCTGTTCCGTCCGATAAGGATTTTCCTGGGAACTTTAATATTCAATAGATGCTGGGCATCTGTATTAATTGCATACAGTTCCGCCCCGACTATCCCTTCTTCCCACATTCTCTTGATGGTATTTGAGCCAGAACCACCGCACCCGATTACCACAATATTTGTCTTTAATTCCTGTAAAATCTCTGCAAGTTCCTCATCCGTTTCCCCGGTAATAGGAATCGGGGATTCACCTGCTCTTGAAATTGCCTCTTTTATTATTGATTCCATACTTTTTCTCCTCGATCGTTTATTTTAACTCAATTTGATGGCTCTTTTATTTATTTCATATACCATCTCTGGATTTATAGTTTTTCCATCTATAATGACTGATTCACCCCTGGCTAATCTTCCATAGAGCGGTCCTTCATGTACTCCGAAGGAACTTGCGAGCCTGGGGCTGAACTTCTTTTCTGTTATTTGCAATGTTCCCTTATCAAGGCTAATATCATAATGTTTCTTAATAATATCCAGGCATTCCTCAGTCATTTCCTGGGCTGCCAGCCTTGCGCAGCGATCATTCAGACCGATTATGACATGAGCCAACCTGCCATCGTCATATTCAATATAAGCAATATTATGGGTTGAGAGGAATTCCTTTAGCCTGTTCCTGTCGAGTTTTTCAGCTTCAGATAAAAGTTCCGCATTTATCCGCGCGATTTTCACTTTCGGGCATATACAGTCCTGGCATGATGAAATTTCGCATTTTATGCCATCTGTAATCATGGGCTTGCATGATGGACATATTTCCCTTGCCCGTTTACGAAGCTGTAAGCAAAACTCCCATGGTATCCCATCCATATCTTTTATGTCGCTTTCTTTAAGCACTTCAAACCCGATACTTTCAATTATCTTCCGCAATTTTTCGCGCTGCTCCCCTTTCATTGATTTCCGGTCAAAGTAAGCAAATTCAGCCCTCGATTTTACAAAAGCCTGGCGTACCATAAACTCATCCAGTTCATCAAGCGCGTGGGACGGGAATATGTGCCCGAAAGTGATACCTGTGGAAAGAATCAGTCCTGTCTGTCTTGGGGCATAATGCGTGCCGCCGAAACCCACCGCAACGGGCGAATCATCGTCTTTTAATAGCAGAATGGCGTCTGCGACCATCCTGCCTGCAACATCATCCTCCCACTGCGCCTCACCTGAACCGATTTCAATGAAAACAGACGGGATATCGATATCGCTTGGCCCATGATGCGTGCATTCAAGAGTAACTTCATAATCTTCATTTTCAGCCAGCATTTTAAGGGAACGAAGCAGCGAGCGTACAGCCTGCGGCGCCGCAGAAGCAAGTTTATTCTCGCTCCCCCCGAATTTCGCTTCACTGACATTACCTGTTGAATGCACCGTAAGAATTGCTCTCCCGTCTTTGCTTCGGTGCCTGGATGCAAAAATTATGAGATTTGCCGGAAAACCCCATGCCATTAATTTTTTATCCAGCCCATCCTGAAAAATAAGCGATTCGCTTATTTCAACCATCCTGAAATCCTTATATTCAAAAACAGGACAACCGCAGGCAGCGCTTACATGCTCCCATTTCCTGGAATTCAAAAGATTATTTTTGATAGTCTGGCTCGCCCTGTCCAGGGTTGAACAGACAATTGTAACCTTTGTTTCACCCTTCAAAAGACTGCCTTCTAATACTTTGTTATGATTAAAGTGAATTTAATCAAAATCACTGCCAGTTATCAGCTTTTTATCAACAATGGCATAATCCTTTGCCGCCCTGACCGCTGCGAACGGTATCATTACATATCCATTCTGCGTCTGGAATTTAGAAGTGTCCACGTTGGGTGTTGGTTTCACAACCAGATATATCAAATCTCCGCTGTGAGTATCCATAACCACGTTGCTGGCAAACCCCAGTTCTGATCCATCGGTAAGCATTACCCTTTTATTAGTTAAATTTTTTGCAAGTATTTTTGCCATAGTAATCCCTTCATTTTTTACCTGTAACCTATATAAGACTTCTGTTCCTGTTTTGTCCCGCCCTTAAACTGCTCCTGCAGCTTCTCGTAATATTCAAGCATATCTTCAGCCAGCGCAGGTCTTACTTTCTTCAATGCATCCTTGAAATGTTTCATTTCTACTTTCTCGGTATCGAAATTCTCCCGCAGAGCCAGCATTACAGCTTCCCTGCACAGGGATTCTATATCAGACCCCACATAATTCTCTGTCAGGTCTGCCAGTTCTTCTATATTCACGTCATCCGAGCGCGGGGTATTTTTCAGATGTATATTGAATATTTCAATCCTTCCTTCCTTAGACGGCGGTCCTATAAACACCAGCCTGTCAAACCTGCCCGAACGAATAAGCGCCGGGTCAATTATCTCAGGTCTGTTTGTTGCCGCTATCACTACAACGTTCTTTAATACTTCGACCCCGTCAAGTTCTGTAAGCAGCTGGTTAATAACGCGTTCAGAGGTCTTTGAACCGAACTCAGTACCACGCACAGGAGCAATCGCATCAAGCTCGTCAAGGAAGATTATAGACGGCGCAACCTGGCGCGCTTTCTTGAACACCTCGCGTATCGCTTTTTCCGATTCCCCTACCCATTTGGAAAGGAGCTGCGGACCGCGCACGCTTATGAAATTGGCAGAACTCTCAGTTGCCACGGCTTTGGCAAGCAGCGTTTTTCCTGTACCGGGAGGACCGTATAATAAAATGCCTTTCGGAGGTCGGATGCTCATTTTCTCAAATTTCTCAGAATATTTAAGAGGCCATTCCACAGCTTCTATTAACTCCTGTTTTGCCTCATCCAGCCCGCCCACTTCATCCCACGCAATCCTGGGAATCTCAATCATTACTTCCCTCATTGCCGAGGGTTCAACCTCCTTGAGTGCGTCCTCAAAGTCGGTGCCTGTGACACGCATACTTTCAAGTATGTCAAGCGGGACAGCTTCCTCCAGTTTTATCTGGGGAAGGTACCTGCGAAGCGCTTTCATGGCTGCTTCTTTCGCGAGGGCGGATATATCAGCCCCGACGAATCCGTGCGTCCTGTCAGAGATGTATTCAATCTTGACATCATCAGAAAGCGGCATGCCCCTCGTATGTATCTGGAATATCTCTATTCTCTCATGCCTGTCCGGCACCCCTATCTCTATCTCGCGGTCAAACCTGCCCGGGCGGCGAAGCGCAGGGTCGATGGCATCTATGCGGTTCGTAGCGCCTATCACCACCACCTGCCCTCTCTCTTCAAGCCCGTCCATCATTGTAAGAAGCTGAGCTACTATGCGCCGTTCCACCTCGCCTGTCACTTCTTCCCTTTTCGGGGCAATGGAGTCAAGTTCGTCTATGAAAATAATGGAAGGAGCGTCCTTGTTCGCCTGTTCGAATATCTCCCGAAGCCGCTGTTCACTTTCACCATAATACTTGCTCATTATCTCAGGACCGGCTATGGAAAAGAAATTAGCTCCCGATTCGTTCGCAACCGCCTTGGCTATCAGGGTTTTTCCTGTTCCCGGGGGACCGTGCATCAGAACGCCCTTTGGAGGCTCAATGCCCAATCGTTCGAACACTTCTGGGTGTTTCATTGGAAGTTCTATCATCTCGCGAAGGCGCTGGATTTCATCGCTTAATCCCCCGATATCCTCATAGGTTATCCCTGTGCCCGTGATTTCCAGTACCACGGGTTTCTCCCTGAGTTTTATTTCCGTCTTATCAGTGATTAATACGATGCCTTCGGGTTCTGCTTCTATCGCAATCAGAGGGATTGCCTGCCCTGTTGGCACACGTCCAAAGAATGGATGAGCCATGGTGCTCATTACCGGTATAATATCCCCTTTGCTGATGGGGCGTTTCATTATCTGGCGTTTAACCATCTCTTCGACATCCCCTTTGAATTCAATCGGCGAGCCTTCGGGAGGCGCAAGCACGACCTTTTCTGCCGCGTTAACATCAGCTTTCCTTATCTTTATGGTGTCACCGATGCCCACGCCTGCGTTCTGCCTTACAAAACCGTCAATTCGTATTATATTCTGTTCCCAATCATTGCGGTCTGCACGCCATACTTTCGCTGACGTGCTTTTCTTCCCCTCGATTTCGATTATGTCTCCGGGTACAAGCTGTAAAACCATTAATGTATGCGGGTCAAGACGCGCTATTCCTCTCCCTGCATCGTTCGGGTATGCCTTTGCAACAGTTAATTGTTTCTTGTCTTTTTCGTCCATTATTATATCCCCTCAGATATATTATGTTGATTTATACTTTTGTTATCTAATTGTATCCTTTAGATAAAAATATATCCCCCGCTATTATCCGAAACAACCTCCTGATTTTGTGAAGGGCTGCTCCATGCGTTAAGGAAGACCCTGTTCATTATGGAGATGGGCGGGTATGAGAAGTATGGTGAGATACTTCCGGATACTAATATTATAAAAATTAAATTATTAAATTCTTGGCGCCAGTATGTTCCCGATACAGACTAATCCAAATGGTTTTTCCCGCCCTTACCCAACCAGCATCCTCCCCGCAACCGCCCGAATCAACCTCTCGCTGTCCGCATGGGAGCGCATGAGTCCGGCTTCAAGCTTATCGCAGAGGAACATAGCCTGTTTTTATTCTCAATAACATATAAAATTTTAGGCGCCGATGTTTCAGCAAGAGTGAGCAGATTTCGGCTTTTTAAACCGCGGATAAACGCAGATGAACGCAGATAAAAATCCCCCTTGCGGCGCGAACATAAATCACAAAAGACGTTCATGCTTTGCGTTCTTTGCGCACTTTGCGGTGAAAAACGTGGATTATTATTGTGTTTCAAATATTCAACTTTTACTCTTCAATGACATGTCCACCCGCCAGCATCCTCCCCGCAACCGCCTCCATCAGCCTCTCGCTGTCCGCCTGGGAGCGCAAGAGTCCGGCTTCAAGCTTGTCGCAGAGGGAAAAGAGTTGGTTTTTATAAGTTATTCAATAATTCAAGTGCGGTCTTTGGATTTATTATTTTGATACTCCCATACTCTCTAAGATCAAGCAAGTGAGAATCGCCTGAAACAATATATGACGCCCCGCATGCAATTGCACATTCCAGAATTTTATTATCATCATGGTCTGATTTTATAACATCTACTTTGATCCCCGGATTTATGATTTCAGAGAACGACAGGATAGCTTCCATGGCTGAACTTATCTTTTGTGTAGTGAACCCGAATTTCTTTCTTGAAATGACGTCCTCCACTTCGCCCAATATTTCTTTTGATATAAAAAGTGTGTACTTTTTCCCCACTTCATCAAGAAGCAGCGCAGGAATACTTTTAGTTGATATCAAAGCAGAAACAAAGACGTTCGTATCAATTACTAATCGTATCATGCCTGGATTTTTTGCGCTCTATGTGCTCTTATCTCAATTTCTACATCTCGCTCAGTCAATCCCTTTGCTTCTGCTTCCTTACGAATTGGCGCTAACATATCTCTTATATTTTTTTCAAATATCTCAGGTTTAACTTTTTTCAAAAGAATGTTTTCGCCTTTATTGAATAGCAATAACTTATCTTGCTCTTTCAATCCAAGAGCATTCAGGATCTTTTTGGGAATTACTATCTGACCTTTTGAGGATATAGTTACCATATCAATTGTGGCATTCATAGTAAGTTATATCTTACTTATAAGACATAAACCTTTTGAGCGGGTCGTAATACGCGTACACAACCGCCCGCATCAACCTCTCGCTGTCCGCCTGCGAGCGCATCGCAGAGGGACATGAGTTGGTCAACACCCTGGCGACGATGCGGCGCTGTTCGGCGAGGGGAGTTATTCAAAAACCGATAATTCTATTAATCATGCAGCTAATCACAGCGGCAATATGGAACTCCCCAAGGAATACGATTACAACGTTATCGAAGAAAAATGGCTGGATACATGGCAGGATTCCATGTATTATTTTGACCGGGACTCGGAAAAACCCCAATTCATAATCGACACTCCCCCCCCTTATCCCACAGGCAATTTCCATATCGGAAATGCTCTTAACTGGTGCTACATAGATTTCGTGGCTCGCTATAAGCGGATGCGCGGCTACAACGTGATGTTTCCTGAAGGCTGGGACTGCCACGGTCTCCCCACTGAAGTAAAAGTGGAAGAAAATCATGGCATCACCAAAAGCCAGGTATCGCGCGAAGAGTTTCGCCGCATGTGCGTGGAACTTACAGAAACCAATATTACCCGCATGAGAAAAAGCCTGCGCCGCCTCGGTTTCTCCATAGACTGGAGCAACGAGTACATCACGATGGAACCAGCCTATTACGGCAAGACGCAGCGGTCGTTCGTGCAGATGTACGAAAGCGGCATGATATACCAGCAGAACCACCCTGTGAACTGGTGCCCGCGATGTGAAACTGCCATTGCATTTGCCGAGGTCGAATATGATTCACGAAGCACCATCCTAAATTATCTTAATTTTGACAAACTCAAGATTGCCACCACACGACCCGAGTTGCTTGCAGCCTGCGTTGCTGTTGCAGTAAATCCTGATGACGAAAGGTACGGAGGTTATGTAAACACCGAAGTCAAAGTGCCTGTATTCGGTCATAAGGTCAAAGTAATCGCTGACAAAAACGTGGACCCCACATTTGGTACTGGCGTTGTCATGATATGCACATTCGGCGACAAGCAGGACGTGAGATGGTGGGTCGAACACAGCCTTCCCCTGCGGAAAGCCATAGATAAAACCGGCAAAATGACTGAACTTGCAGGCAAATATACCGGAATGAGCGCAGGGGAATGCAAGAAAGCGATAATCGAGGACATGAAAAAGGCGGGAATTCTTTACAAACAGGAAGAACTGCCGCAGAACGTTGGCATGTGCTGGCGCTGCAAGACACCAATCGAAATTCTTTCAGAAAGGCAGTGGTTTGTTAAGATTATCCAGGACGACATACTCAATACGGCAAACGAGGTGGCATGGGTTCCTGATTATATGAAAGTGCGGCTTGAGAACTGGACAGGCACGATGGAATGGGACTGGTGCATCTCACGCCAGAGGATTTTCGCAACGCCGATTCCTGCCTGGTACTGCGCTCGCTGCGGAAAAACCAGAGTTGCAAAGGAAGAGTGGCTGCCGCTTGACCCCACTCAAAAAGCACCTCCGGAAGCGTGCGAATGCGGTTCAACCGAGTGGAGGGGAGAAGAGGACGTGCTTGACACATGGATGGATTCTTCCATTTCAGCACTTCACGTTGCAGGCTGGCTCAGCGACCATCCGGTGCTTTTGCCGACGCAGCTTCGCCCGCAGGGTTACGACATTATCAGAACATGGGCTTTTTACTCCATCCTGAGAGCAAAGTCTCTCCTTGATACAAAACCGTGGGACACAATACTGCTAAACGGCATGGTGCTGGGCGAGGACGGGCACAAGATGAGCAAGTCGCGCAACAACTTCATAGTGCCTGAAGAGGTTATAAAACAACACGGCGCAGATGCGTTCAGGCAGTGGGCGGCAATCGGGGGCACGACCGGCTCTGACATAATATTTTCCTGGAAAGATGTGGTCGCAGGTTCACGCTTCCTTCAGAAACTGTGGAGCATTGTACGTTTTTCCATGCCGCATATTTCAGGCAAACCTGCGGAATTTAAGCCTATTGACCTGTGGCTTTTGAGCAAGCTGAACCGGCTGGTGAAAGAAACGACAGAGAAAATGGACGCTTACCAGTTTGATGAGACCTTCAAACTAATCCGCGGATTTGCATGGGATATCCTTGCGGATAATTATATAGAGCTTATAAAATCAAGGCTATATGGCGAAGCCGAAGGAAAACAGGCAGCCCAATACACACTCTATATTACAATCGAAACGCTTTCATGCCTTCTTGCGCCATTTTTGCCTTATTTCTCTGAGGAGATATATTCCCACATAAAAGAGGAAAGCGTCCATATTCAAGCATGGCCGCAGGTGAATGAGTCCCTTATCAATGCAGAGGCTGAAGCCACAGGCGAAATGATAAAAGAGATAACTGCCGCAGTCAGGCGATATAAATCCGAACACGGCATGGCTTTAAATGCGCCGCTTAAGGATATTGAGATTTACTCCTCACTGGCAGACGCATCCGATATTGCAGGCGCGGCTAATTCTGCAATTAAATTCAACACAGGAATACCTGATTTTGAGCTTGTACCCACGGAAATCAAACCCAATATGAAGGTTCTTGGCAAGACGTACAGGAGCAAGGCAAAGTCCATTGCAGACGCTCTTAAGAATGCTGACCCAAAAGAGTTTATGAACATGGCTGGTTCAAGCGTCACGCTATCCATTGATGGTGAGGATATAACTCTTGACCCCTCAAGTTTCACGGTGGAAAAGGAAAGGCTCTTAAAAGGAAAAGCTGTAGATGTCATTGAGGTGGGAAACGCTACTATTGTGATTAATAAATGAATTATTTTTTTATGCGCAATACCATGTACCATTCGTAAGCGAGCATAACAAGGAATACAAGTGCCAGAAACTCTACAAAATAGGAGAACTGGGTGAGCCAGGTACTTGTGATGTAGTTTTCAGACGTCAGGAATTTTATTAACTGGTGACTTGTGAGGGATGCCCCGGCAAGAAAAACGTATAGCCAGTTTCTTTCAATGAATTTTTTATTCAGGAAAATCCGGGCTTTGATAACATCTGCATCCATAACTTTCCATCTTAGCCAGATTTTGATTACAAAGTATAACCCTATCAGTGAAAATACGACAGAACCCCCGGCGAGTATTGTGTATAGACTAAAATATTCCATTTTTAACCACTTGTATCTTATGTTTTAATGAGTATAAATCCTTTGATTTGCGGCGTATTACTTAATCGTGGAGTAAACCAGCCTGTACCAGTAGTAAGCCAGTAATACTAACAGGATTATTACAGCGAGTCCTATTAAATCGTTGATGATTTTTACAGGCGTGCTTATTAAGGGCGACTCTAATAATTCCAGAAGCTGCACCACTCTTCGTATGGTAATAAAAGCGCCTGCCATAAAAACGAGTATCCAGTTTTTTGTCAGGAAATTGCTATCCAGGAAGACCCTGGCTTTCAATACGGTTTTATCCACTTTATTCCAGACGAGCCAGATTTTCAAGACGAAAAATAATCCTATGAGTGAGATGAGAACGGAGCAGCTTACTATCAGGATATTTATTTTGTTTTCCATTATTATAACAGTAATGATGTTATTTTTTTACTTAACCTTTTCCATTCATGCTCAGAAAACTTTATAGTTATCAGATACCCTATTAATGCAGGGTGAAATTATGACGAATATTAGTGAAATACATGTCACAAAAACGATAGTAAATGAATTCCTGGATGATTTTACACAGAACATTCTTGATAGCGATGTAGTCGTTGTGGGCTCAGGACCATGCGGCGCTGCAGCAGCAAAATACTGTGCGGAAAAGGGTCTTAAGACCGTTATGATAGAGAGAAATCTTTATGCGGGCGGCGGTATGTGGCAGGGAGGCTATCTCATGCCAAAGAACACGGTCGGATATCCTGCGAATAAAATTCTTGAAGAATGCGGCGTAAACCTCAAAGACGCCGGAGATGGATTATATGTCTGCGATTCTTTTGAGATGGTCTCAAAGATGCTCGCCAGCGCATGTGATGCGGGTGTGAAACTTCTAAACTCCACAAATGTTGACGATATCATTCTCAAGGAAGACCACGTTGAAGGGGTTGTTATCCAGTGGTTCCCTGCAAAACAAATGCCGCCGTTCATGACATGCATGGACCCTATTGCTATCAGGTCAAAAGTGGTAATTGATGCTACGGGGCATGATTCATTCCTTGTTAAGCGCCTGAGCGAGCAGA